>ERZ1090866.363-NODE-363-length-16851-cov-8.926828_pt1 | contig 16851 bp, 12 predicted proteins | sample MGYA00478477_ERZ1090866 | MGnify/ENA primary metagenome ERZ1090866 (study PRJEB33644, sample SAMEA5815737) | chicken gut metagenome | biome: Chicken; feature: Gastrointestinal Tract; material: Caecum | place: Ireland | collected 2019-01-01 | study: A study of the... | reverse complement strand
TACGAAAACCGCAACAAGTCCGTTCTTGTTCTCTGCCCGAAAAAACTATCCGAAATGCAAAGGCTTTTTTGCATGCTCCCGGGGTGCTTTGCGCGCCTTTCGCGGGCGGTGTCGTAAAAAGTGCGCGACGTATGAAAGAAAATTTTTTCGGATATTTTTTTCTTTTGTGTCCGGAAAACCCCGGATTTTTACGGTTTCCACGGAGCGTTCCGCTCATTTTGCGACAATTTCGGTCAAAACGCGTCCGCGTCCGCCGCTCTTGAAAATGTTGAATGATAGTTGACAATCGGGGGGGGGTGTATGTTATAATATAAGCGTAAAAGTGTCGGAGAAAAAAACGCTCCGCGCGTATTTGCGCGAGGCGCGCCTGACGGCGGGACCCATGTCCGGGATTCCCACCGTTCCGATACGGGAGATCGCTCATGAAAAAGTCTGCGCTGATCGTACTCATTGCCGCTCTTGCCGTCGTGCTCGTCTGCACGGGACTGGGCGCAGCATATCTCATGACCAATCAGAACAACGGGCTGGCGCTCGAGGGCGAAGGGGATACCTTCCGCGAGGAGGTCGTCATCGACGGCCTTGCGCCCGGGCAGGAGCGCGCCTGTTCCTATCGGGGGGAGTCCGCTTCCCCTGCTTCGCTTGTCGTTTCGCTGACGGCGGACGACGGCGCGCTCGCCCGCTTTCTCTCCGTCCGCATTGCGGCGGGAGACGAGGTGCTGTATGATGGCGGGCTTGCGGACTGTGCGGGCAAGGAATACCGCGCGGACGTCGAGGGTGAATTTGCCTTTACGGTGACCTATCGCATGGACGCCGGCGTCGGCAACGAGGCGCAGGGCGCGGCATGCACCGTTACGGCGCAGTATGCGCTGGAGGGCGCTGTATGACGGCGCCCGTGATGGCTCCCATGCCGGCGGGGGACGAACCTGCCGCAGGCAGAAATAAGAGCGGCGCGGCGCGCGTCTGGTCCGTCGTTTCGGGCATCGTGATCGCCGTCGTGCTGGTCGCGGCGGTCGCCGCGCTCATCGTTGCGATCTGCTACCGCGCGCAGGGCGAGACGCTGACCGTCGGCGGCATGCAGTACCGCATCGTGCTCACGGGCTCCATGGAGGGCGATCGGGAGGATTCCCTCCGCACCCGCTCCATTGTGGGCATTCAGGTCGCGCCCGCGGATGAAGCGCAGCGGCAGGAATTTTTCGCATCGCTGCAGGTGGGCGACATCATCACGTTCAATGACTGGACGCGCACGGGGACGCAGGACGATCCCGTCGTCAATACCCACCGCATTGTTGAAATAAACGAGACGGAAACGGGCTTTACGTTCACCACGCAGGGCGACGCCAACGATGCCCCCGACGCGCAGCCGATCGGCGAGGACGACATCATCGGCAAAGTGACCTGGAGCAATTACGGGCTGGGCGCATTCCTGTATTTCCTGTGTTCGACGACGGGCATCGTGGTGTGCCTCATCGTGCCCGCGGCACTCATTCTGATTTACGAAATTTTCAATATCGCGCGCATCGTGCGCGCGGACAGGCATCGGAAGCAGCAAGAGGAATCGGATGCCCGCGAGCGGGAGATCGAGCGCCTGCGCGCGGAGCTGGAGGAATTAAAGAGAGGTGAAGAAAAATGACTCAAGCATTGTTCATCGTGTGCGTCGTACTCATTTGCGTCGTCGCTCTGACGCTCGTCGTCTGGCTGATCGTCTCGCTTGCGCGCGCGAAGAAAGAGGGGGATGCGGGCAGAGTCGTCGTCGTGGACGATACGGCGTATGTGCTTGTGCGCGTCGGGGATAAGGCGGCGATCGCCGAAGCCGCTTCCCGTACCGTGCCGCAGCCGGTCGAAGAGCCCGCACCGCAGCCCGCACCGACCGAGGAACCGCCCGCGCCCGTTGAGGAGCCGGAGGTTGAGGAAGAGCCGGAGGAGGAGCCCGTCGATACCGAGGGCATGGTCCTTCTGCGCCGCAACGAGACGGTGCCCTATCCCGAAGCGTACGAACAGCTCTCGCCCATCGAAAAGAGCTGCGTGGACGAGATCGTCGCGTATGCCGAAGCCAAAGAGGGCGCAAAGAAAGTCATCAACGACAGGAGCGCGAGCGTCTATTACGGAAAGAAGCTGCTCGTCCGCATCCTGCTGCGCCGCGGCCGCATCACGGCGCGCCTGACCGTGCAGAACAACGATTTCATCGCCTACACGGACAAAGAGGGGCTGAACATCAAGGAAAAGCCCATCGACGTGCGCGTGGAATCGGCGGAGACCATCGACCATATCAAGAATATCATCGATATTACATACAGCGACTTTGCAGAGGAGCGCGCCCGCCGCGAGGAGGAAAAGAAAGCCGCCCGCCGCGAACAGCGCAGACTCAAGCGCGAAGCCGAAAAGAAGGCGGCGGAGGAAGCCGCCGCGGCGCAGCAGCAGGCATCGGAAGCAGAACCGCCTGCGCAGCAGCCTGCGGAAGAAGAGAGCGCGCAGCCCGCGACGCCGCCCGCCGAAGAATAAGGCAAGGAGGGCGGTATGAACAAATCCAAAGCCATCGTCATGTCCGTTCTCGTCGCGCTGATGAGCGCCGTCATTCTGGTCACGGCGTCCTTCGCGCTGTTTTCCGATTCGGCGACGGTCGTCAATTACCTGCAGGCGGGCACGCTGGAGATCGGATTGGCGCGCACCAATCTGACGGGACGCACGGCGGATGAGAACGGCGTCCTGCAGGCGGTCGCCACCGATACGGCGCGCGTCGACCTCACCGAAGCGCAGACGGACGATCCGGACGATACCGTCTTTACGTTCGGCGGTAACAGCGTTCCCGGCGTCTGGCAGGAAGCGACGCTCGAGATCGAAAACCGCGGCAGTGTGGCGTTCGACTATTCGGTCGCATTCTTTTACGCCGAAACGCCCGCGGACAATTCTCCCGAACAGCGTCTTGCCGGCAAACTGCTCGTTACGGTCACGGACGCGGAGGGCAACGTGCTCACCGATCCCGGCACCACGCTTGCGGGCATGGTGGAGCGCGGCGCGCTCCCGCTCGGTTCGGTCTCCGCGGCAAACGAAACGCAGACCTTTTTGCTGAAGGTCGAACTTCCTCTGGAATCGGACGTGCTCGACGACGGAACGGGCGCGACCATCATGAACGCGGACCTCTCTTTCAACGTCACCGTAACGGCGACGCAGAAGGTCTGAGCCTTTGTTATAAGAAAAAATCTTCATATAAGGAGATAAAGGGATATGAAAAGCAAGAGAACGGCTTTGCTGACGGCGGGACTCACCGTCCTGCTGTGCGCGGCGATCATCGTCGGCGCCACGTTTGCGCTCTTCGGCACGCAGAAACAGCGCGAAGTGACCGTCACAACGGGCAGCGTGGACATTGCCGCCGAGTTTGACGCGGACAGCCTGACGCTGTACAGTCTGACGCCCGAGAGCACGGACGCACAGCCCACGGGCAGCCTGAATTTCGCAACGGGAGGCAGCGCCTCCATCGACGGGCAGAACGGCAGCATTTCGCTGTCGCAGATGGTCCCGGGGGATAAGGCGGAGTTCACGCTCACCATCACCAACACGGGCAAATCCGCCGCGCGGTTCCGCGTGGACTACACGCCAAGCGTCACGGGCGCGGAAGGCGCGGAAGACAGCTTGAACTATGCGATCACGGCGGAAGGCGGCGGCGCATTTTCGTTCGGGACCTGGGCGGAAACGGAGATCGCGCCCGGAAGTTCCGTCACGCTCGAGATCACTGTGGAGCTCGATAAAGACGCCGAACAGACCTTCGGGGACGACGGCGCGGCGGAGGACTTCATCACGAGCGCTTCCATCGAGTTCACGATCTATGCGGGCCAGGCGAACGCATCCGACGCCGATCTGAACGAGGCGCTCGGACTGAACTGACGTTTTCGGCGGTTCCCGTCATTTTAAGGAGCGACAAAGCACAAGAAACGACGGCGCAAGTCCGCAAAGGGGGAACGCCGTGCATATAAAACGAAAATTATAATGAGGAGAATAGAAACATGCAAAGCAAACAGACGAAAAGCAGAGCCATTCTTCTTTCCGTGCTCGTTGTGGTCATGTGCCTTGCGGTGATCCTGGGCGCGACGTTCGCGCTGTTCACCTCGAGACGCGAGTACCAGATCGGCGTCAACACGGGCAAGATCGACGTGCAGGGCGAGCTTACTCTGACGCAGGCGTGGTCGCAGGGGCAGTCCACGAACGAACGCGAAGAAGCGACGGTCACCGACAACACGGCAACCCTTCCGCAGGGCGGCACTGTTGCCATTACGGACGGCAGCAATATCACGATCAACAACATGTCCCTCGGCGACGGCGCGGCATTCGAACTTGCCGTCACCAACGCAAGCGCGGTGGACATGAAGTATTCCGTCACCGTTCTTGTAAGCGAGGGCGGCAGCGAACTTCGTCAGGCACTTCAGTTCTCCGTGGACGGCGTGAACAAGTCGCTGGAGGACGACGAAGTCTCCCTGCTCGACTGGCAGACGGTGGAAGCGGGGCAGGCGATCCCCGAAGAGGACGCGACGCTCGCGTTCGAGATCAGCCTTCCCTGGAGCGCGCTTGAAGTGTTCGATCCCGCCGAAGGCGAGGGCGTGACCGAGCCGCAGTCCGTTTCCATGACGGTCGTTCTGGAAGCGCTGCAGGCGAACGCTTACACGGGCACCATTTCCGTGGGCGATACGACGTACGAAACGCTTGCCGAAGCCATGGCGCAGGCGGCCAATAACGAGACGGTCTCCCTCGGCAGAAACGTGAACGCGACCTGGCTGACGCAGGAAGAAGCTGCGCAGCTCGGCGACAAGCCGCTTGCCGTTGTCGGTGCGGGCGAATCGCTCACCACCATCGAGGCTGCGGATAACGGCACGCTTTACATCCCCGCAAACGTCACGCTCAAAGACGTCACCGTTGAAGGCAACGTCGTGGCTACCTCCAACGCGAGCATCGAGGACGCGACCATCAACGGCAGCGTGACCATCTCCGACGATCAGACCGCAGGCATCTCCACCATGTCGCTCATGGCGTTCTCCAACGCGGCGACCGAGGCCGAGGGCGGCACGGCAATGTTCGACGGCGTCACCTTCAAGGGCTCCGTCACGGCGACCAACGCAAACGTCACCATCGTCAATTCCATGGTGGAAAACGGTGCAATCACCCTCAATGGCGGCACGCTTACGCTTTCCAACAGTAAGGTCGTCAATCAAAACGGCACGGCGCTGACAGTAGGTGCGGGCGCAGAGGCAACGATTTCCGGTACGGCGCTCACGTCGGACGGCGGTAAATCGGGAGTCGATCATACCGTTATCAACAACGGTACGCTTACGATCGAAGAGGGCACCGTGGTCGATGCTTTGGCGCATGGAACGGCGGCTGTCTACAACAATCCAAGCGGCGTGTTTACTATGAACGGCGGTACGCTGACCAGAAGTAAGGCTGCCGGTACTTACGATCCTGATGGCGGCAACGGCAACGGCAACAGCTGGTATACCTTCTACAACCAAGGCACGGCAACGCTGAACGGCGGACTGATCGTTATGAAAGACGGCTATAGCAGCCTGATCGACAATTCCGGTCCCCAGGATTTGAGTGGAAACGCGTCTCTTACGATCACGGGCGGTACGTTCCGCGGCGGTCTGAATGTTGTTAAGAACGACGGTATGTGCGAGCTGACCATTCGGGGCGGCAGATTCGAAAACGCTGCGCAGGCATCCGTTTTGAATTGGGATGTGCTTACAATTTCCGGCGGTGAATTTGTCGGCAGTCCCATGGCTGTTTTGAGTGGTTACAATCAGGAAAAGATCGGCGACGGTCTGACGACGATCACGGGCGGAACGTTCGAGGGCGACCTTGTCGGGTTTGTCCGAACAGTCGGCGATTATTCGATTGCCGAGAAAGTGACCTATACGATCACGGGCGGTACGTTCAAAGATACGGTTGCATACGCATATACGCTTGCACAGCTCAGTGAATTTACGAAAGCCGGCATTGAAGTGCTTCTGATGCAGCCCCTCACCATTACTTCCAATTTGGATCTTACGCTCGGCAACGACATCACGGTCAACGATACCTTGCACTTTCAGGGACCGCTTATGCCGAAGCGCACGGTCAACATTGATTTGAACGGCTATACCATGTATTTCAATCAGGACGGCTTGATCGATATTTACAACAATGTTGTATTTACGATTGGCAACGGTAGCATGATACAGAGCGAAGATTCTGAACTCGGCTACCTGTTCAGACTCGGTTCTACGCAACCCGCTTATCCCAGTCCTACGCTCACTATCACGGGTGGCACATATGTGTGTGGGCTGACGGCGGTTCAAATCGACAACAAGGCAACGGCGAATATCCATGGCGGTACTTTCTCTGCAATCGGATCGTATGATAATAGAACGTGGATTTTAAATAAAGTTGACAACAGTCAATCGACGTTTAATGTTACGGGCGGCGCGTTTGTTAACTACAATCCCGCCAACAGTACAACGGAAAATCCCGCCGAGAGCTTCCTTGGTGAAGGCTATGTCGCATGGGAAGTTGACGGCACCTACTATGTGGGTACGCCCGAGGAAGCTGTGGCTGCCGGCATGGTTGTCATGATGGATAACATGGCATATTCCTCGCTTGCATATGCGGTTGCCGACGTTCCCACCGATAACACGCAGAAGACGATCACGTTCATTGCCGCAGAGGATACCGTCTATGGCGGCGGCGTTAAGGTTTCTGCGGGGCAGAACATCGTCATCGACTTCGCGGGCAAGACGTTTGTTGTCGTCGATCCCACCGTCGGCTCTGCGGGTACGGAGACCAACGGATTCCAACTTCTGAAGGGCTCTGCCGTTGTTATGAAGAACGGCGCGATCAAGAGCGAAGCCGCACAGGGAAAAATCCTTATTCAGAAGTACAATGATCTGACGCTGGAAAATATCGTGTTGGATGCATCTGAGGCTCCCAACGTGCAGTATGTGATTTCTAACAACTGCGGCACAACGACGATCAAGGGCAATACGCAGATCATCGCAAGCAGCACGAATCCGGTAGGGGTTGCTTTTGACCTTTGGTATGGAATGAGCACGGTTTATGAAGACGGTGTTTCCGTGGTCTTTGCGTCCGATTTCACGGGCAAAGTTTCCGGAAAGATCGAATACGGCGCTCAGAATATGTGGGAAGGCTGGCAGTCCAAGACGGTCTGGAAGGTCGAAGCCGGATGCACGGGTACGTTTGACGTTACGCTCAGCTTCACCGTTGCGGCGAATGCTCCCGCCATTGAGATCGCAGGCGGCACGTTTACTTCCGATTTTGTCGACGCGTACCTTGCGGAAGGATTCGAACTGTCTAAAGTCGAAGGCGGCTGGCAGGTCGTTCCCGCTTCCGAAGAACAGGCGTAAGGCTTTGCGCCATTCAAAGGAGCCGAAGGCGACGCCCCAAATCGGGGCGTGAAACCCGATGCTGTCCCGCAGAAATACTTTGTCTTTTTGCGGGGGCCCGATCGGGGAGCATGGTTCAAAACAAAATCCCGTCCGCGGAAAACCGCGGACGGGCAGATCGGGAAGGGGCGCGCAGGAGCGCTCTGTCCCGCCCAAAGCAAAATTCAAGTGAGGAGAAGAGCTATATGAAAGGGAAGACGGGGAAAACGAAAGCGATCGTCATGTCCGCGCTCACCATCGGGTGCTGCGGCGCGCTCATTGTCGGCGCAACGGTTGCGGCGTTTACAAGCTCGCAGGAATATTCTTTCAACGTGCATAGCGGCGAGATCAGCATTTCGTCCGCACTGACGCTCGATTCCATGTCTTACCGCGGGGAAGCGGATTCGGACGCAACGTCCGTTGCGGATAACGCGCAGGGCGACGGTAACGCTTCGGAGAACGCGATCACGCTTGAAAACGGCTACGGCAGCGCGGCGGTCAACGGGGAGCAGATCACCATGACGCTTGCGCAGGGAACGACCGCCGATTTCACGCTCACCGTTGAGAACGCGAGTACGGTCGCCATGAAGTATGTCGCCTATCTCTCGCTGGACGGCAACGCTTCCGCCTATACCTTTGACGGCGGCGTCATGAACGGCACGGGTTCTTCTTATTTCCTGACGCAGACCGAAGGCGTCGGCGGCTGGGTGACGGCGGGAACAGAGCAGGGGCAGATCGCGAAACTATCCTTCCATATCGGTCTTGCATGGGGCGCTGCGCCGAGCGTCAACAGCGAGATCACCCTTGTCGTGCGCGCCGTTCAGGCGAATGCCTTCACGGGGAATGCTAATTTTGACGGAGATGATTACGGAACGCTGACCGAGGCGATCGAAGCGGCTGCGGAGAGCGAAGAAGCGGAAGTCGTTCTTTCTGCAGGGGACGGCGTGCATGAATTGGATGCCAATGCTTTCGATGCGCTTTCCGGGAAATCGGTCGTGATAGAAGGATACGGGGATGCGCTGCTTACCACGTCCGACGATGCGCCGCTCGCTCTTCCTCAGAATGTCACCCTGCGGAATCTGACCATTGAAAACGGCGTGACGGTCGGGGCACAGAACGGCCTCGCGGCACGTACGCGTTCGCAGGGACAGGTCGCATTGGAAAACGTGGCTGTACAGGCGACCGGTAAAACGGCGCTCAATGTTCAGGGCGCCACCCTTATCATGACAGATTCGTCCGTTCGGGCAAACGGGCTTGTTGCCTCTGCCGATGCTGCCGCCATGAGCGCAGTCGTTGTTTCGGGAGGGGGTGCCGTATTTGAAAATACTTCTTTCGATATCGACTATGACAACGATGCCGTAAATGATGAGACACCGCAGTCGCAGGCGATGCACTTCAACGGTGCTCAGGTCACGTTTACGGACTGCGAGATCTCCATTGACTTTTCCAATGCGGCGTCCTATCAGATTTGCGGGATGCTTGCCGAGCAGGCGGCGGAAGTCACCTTTGCAGGGAACACGTATTATATTCTGAACGACGGGGAACAGGATCAGGAGGGCGCAGACGCCATGCGCGTCCGCACGAAATCGGTCGTCTTGATGAAGGATTCGGCGCAGATGGTCGTTCCGTCCGGACCGGTCCTCGGAACGGGTGCGCGCGTTGTCATGACGGATGATGCCGGAATCGAAGCATACCTCTACGGACTGGACGGCAACAATACGAACGGCACCATGACGATCGAACTTTCCGGGAATGCTTCCGTGATCAGCCATGACGGAACGGGGATCTATGTTCCCAATGCCGCAACGCTTACCATGGAAGGGAACGCCTGTGTGAAGGGCCTGTATGCGGGGATCGACGCCAAGATGGGAACGCTGAATCTGATCGGCGGAACGATCGAATGCAACGGGGAAGCAGAACTCGGTACGCGTCCTGCAAACGGGATCAATCCTTCCGGTTCTGCGGTCACGCTGCATTCTCACGGGTACGGAGTCAACCCCAGTCAAGGAGACTACGCGGAAGTCGGCGCGACAAACGCGCTGAACGTAACGCTCGGAGCAGGCTTGCAGCTTGTATGTAAGGGAGAATTCCCGGTATCCTACTATGACTGGGCAACAAAGAGCACGAATTCCAATTGGGTGTTGGAAGACGGCAGAATCGCGCAGGATGTGACGATCGTAAATGAAAGCGGGTATAAAATTTTTGCGATCGGAACGGACGTCTATTCCATCAATCGTTTGTTCAGGGAAGACGCGAAATGCGCCTGGTACGAAGGGGTTCATTTCCTCGGCGGAGACGAGAAGTCTGATTTTACAGGCGATCTTGGCGACGTCGGGCGGAACGATGTCCTGCATGTCTGGACGGCGGCAGCGCTTGCCGATCTCGGTAAGGTGAGCGGGAACATTGTCTGCGATATTGTTCTGGAGGCCGACATCGATCTGTCCGGCACTTCCTGGACGCCCATCGGGCAGGGAATGCGCAGCGGCAGCGGGCTTGCAGAAGGCGGAAAGTCGTTCAGCGGTACATTGGACGGAAACGGAAAGACCGTTTCCAATCTGACATTCAGCGGCGCATACGGGGATGACAATGCTTTTGGCTTGATCGGCGTACTGAACGGCGGCGTCGTGAAAGATCTGACGCTTGCCAATGTGTCTGTCAACGTTACGGATGGCGAATGCGTGGGGGCTGTCGCGGGACTGATGATCAACGGCGCGACGGTGTCCGGCGTTACGGTAGAAAGCGGAAGCGTGACGGCGGTGCGCGGGAACGGCGGGATCGTCGGCAGAATGACCGTCTCGGGTACGATCGAAAATTGTAACAACCATGCGTCGATTACGGCAACAAGCGTAACCAGCGGCAATGTCGGCGGAATCGTCGGTGCGGCGTACTATACCGGCATTTATGCGGATGAATCGCAGGCAATGCATATCACGGACTGCACGAATACGGGGACGGTCACGGCTGCCTGTATGGGGGCGGGCGGAATCGTCGGACTTAGCTCTGCATACGTTTCGGATTGTACCAACAGCGGAGCGGTGGCGGGCAACGGCGCGTCGATCGGCGGGATCGTCGGCGAACAGCAGAATTACGGCGCCGTTACAGACTGTGTGAACACGGCGAATATCGTCAATACAAACACGGCGGCGTACGGAACGGGCGGGATCGTCGGGTGGATCCGTTATAGCGGCGCGGTCGCCGATTATCAGACAAAGGCGCCGATCCAAGTCATCGGGTGCAGCAACAGCGGCACGATCGACGGCGGGAACGACGGCGGCGGGATCGTCGGTACGCTGTATGATGCAGGTCTTGTACAAAACTGTCTGAACGAAGCGGAACGCATTCAGGGGGAGACCTTTGCCGCGGGCATCGTCGGTAATCTGCAGGTATGGATGAGCAATGATAAGCCTGCTGAAATTCCCGTCCCCGAAGGCAGCTCGCTCGAGCGCGGCGCGCTGATCGTCTACAATATTTCCACGACAACGGAAGATCGGATCACGGTCAACGGCGCATGCAAAGATCTGTTTGCGTATAACAACGATTCCCAAGTCTTTTTTGTGGGTGTAAATTATACGAGCACAGAGGACGCAGAGTAGAAGATCGCGCGTGTCGATGATCAGCTTTCATTCAAAAACGCACTTGGTTCTGTGGAAGAGGGCGGTACGATCGTATTGGAAGCGGATGTTGTTCTCAGAAAAACGGGAAATCATCCAAGCGGTACGTCGAACAGCTATATCGCAATCCCTAATGTAACGATCGATTTGGGCGGACATACCGTAACGGTTGAACCGATCGGAAGCGGAATCAGTGTTTATGGGAGCGTCTTTGGATTGGCTGCGAACGGGATCACGCTGAAGAACGGTATCGTCCAGCAAGACAGTTATGAAAATAGTGCCTATCCGCTTTATGTCACATCGGGTGCCAAAAATGTATTGATCGACAATGTTACGTTGAGGGGAGGGGTACAGGTTGTAGGAAATTCGACGGCTACTCTTCGAAATGTGACGATCACGGCGCAGAATTGGTATTGTGTTTATTTGGAATACAATAGCACTTGTACGATTGAAAGCGGTACATTTACCCGAAGCGGGAATCAGCCTCATATCTACATGGCGCAGAGTTCAGATACGGTCATTGTGAACGGCGGAATTTTTGATGGCAGCACAACGCCTGCGTATGGCGGAAACGGTCAGCTGATCGATAATACATTGGTTTCTGAATAAGCGCTGCCAAATACAGAGCGGCAAACGCCAACCGCGAATAAAAGGGCAGCCCTGAAATTTGTTTCAGGGCTGCCCTTTAGGTTTGGGCAATGCGTTCCCTTTAGAGGGGCTCGTCGCTTTGTTCCTCGGAACTACGGATGTCACGGGGCTCACGTCGCGCTGACGCGCTCCCTTCGGATGACGGTGAAAGGTTAAAAAAGACTGCGTTCGGGCAATTGTCCGAACGCAGTCTTTTTTCAGATCGGAGAATGGATCCGGCGGTTTTGGCGCCGGAAAAAAATCTCTCTCAAAGCGCAAGTCCCAAAATCGCCCAAAGCAGGACCGCCCACAGCAGAAGCCCCCAGATCCCGCACTTTCCGCAGGTGCGCGCAAGCGCGGGCTTGCCGTTGTACATGGCAAAATAGCATGCGATCCCGGCGGGGAAGATCACAAACGAGAGCGCTTTCCAGCCTAAAAGCGTCACGTCGGAGAATGTCGATTTGAACCAGGGACCGATCGATTTGTAAAATTCGACCGATTCGTGCGCGTCCACCGCAAAGCCGAGCCCGAGAAAGAGCACCGCTACGACGAGGTAGAGCCAGGAAAGCCCGAACGAACCGCTTGCATTCGTGCAGAGGTTCATGACGAGCAGGATCAGGCTGACGCTCATAAAAAAGGAGACGTCATGCTCGGAATAGTTGGCAAGATACGCGTAAAAGATGAGCGCGAATACTGAAAAGGCCTTGAAATATGAACTATAGATGTTCAATTTCAAGGCCTTTTCTTTTACAAAAATGTTGATTTTCCCTTTAAAAGACTGCATTTTTGCAGTCTTTTAGTCGTCGAAAACTTATTTCAAACTGAACACCTTTTTAGGGAAAATTTAAAATTAGCTAAGAGAACAAATTAACCTTTTTATTTTCGAACCACAACTGTTCACTTTAGGAATCAAAATTTTCCTTGTATAGATTGAAATATTTGGCTTCAAACTTGGCAGGTGTTTGGTTCATGAGAATAGAGTGTGGTCTTTTTTCGTTATAGAAGGTCATGTATGTATCTATAGTCTGAAAAAATTCTTTTTCTGTCTTGAAACGATAGCGGTATAATGCCTCACGCTTAAAGCTCCCGAAAAACGATTCCATAACCGAATTGTCATAAGGCATTCCCGGGTTTGAAAATGATTGCGTGATATTAATACTTTTCAGATATTTTCTGAATTCGGTCGAAGTATAATTGCTTCCTTGGTCGCTGTGGAAAAGTAGGTTTTCAGTGGGCTTTCTTAATTCATAAGCCGTTTTTACGGTCGCCTTTGTAAGCTGCGTACTGTTGTGTTTGGATATTTTATGCGCAATTACCTTTCTTGCATACAAGTCTATAATGACGCAGATATAATACATTCTGTTAAATACGCTGAAATATGTGACATCGCTTACCCAGACTTCATTGGGACGGGAAACATGGAACTGCTGTTGTAAAATGTTATTCTTTCGTTCCAGTTGTTGCTTGTAAAGTGTTTTTGCACAGGCTCTGATTGAAAATAAGCCATTTTGGTGCATGATTTTTGCAACGGCAGATTCGGAAATGGCATAACCACGATCTTTTAATATTGCATAAATTTTACTGCTTCCGAAAACTTCATTATTCTCATGAAAGATTTGTTCTATAATGGGAGTCATTTCAGATTGTTTTCTGGCGGCTTTTGTATTTCCGTTTTTATTTCGCAAGATATGGTTGTAATAACTACCTTTTGCCACATCAAGAGCATCGCATAGAGTGTTTACGTTATATTCGGCAGAAAGGGATTGAATTACTTCGTATCTTTTTGATAGTGGCGCGCTTGGACTGTATGGAGAACGTTTGAGTATCTCGATAATTTTTTGTTGTCTTTCGCATTTCTGTTCCAAATCGTGAAGATAGCGAAAATTCGGAACCTTGGCTTTATTAAAGGAATTATTGTGTTGTTTGATCCACGCATAAACGGTCGTCCGGGATATGTTTATATCGCGAGTAATTTTTGAAATCGGTTCGCCGTTTAAATATCTGTTAACAACGGTTGCCTTCATTTCTTCTGTGTGTTTGTTCATTTTTTACTCCTTGAAAAATAGTAGGCAAGAGTATAACATATTTGCAGCGATTTTGGAAGGGGCAATAGGAGAAAAAGACTTGAAACACTTAACGAAAGCTGGTATAATACTTTTAAGTTCTATGTTGTAATACTTGCAGAGGCAAGGATCACTGACATGGAATTCCAAGCAGTGTAAATGCTTAATGGGAGTATGTTTTACCATTCCATTGTGCAAAGCATCAATATGAAAAGCGTAAAACTTTGGAGTAATTCATGCTGGTAAATTGGTTTATGAATGTGTTTGCTTGGCTACAAATCTAAAAAGAAGGTGAATTGAATAGTGTCATATACTGTGAAATCGTCGGAAAAATTGCGGAAGCTAGGGGCGGAAACTGAAACCAAGGCATTATTATATTTAATGAACTTTAGAGCAGATAGTGATGACATATACTATTTTGTTGTTGACTTCTTTAATGATTTGACTGGCATGAATAACATGGCAACACGTTTGTGGGATGTACAGTCAAAGGGGGCTCATAATGTTGGTCCCAAGGCGATTGGGCGAGAACTTGTAACATTATTCAAGAATTACATAAGTGAGTTTACTTTTGAGGCCTATATTCTTTTCGTGGAAAGTGTTTCGAGTACATTTAGAAAGAATTCGTCATTAACTGTTTTTGGGATTGATAATGTTAAAGACTCTGCAATTAAACTAATTAAAGAAGGCCTTGACGAAGAAGGACGCGAAAAGGAGTATATAGATAATTCTAGTCTAACAGATGCAAATATTGACACTTTTTTGAAGTCAGTACAATTTGTGGTTAATGATGATAAAGAACCTCGTGAATATGTAAGAGCTATTATAAAGCAACATCCCAATATTGTACCAGAAGATAAGGTTCTTGATGCTATATTTAATGAAATACGAGATAAGCAATCAAGTAAAAAGAACATATCCGTTGTCGAAGGTATTGTTATAGAAACTACTGATGAGGCTCTTAATTATTGTCGACATCTTACTAACAATGAAATACGACTAATGACCCTTCAACGTATTATTAGCAGAGATCCGTTGAGTCAAGGAATTCCTGCCTCGTTTATCCCAATTTATACTACTTGGCCCTCTGAGAGACAGCGTGAAATGCTAGAAGATTGCCAAAGTTCTTTATGTAGGGCATTATTTAATAAGAATGCTGCTGATGGTTTTTGGTATCTTTTTGAAAATATATATCAGTTGATCGTGTTAAATCCCGATGAATCGGTGCAACAATTGTTTGCACGTCTTCAAGCGGTGGAGAACTGTGTTTCACGTTGTCCAGATTTTGATGTCATTTCGCTAAAGTATTTTATTTCTGTTGTAAAGGATGGTATTTAACAATGAAGATATTAAAAGTTGCGATAGGTAATTCAAACGAAGCTTTTATAGAAGATAAATTTACTGAAGGATTGAATATCATTTCCAGTGATGATAATAACAAAGGAAAAACTATTGTTATTCAATCTATGATGTATGCGCTGGGAAATGAACCAACTTTTCCGACTTCTTTTGAATATCAGAAATATTATTACTATGTTGAATTTGAAGAACGAGAGAAAAAATATCAGATATGCCGTTCTCGGGATGGTTTTGTTTTAAATCAGGGATCTAATATATTGATTTTTGATAATGTTGCGGAGTTAAAACGATACTGGTCAAAACACATTTTTCCGCTTCCATGCATAATAAAAAACCAGCTTTCAATGATTGTTGATCCTGTATTATTTATGCAGATTTACTTTGTTGGGCAGGATAAAAAGGACACCTCTAATATTGCGCATCACGGATTTTATAGTAAGCAAGATTATATTGAAATGCTCTATGCTTGTGCTGGATTAGGTGGCGCACAGCTTTCGCAAGAAAAGATTGACGAGATTAAGCATCGAATTTCAAAACTCTCTGATGAAAAGAAGGTTCTATTACAGCAACACAAAATATTAAAGTCAAAAAAAGCGTCAATTTCATATCTAAGCGCAGAAAGTGATCGCTTGGCATTTGGAGAAAAAGTTGCAAGCTTAGAGAGGGTGCAGGCAAAGATAACTGAACTTAGGAAATCACGCAATACCGCGACCACTCGAAAAAGCAAATGGGAACAAACAATTAACGAGTTGCGATCATTAAATCGTGCTATTTCTTGTGGTGAATTACGTTGCATGGATTGTAATTCTACAAATATTTCATTTAGTACAGGAGAAATATTGCAGGCATCATATTCATTTGATGTATCTACAGTGGAGATGCGGGATGAAATAATCCACTCAATTTCCGAGAAAATTTCAGCATATACAGAGGAGATTCAACGGCTGTCCACAGAAATTTATGCAGAGCAAGAAAAATTGCAATTATTGATGAACGATGAAGCAGTGTCTCTTGAATCCATAGTTGCATATAAGAAAGATATTTTTTCTGCATCAGAAGCAGAATATAGAATCAAAGAAATTAACAACGAAGTTGCTTCTCTAAAAAGCCAACTTGTCGCTAATGAAAATGCATCACAAGAAACACAAGAGCGAAGAGTATTTTTTTTGTCTGCTATTTTAGACAAAATGAACGAACTATATCGTCAAATTGATCCAAAAGGGAACCTTAAATATACTAGTCTTTTTACTCAGCGAAATGAAGTTTATTCAGGGAGCGAAGCGACTGTATTTCATTTAGTAAAACTTTTTTCTTTACAGCAAATTTTGAAGCACGATTACCCAATCGTTGTTGATTCATTTCGAGCAGAGGATTTATCAACAGGGAAAGAAGAAATTGTGTTGGAAATATCAAGATCCATTGGCAACCAAGTAATATTAACGACTACTCTTAAACATGAGGAATTAGGCAAGTATGATTCCGTTGAGGGAATAAATCATATCAACTACTTATCGCATACCCCCAGCAAAATACTTGATGGTAGATATGTGAGAGAGTTTCTGAACCTGCTATCCAGTCTGTCTATAATAGTTCAACGTTAATATGAATTGCGAATTTATAATATATTAAACTTGCAATGATAATAGGCGATGTGGAAGAAGCAATGACAATTAGGCAATATTCGCGCAAGATATAGAGATGGATGCTTTTGCATATTATTATGCTGTAATTAAATATAAAGGCTCTGTCACAACAAATGGTTGATTTTTGACGAGAAATAGCGTATAATAA
>ERZ1090866.359-NODE-359-length-17008-cov-10.938359_pt1 | contig 17008 bp, 26 predicted proteins | sample MGYA00478477_ERZ1090866 | MGnify/ENA primary metagenome ERZ1090866 (study PRJEB33644, sample SAMEA5815737) | chicken gut metagenome | biome: Chicken; feature: Gastrointestinal Tract; material: Caecum | place: Ireland | collected 2019-01-01 | study: A study of the... | reverse complement strand
AGTCTGTTCTTTGGCTGAATCTTGTTCCATCGAACATCGGACGGTTTCTGAACGTCTGACGCAGCATTCGGGTTTCCGCCGTGTTTCCTCACATATTCATCAATCCAAGCGTCCCAGTCATCCACCACGATCTCCCATGAGCACCGGCACCAGGGATGGATCGGCGGGAAGTTGATTCCTGGCTGTCGCTCGGAGATTTCAAACACCTGCTCTCGCAACCCTCGGCAGATCGGGCACGTTTTCCCGTCCAGAACCGGGGAAAGACGGTACTTCTCGAAGTTGTCCTTAAACGGCTGCATGGTAGCCTCTGCCATGACGTAGGTTCCCTCGGTGTATACCAGCCGGTAGGCATCATTTCGGGACACATCTCCGAACCGTTTCCGCAATCTCTTGACGAGACGGTCATAACTGTCTCCACGGGCTATCCCCTGAGCTATATCTGTGTTGAAATAATAGGCCAGCTTGCTGGTATTCCCCCAGATCCGCTCTGAAAAGTTCTCGCCGTTGGACCAGGATACATTTACAAACAGCTTCGTGATGTCCGGGTTATTGGAATAAAAGTTCTTTCCAAACCCCAACGTCTCTGCCGCTGCATTGGCTCCCCGCATTGCCTGGCGGTTCAGATGGGCTGTAATCTGCTCGTTTTCCACAGCCCCAATCTCCAGCTGCTGCATCCGGACAGAATACTGAAGGCCCTCCAGACGGTTCAGCTTATAGATGGACTCCCGGACAGGCATCAGATGAGCGTATTCCGGATACTTAGCGGCGAACTCATCCATCTGCTCAATCAAAAGACGCTTATCCTCATCCGGGAGTTCTTCCATCAGCTTTCGGTACTGGATCACGTTATCAGTCCCGTACTGCTTATAGTACGCTGCAATCTGTTTCTCCAGTTTCCGGTATTCTGTATCAAAATGGGACGAGAGCCGCTTCTTCAGCTTTTCTTCGTCCTTTTCCATCTGCCTATTCAGTTGCTTCTGTCTCTTCTCCCAGTAGTTCATTAGCAATAGCTCCTCGCAAGATAGGTATGCCTTGTTATCTTCCAAATTGACTTCTTTTCAATTCCAGTGCACTTGCTTAAAATTTTCACGATTTTATATCTCCGAGAATTTGAATAGCCGAATTCTTCCCGGGCCTCCTCAATAGCAAGTTTCAAATCATCTATCATATCGTAAAATTTTTCGCAAAAAGACCGAATAGCTTTTCCAAAAACCTCAGTCACCTCCAGAAGCTCATTCAGTGCACGGAAGATTGCCTTATTGGCATGCTCTATCCTCCTCAGTTCCCTCTTAAACTCGATCACTGTCATTCCTCTGCTTTCAATCTGAGCTTTCTCTGCTTCTGTAAATGCAAATACCATTTTTATTTCTCCTACAAATCTCCATTTAAAATTGATCTTGCTTCGTCCTTGCTTATTCCAATTGCGGTTGATATCAGGTTCACCGCCTGTCCCTCTGTTAGACTTCCGGCGCTGAACTGAGACATGATGGCAATAAGAGACTGGGTCTGTGCTCCGTTAAGAGCCTTACCCTGCACCTCTGTTATTGCCCCCCCTAAATCAGCAACCTCTGTTTCATCTTCTATCACCGTCCTGTTTGTCGGGTAATCCGTCTGATATCCTTTCACGTCCTGCTCCTCTTCTATCCTCTGTAACTCCTCGTCCACATTGTCCACCACTGACAGGACCTTGAGCTGCGTCTCCCGGCTAGTAATGCCAGACAGATTTCCCGCAATCTGACTCTCGTCCAGCAGGTTTGCCGGAAAGTTCGGCGTAAACTGGTAATGAAGTTTCACCCAATCGTCTTTTTTCATCCCGGACCGTGGATGGCTGAAGATCAGCTTATAGCGCCGGTTCATTCCGGAAGTAAACTTCCGCTCTTTCGTCTTTGCCAGGTTACTCATAGCCTGGAGCTTGTATTTCAGTGCAATGCCGGATGATGTCCCGAAATTCTCATCAGAGATATTCGCCACCATGCTGATCTGGAAGATAAGCTTCTCCAGGCGGTCGATCAGATTTTCCTGTGTGGTATCCCCGTTTGGCTTCTGAAGGAAGTCCACCTCCAGATCGCCGCCGTTATAATTCCCGGGAAAGTTAATGATCCGATTATCCCGGATATGCTTCAAGGCTTTATCATCTAATAACGCCCCAAGGATTTTCATATAGGCGTCTGCAAAATAGTCCACATCATTGGCCTTCTCAGATATTGCCTTATTGTAGGCATTGATCATGGCGAGGACCGGCTCAAATATGCCAAGTTCCTCCTCATTCTCCCGGTACTCCGTGGCCGGAACCCCATCAAAGCCATGTTCTGTTCCCTCTTCGTCAAATGTAAGTTTCCCTTTGACTGTAAAATACCGCACATGCGTATCATCCGACACGCTCCCGTGCAGTACATTGTCCGAGTCAAGATACTTACGCACGAAATACCTTGGGCGCTCCAGCACAGAGTCATCGTAAATCATGAAGGCTTCCATCGGAGAAACGTATGTAATGCAGATATTGGACTCTTCGTCCGTGTAGTACATCTCATATCCTTTCCCGAAGATATCACACAGCTTTGACAATTCTGCGTTGTTGTCATCCTGGTCATTGTACTGGTCAAGCATTTCAACATAATTGTTGATATTCTCATCATCACTCGTGATCTTTATCGGGTTCCCGATAAAAAAACCATTCATGGTGTCAACGATATATTTAGCAAAGTTTACAGCGATACGGTTATCCGGCTTCCATTTCGGTTTGGGCTCCTGATAGAATATAGGATAATCCGTCATATAGGCATCCTGAAGCTTGCGATACCTGTAAACTATTTCTTTTGTATGCTTCACCAGAAACTCAGTCAGTTTCTTTTCATCCAATCCCTCGTCTTTCGGCAAACGAAACAATTTATATTCCTCCCTTCACCGGGTTGTAGTAAACGCCAGTATCTATCTTCCGCAATAGACTCGCAGCACTGTCCGGGCTATCATCATGTTCCGCAAACTCTGAATAGTCCAGGATCTCGTTGATATACTCCGGATCAGTGTCTTCCAGCCAGAATATCTTTTTCCAGTACCTTCGCAGGAATGTCGATATCTTAATGTATTTGTTCATCGACTCGCTGTACGGGTCCACCAGGAAGCCCATCTCCGCAAGCTCTTTCGCAAGATATCCTTTGTCTGCGTTTCTTTCACAAGAGATAGAGCCCAGCATCAGGTCTTTATGCAGCATGCGTATCTCAGCAAGACAGTCGTCCACGTGCCTACCCCATCTTTTCCCAAAGCCGATAATCTTACCATCCTTGGTCTTCCGGAATGCTGTATAAGCCGTACCGTCTTCTCCGCCATAGGCAGCATCTATATGAGCCATACCGCCATATATGGCCTTTCTGTCGCTGATAAACTGCGGGTTCTGGAACATTGCATCTTTATCTGCGATATGTTTCAGCTCATAGTTGGCGGCAAACAGGCTGTCCGACATGGACTGCCGGAGCTCTTCCATCTTGTCCCGTGTAATCAGCCCGGTAGAATAGCAGTCATACTTCCGGACATTCGGCATGATAGATATGGCATCCTCTTTGTGCCAGGGTGTCCCGGTATTAATAAATCGCCCGCCCCGGTTCTTGATGTTCTGCAGCTCCATGTACTGGGTCTTTGTTCTTTCCCTCTCCGCCTTGCTGATGCGGTCCTTCAGGTTAACGATATCATCTGTCACCACGATATCCGCATGCTTCCCGGTGATGCTAGTCCCGATACCGAGACCCACCACCTGGGAAACGCCTTTTATGGATGTGCAGAGATTGGTATGGATTTCCGAATTATTCTCCTTCAAGAAATCCAGCCCCACCCCGTAAAGCGCACGAACAATCTGCTGCATACACCCGGAATGCAGTATTTTCTGTGTCTGAACCAGCACCTCAGTCACATCATCATCTGTCTTCCGGAAGAACATCACGTTTTCATTCGGCCGGATCACAGTGTGGATTGCCAGGAACAGAGAAAGATCTGTTGTCTTGTATGACCCTCGATGCGCAAGGAGCGTCTGGTCTTCATCAGCATAAAGAAAAGACCTCAGCCACTCGTTATGAAGAGTGGTAAGGTCTTTAAAGCCTACCCAATGACCGATTTTATACGGCTCATTCCACAGGAGATTAAGAACCTCCTGCTTTTCGCTGTTCAAAGTATGCCTCCATTTCCTTTATCGAGTCGTCTATGTCCGGAGTATTGATATCCAGCTTATCATTCCACATGCCAAGATGGCGGCCGAGAAGCTCCAAGGCTTTCTCCTTATCATTTAGCCGAACCTCAACACCAAACTTTCCATCCTTAATTCCGGCAATGGCCCGGATCTGCTCATCAGACAAGGAGTCTGTATCCTTGATGCACACAGCTCCCCCTTTCACCGCGGCATAGTCTGTCGCCTTTGAGAAAGCAATGGCCGCCAGTTCCTTGACGACCATGTCCTGAGTCACCTCTGTTCGCTGCTCACGTTCCTGCATGCACTCTGAAATATACTCTTGAACCTTAACATTTCTTAACATCCTAGCTGCCGCTGCAGCAGCCGTCTCGTCCTTCTTCACAGACGGATAAGCCGCCCGGTAAGCCCGAGTGGCATTAAGGTCTATCAAGTATTCATCAGCAAATATTTTCTGCTTCTTTGTCATTCGGGCTCACCTCCATTTCAGTCTAATCTGTCACCTAGTAGGAACGGCAGGACTCGAACCCGCGGCTTGCTGTGTATAAGACAGGCGCTCTACCATCTGAGCTACGTTCCTGCATAAGAAAAGACGCCCTGCATCTGCAAAGCGTCCTTTCTTGCTTCAGTATGGGATCCAAGGGGGAAGAAAAAAGCTCAGACCTGCGGTCATCCACTTCTTTCAGCTTATACTATAGCACTTTGAAAGCGTACAATCCGTACGAAACCGTACAAACATTTATTTTTTTCGCATAAACCTATAGAACTCAAGTCTAATCGCCTCCCCGCCGCTCCGACATTTCATCAGCGTAGCCACTTCCTCCCAGGTCAGCTCCTTGAAGAACTTGTACCGAATGATCCGCTGCATCCGGAAGGGGATCTCCTGCATCCATTCCTCCACCTGCAGCTTCAACTCCTCCGCCTCAGCCTTCTGCTCCTCCAGGAGCTGCCTCTCTCGGGCCAGCCTTCCGGCCTCCGCCAGTGTCTCTGTCGTCCCATGCAGGCTGAAGGACCGCTCCTCGTAGGGGAACTCAGGGTTGCTTCCCTTGACCTTGTCCTGCACGACCCGCCGCCTCTTCTCCAGCTTCTTGATCTCAGCCTCAGTATCCTTAATGAACTCGCAAGCGTCTATGTAATCACTCAGGACTTTCTTGTCCACTGGCATCCCCTCCTCTCAATTTCCCGTAGCACTCCCGACACATGTCGAAGTATTCCATCGGCTGAGTCCGGAACTTGTACACGTCTGTCATCTCATGCACTCTCACATGTACCGCCTGGGTGTAGTGTATATCCTTGCCGCACACAGCACATCGTATATGCTTCACGGTTCCACCTCCTTCTTGATGTCGTATTTCTTGGCCATATAGCCCGCCACATCGTCTACTTCATATGGCTTCCGCAGGAACCTCTCCCGGGCCTTGCTATCTACATGCTCCTCCTTATCATCGTAGCCGCTGTCCCGGTCAATCTTCTGCCGTTTCCGGCTACGGCCATGCTTGTACTCTTTCACTGCAGCACCTCCTCATCCATGTATATAATCCCGTAGGCCTTTCCGTCCGGCCCCTTCCACAACTCGATATCGCCGGCGTACTGAAACACTGTCTCACCGCCCCGCATCACCGTCAGCACGATATCATCCTGCCTCTCCACCGTATTGATCACCAGAGGCTCCGGGTCCGGCGGTTCCGGCTTTGTTTGTTCTGACATTAGGACAATCCTGCCAATCACCGCCGCTCCAAAAATCACCACGGCCGCCAATGCCGAGATAGCAATTCTATGTAATATCTTCATCTCGCTTTCCTCCTTTTTGATGTATAATATTTATGAGGACCCTGTCTGAAGCTCGTCTTGCACTCTACATTTGCCGGCATTGCCTGTGAGCAGGAATGTCTCAGATTTCATTCGCAAGGCCTGTGAGGTAGACCACCGGCAGGGATTTCTCTGCCGGAGTTAAGGTCCTCAACTAAATGTCTAAACTTCTTTCTTTGCCATTTCTTCAAGAAGCCCGGTATACCCTTGCCCCGGCCGGAGGCTGGCTCCTTTCTTTGACTTTTTATTGACTAATCTATGACTAAGCTATTTTTCCCCTGGTATCCGGTTTGCCATATGCTTCCCGGACGTTTACGATATAGGTATGTCCGTGTAAATCACTAAAGGTCTATTTTGTCAAACACCGAGTGCCATCCCACAGCACTTTATACCCGCAGTTGTGGCAGAAATTATGTCCTACATCAATTCTGCAGCCGCAATGACCGCATGTGTACCAGTCATTCACGTGCTTCCCTTTGTGGAATTTCGGTTTTGCTCCATCGATTTTGTCAAACTCGTACAACACTCGATTTACAGCTCTTTCGTAGTCCGGCCATCTATCTTCTGCCAGATGGTCCTGTATCTCTTCTGTCAATATCTCTTTGCACCTTTCTTTCGATGCACAAGCGCCATGCCCTTCTATTTTCTGCATTTTTCTCTCCTTCAAAATCACGGTTTAATTATAGAATTTTGCTGTATCTCTTCTTTTTTTCTGTAGGATACTTCTGTTTTTGCGGAAATAAAGATAACTGTGTAGGTTCTAACTCTCTTGGTCTTGATGGCACACTCCAACTACCTCCACCAGCATTTTCTTGCTCTAATGTCCATCCGCTTGCCTGTAGGCTTGCCCCGTGTTCGCTTTCAAGGATGTAGGTTATAATCTTGGAGTAGCCCATATCCTTAGCTATCTTGGCACATTTCGAATACAGGAAACTGCAGGCGTTCCGCGTGCCGTTTGTACATAACCTTGTCACTTCCAATGTCCTGCCATCATCCAAGTAGCGTGACACTGGACGGCCCACGATAGCCACTCCGACAACCACGCCCTGTTCGTTTGCCGCTGCTACGCTAAACTTGTGCCCCACAACCGATTTGTGATGTCTGTGGTATTTCTCTACGAATGCATTGGCTTCCTTTAGGGAAATCGGGACTAATTCCAGCATATCTATCACTTCCTTTCCAGATCTAATATTTAGTAAATGGAATTGGATAACCGTCAGGCAATGCATTTATAAGATTTTTCTGCGCATTCAATCCAACAATTTGAGCATTTACAAATGCATTTTTCTCGCAAGTTTCCAGTTCCCGGATTTGATTTTCTATAGCCGCATTTATGTCGTTTCTGAGCGAAGGAGTAAGAGGTTTATAAAAATTATTCATCTTCCATTCCCTCCAAATTCTCATCAATAGCCTGTCCGCAGTTCGGGCATACATACATGTCAAATTCGTCATCGGTATCAACTGGTGCTTTCGCCGTATCCCGCTCTTTCAGCTCCCGGATCTGCTCCGGGGTAAGATCGGTATCCTCGTACTCATGCAACCTCTCTAGCAGTAATCTCCGCTGATGCGATGTAATCTCATGCGGCTCAAGCTCTACCCCTTGATCAGTATCGTTATAATACAGGCTTCCTGCCTTGCTCTTTATAACTAATCTATCCATCTCCGCTCTCCTTTCGATCTTCCGATTTTGTTGAGGTCAACAAAATGTCAGTTTATTTCCCATGTTTATCATTCAAATCTTTCAAATACTTCTCTTGTTCTTCGTCCTCTTGTACATTTTTCGAACTGATCTGCAGGACACACATCAGTATTACTCCGACGATCGCGCCAGATATAAATGCAATTATATACCCCATTCCTCTGCACCTCCTTCCGTTCTTGAAACGGATAAAATCATTCAACCCTGCCTTTCTAGACGATCTCAATAGCCGCCCTGTACGCAGCACTTTCTCCAAATGCCTGTTCATCGTCATACTGTCAGTTTAGTTATTTTCACAAACCTCCATCCTTCTCTTACGATCCATCTCTTTTCTATCTTCATATTCTTCGCGTTCTATCTCATCCCAGCATCCGCAGACACTGTCGCCCTCCTTAAAATACCGATTAACCTCAACTCTTTCACCGTCAGGCTTTAAAATATAACCAACTGCAATAGTATCGTAATCACCATTCTTCGGATCGGTAAGGCACTCCTCGCAGTATACACGGTATGGTTTGTCAGCAGGCATATATGGCATAGTAAGTGGAAATAACTCTTCGACAATCCGTCTTGTCAAAGCATTATGCCAAGTCGTGTCGGAGGTCGTTTCAATCATAACCACACGATCGTTATCGGAATACTTCACAGTTCCGTCAGGATATACATCCTTAAACAAAGAACCCATGCGCTTACACTGGTAATGCTTTCTCCTATCATCAGCATCGTATCTTCCGAGATATGTCCAAACATCGTCTGTATCCTCGATCGGGACCAACGGTTTATTATCGATAAGTCGATTCAGAATATGTTTTGTAAATCCGATACTCATGCCGGAATGTCCGTCTTCCATTAGGCTCTTAAACGCTTTCAGTGCACTCTCATAACAAGCGCATCCATAATCAAACTCTCCTTCTTTTCTATCTGGGTTCTCATGCCTACACGCAATTTCAACTTCTCTTTCTGCCCAACTTTTCATGCTCATATTCTCTACCTCCACTAAAGTCTTCATTTAATTTCTTCCAGAACTTGCCTTAACGCCTCTTGTTCTGAAGTTCTGATATCAACCAACGCTCTCACATCCTCATTGGATAACTCAATTTCTATTCCCTCATCCTTTAGGGTAATCCCCGTCCCCTTTATTTTTCTGAACGGTCCTCTTCTGTTCTTTTTCTTAAATTCCCTTCTGACCGGTGGCATAATACCCATGAGGTCATATATTTCCTTATCGAGCTTATCAATCTTGTCTTTGATGATGTTTGCCACTTCCAGTTTTTCCTCTGTCACGGTCCTCATCTCCTCCTTGATAATCAATTAACTATGCCACTGCCCGGCGTCGAATACCCCGCAACGTCTCCGGTGTAGCCTGGGCGTAATGCCTCTTTGTCACCGTGGTATTGGCATGTCCCAGAACTTCTGATACATCTCCAATATCCACTCCCGAATTTCTCAGGTTCATTCCAAGGGTAGACCGCATCTTGTGCGGATATACCCGGCACTCCATTCCCATCCGCTTGGCTATCTGCTTCAGGATGTTCCTGACGCCGCAGGTATGCAGCCGCTGGAATGGTTTTCGACCGGCCACGAACAGCGCCGGATCGTCGTCCTCCCGCTGGCTGATATACTTCTGCAGGTGGTACCTGGCCACCTCATCCAGGTAAATAGTCCTGTACCGGCCGCTCTTCTCCGACTGGATCAGGATGTCGCCAGTCTGCCAGTTGATGTCCGCTGTGTTGATGGCCACCACCTCCCCAACGCGGGCCCCGGTGCTCCGCAGTACCTCCACTATGGCCCTATCCCTAACACTCCGGCAGCCCTCCCGCAGCTCCTCCATTTCCGCCGGACGGAAATACTCGATAGGCTTCTGAACCTCCTTCAAGGGTTCGGTCAGCTCTACCGGGTTGTCTGGCCGGAAACGTTCCCGCCGTAGCCAAGTGAAAAAGGCTGACAGGTACCGGCGCTCATTATTGCAGGTACTCGCCTGGTTCTGGCCCTTGTTGTTCCTGGTGTTCCGCTGCGCGTACCACCGCAAATAATAATCAATATCCAGCTCATCCATCTCCGTGTAGGGCTTGTCGATCAGTGCAGCCAGGCTCCGCACCGCCCGGACGTATTGCTCGACCGTTTTTGGGGACAGGTTCCGTTTCTTGACCTGGTACAGGCCGATCAGATACCTGTTCTTTTCTTCCGTGCTGCGGTCAATCTCAGCCGGAAGGGTAGTGATCTGCTCCACATTGAGGAACACGAACTGTTCTTCCAGGACCCTCTGCAGCACGTCTACTGCGTCTTTGTCCACGTACATGGACATCTGCAGCATTACGTTGTTGATAACCTCTGTCTTTACATTTGCGTTAGCGTTCGCCATAAAATCCTCCTTGTCTCCCAAGGACGGAAATGGTATACTGTCCTTAGGTGAGAGCAGCAGATATTAAGTCTTGGCGGACGGTCTGCTGCTTGTTTTTTGTTGTCAATGTACACTCACCCATTTATACACAGCCTTCAGAAGGCTTACTCATTTTTATATCCCAGGAAATCAAATAACGTAGGCGTATCTCTTTCCGCTTCTGCTTCTTTCAAATATCCGACGCCATCACGGAAATAATCCTCATTCAGCTCTATTCCATAGCCATACCGGTTCATTTTCACCGCTGTCATGGGAACTGTCATCAGGCCCCCAAACGGATCAAGCACCCGATTTCCTTCGTTACTGTATCGATTGATGATACGTTCCACGATGTCAAGCTGCAGCGGGCACACATGCATCTGTTGTCTCCTGCGGCTCTGCGTAGTGTTCAGTGTCCGCATCCTGTTGATATCGTCCCACACTTCCAGATCATTCCAGGATCCAGGTGCTACTACCATGAACGTAGCCGGCAGCTTTCCGTCTTTGTCCAAAGCCTCTGCCAGTTTCACATGCTCTTCGTAGCTGTATACATGTTCCCTGCTATACTGCCGGTACACCGCCTGCAGGTTGTCTACAGATATCTCTTTGAGTTCTTCCTTGCTTACCAGCCGGTCCCCGGAACTCCTCCAGTATCCGTGTGCATCAATCTGCCACTGCGCTCTGGTATACTCTTCCTTGCTCTTCTTCACAGGATCATCCGCGTAAGCGTTCGACCGGTCTGACGGGAGCTTACGAAAGAGCAGAACATACTCCGGGCATCCCACACCCATCTTTGAGCCGTCCTTACACTGTTCCGTCCATCCCAGTCGGTAAGTCTGGTTATTCTCCCGAACAACATCCGTGACGACCGTAATCATCCCGAAATACTGGAAGCCATGTTTCATATAGTGTTCAATGCATAATGCATGGAATGGCTCAATTGTCGGCATCCCTGTTCCTGTGGCATTTCCAAAAAGGACCCGGTCTTTCACATGGATCGCCGCCACCCTCCCGGGCTCCAGCACTCTCAACAGCTCCGGCGTCAGATAGTCCATTTGTTCAAAAAACCGTTCTGTATTCTGGTTATGACCGAAATCATTATAGTTAGCACTGTATTCATAGTGGTTCCCGAAGGGAATGGAGGTATGGATCAGGCCGATACTATTGCTCTCCATGCGCCTTACCTCTTCCACGCAATCGTCATGCACCGCTGTGTAATGATTTCCTTCTATCCTCACCGCTTTCACTCCCATCTTTCTTTTTAGTCCCTGCTCCTTCCCAGCGGATGAAAGACCATACTTCTTGACAATTTCTATCATCTTCTCAACCATATGGTTATGGTCTTTCCACTTTCTCAGAAGTGTCTCTTTGATCTGTCTCTCGTTCTCCATGTAGATAATGTCTATCACTACCGGCTCCTCCTGCAGAAACCGATAGCAGCGGTGAACCGCTTGGATGAAGTCGTTAAACTCATAATCAATCCCCAGGAAAATCTCCCTGTGACAGTACCTCTGAAAGTTACAGCCAGATCCAGAAAGAGATTTCTTTGTAGCAAACAGCCGGGTCCTTCCTTCCGAGAAGTCAATCACCCTCTTCTCCCGGATGTCATAGTCCTGCGATCCATAAATATCCACTGTCTCCGGAAGGGCTTTCTTGATCGCGTGTCTCTCTGCCTCTTGATCATGCCATAATACAAAATGATCTCCGGGCGAGGCCTCCACGATCTCTTTCATCTTTTCCACGCGGACATCTATACTATTCCGTTTCACTTCCGCCGCCTGCTTTAATCCAGCCGCCGCATCCGTAAATAGAGTCATCTGCCCGTCCTTTTCTGTTGCATCCCCATAATGTACGGGGATCTCATGCCATCTAACATCAAGCGGAGGAAGGTCATAACCATCATCCGAATATCCAGGATCCAGGTCAGATGGTTTTGTAATGAATAACGCCCATGAGCTCACCCACAGCCAGAACTCATCCTCCATGTTCGGATATAGAGTAAGGTTATTGGCTTTTGTGCTATCCCTCTGGAAGAACCGTGTCAGAGCTTGGCCAGTATCCATCACCTCAAGGTATCCGGCGTAATGGATCAGCTCTTTGTACCGGTTCGGCGATGGCGTAGCTGTCGCCACCAGCTTATAGGGCACACCTTTGAATTTATCCAGGAAGGTCTGATAGGTCTTACTCCCGAAAGATCTCAGTACACTGGCTTCATCCAGCGCCGTAGCTACAAAATAGTCTGGCCGGATATCCCCGTCTCGCACCCGCTCATAATTCGTCAGTACGATCTCACTGTCACTTGCATAGACCTCCTCCATCGTCCGGCAGTATTTCGGCTTTTCATAGCCCAGAAGCTCCACGGCGTCCCGTGTAAACTCCTGTTTTACTCCCAGCGGCAGGACGATCAGTGCACGTCCCATCATCTCATCCGCTGCAAGATGGCAGAACTCTATCTCCTGCACAGTCTTTCCAAGGCCGAAGCTCTCAAACAGAGCCCGCCTGCCGCCTTTCAGCGCCCACACAACCGCATCTCGCTGGTGCGGCTTCAATGCCTTGTTTACTGCTCCAGGATCCACCGCAAAACCACTCTCTGGCGCTATCTCAATCTTTGTTTTCAAAAACTCCAAGTAATCCATATCCCGAAAGGAACCGATGCATCTTCACTCTGGCCAGAGTTCCGGTCTCCTTTCTCTTGTTTTATTTCCAATGCAGCCTGTTAGACTTGTTTCTGCTGTCCGGATTGATCCGCATACACGCCCGGGTCCATTCCGTCCGAAACTTCTCATACTCTGCCAGGCTGTCAAAAAAATTTCTGATCTCAACTGTGGATATCATTGTCTCCCTTACCTCCCTCTATCAGCAGTCTGTATGTATCATCGCTGTACTGCCGCTCCTCGAAGTTACTGAACTTCGTAGCTCTCCGGTTTGCGGCATAGGGCTTTCCCTTATCCTGCTCTCTCGAAAGCCAGCCGTTAACAAACCTCTTTATCCCCCTTCGAGTCTTCCGCCTCTCCTCATTGCTGTTACACCAGGCCCTCATATCACGAAAGGCCTGCCGCACGTCTACAGCCGGGTAAAGCCTGACATACTCCTCGTAGTCATCAAGCGGACATATCCAGTCCGTCCCATCATTCAAAGGGATGGGTTCTACATCTGCATTTTGTGCGCACGCACTTCCCGAATTGGATTTCGACTCTCGAATAGGATTACGATTGGATTGGATTACGGGGACATCTGCATGCATCTGCATGCAATTGTTTTCATGTTCAATCATTTGTCCTTCATCTGGACTCGGATACTTGCTCTTCTTCGCACGGATTGTCTGGTGCCGCTCCCAGGTCGACAGTTGCAGGTACGGTTTTCCTTCTACTTCGTAGTGTCTCACCAAGCCTACCGCCACCAACCTTGATAAGCCGTTCTCGATATTCTTCACCGTGACATCCTTCAGGGGAAAGCATGTCCCTTTTATGATCGCCGGACGCCCGTCAAATCTCCCATAGTCATCGCAGCTGACTATCAGCCGATAAAACAAACATTCTTCAAACCAACTCAGGTCATTAATGCTGTCACTTGTGCGTATGGACTCTTTGATAATTCTGTTTGGCATCTCCTCACCGCCAATCTATCCCACAGTTACGCAATGTCTGCCTGGCGGGCTTTAGGGCCCAACCGATACTCTTCAGCCGGCTTTCCTCCTGCTGAACAAATTTCTTGAGAAGTAGCTGGTCATCGGTCACGTTCATGTCAGGGATAAAATAGCCGTTCCCGTCCTGTAAATTCAGAATAGGGATTTTCCCTCTTGCCTTATGGATGAGAACTCTAACTGCCCGGTCATTAAGTCCAGTACGCAGACTCAACTCTCTTCTTGTCACAGCGTTTTCCTGTCCTGTAGGTATGTAGTCCAATATGTCAAATCCCTTCTTTTCAAGGGATGTCAGATATTCCATCATGTCAATCTGTCCTTCCATCTTCCTCCTTTCTCCCCCGGCGCACAGCGGCCAGGGGAAGTGAATAAGCATATGATTTAGTTTTTCTACGAAGAAAACGGATATATCAGTGTGCTGTGCGTAAAACATGGTTCACGGGTTACGATATATAGAAAAACTCCTTGCGGAAGTCTTCCTCTGTTCCATAGTGTGCTATGTAATATTCATAGCACATTCGCCGGAGGTCCCGGTCGATCTCGCTTGCCTGCCGCCCGGCATGGACACCGTTAGGATGTAGATCCGGCCGGAGTGGGGCGATGAAGCCGTATTTCTCACAGAGCTTTCGCTCCTGACTGGTGTGGCTGAATATATGATGTCTCTCCACACCGTACACTCTCGTGTACATGCAGCGGTCCATATCATCAGTGAAGATGCTCCAGAGCCGTTTCATAGCTCTACCTTCCACTTCTGCTTCATCTCTTCGATCTGGTCCGGTGTCATAGTCTCTATCCCCAGGTCCTTGGCCTCCTGGACAGTTCCATCTATCAGGATGGACATTTCCCGGGTATCATAGGTATGGGAACCTCTGTAAATCTTATAGAATATGACCTCCTTACCATTCTCATCTACGGACCCGATAGCACGGCAGTGAAGGTATTCCTGCTCCATCATCCTTTCTGGTGGCACGTTCGTCTTGATAACAGCCTCCTCCTCGTTGTCCAGTACCTCCGGCTGTCCGTACCGGCCTATGAGGATGTTCTTGCACCGGGCCTTTGATATCCGCAGCTCGTCCGCAATCTTGCCCACAAGGACATGGAAGTAGGCGTTGGCATCCAGAGAGCGTTTCCGGCGCCACTGCTTGACCTCAATGGCCAGCTTGTCCTTATCCTTCAGCCTGTCATACTCGCCGGTAACATCCTCATTAACCTCAAGTGACAGGACCGTCTTCCTAGTGAAAAAATCTATAGAGATATCCTTCAGCCTGCCTGTACATTTCATTACTTACCACCAAATTTCTTTTCGAGGGATACGATCATGTTACTAAGCTGCATTTCTGTCATGTTGCTCCAGTCATATCCATTTGACGCGCAGATCATCTCCGGCTCCAATCCATGCTTTCCGCAGATTTCCTGGATCTTATCCCGTTTTGACTCGACCTGCCGCTTCTCTCCAGAACCATCCTTCGCAGAATTAAACGCATAAACGATCTTGTTCCTTGAAATGCTGTATATGGACAGTGCTGTGATAACGTGGTCGCTATACCTTATAGAGTCAACACGGAAACGGTCTTTGCTTGTCATGATCTCCCTGTTATTTCTGTCTTTCCTTCCGCTCCCGCTGATCGAGCACTTATCCGCCGGGATCCAGATAAACGGAGCCGTGTACAGCTCCCTGCCAATCCCCCAGTTAAAGCAGGCCCTCTTAAAGCTGTCAGATGCCAGGCCTTTCTCAGCCTCTGTAAAACTCTCTTTCCCAGTATCCTCCTTAGAAATCCACTGTTCCTTCTCCTCATCCCAGATACTCACCGTACAGTTAGCATTTTCTCTCGAGTGTGACCTCTGCCAGTTGAGCGGTCCCACAGTCTCATCGAGGATATTCATATCGCACCTTGCATCTTTGTAGAGCAGGAGAGACAGGCCGCTTGTTGTCACGGTAGAGATCCGACAGTCTATCTCATCAGCCCGGAGCGTCCTAAACTTCTCCATCGTCCTCCTCCTTCTCTACGACCCGGCTGGCCCACATATCCGCAAAGTGCAGGATCAGATACAGCGGGGTCTCCTTCCCCTGGATCTGATATTTAAAATTACCATACAGCCCATTGTGCCAGAGTATGGCCTGCTGCTCCTCCTCGGTCAGTTCGATAAACTGAGAGGCAATCGCTACACTCCGCACCTCATGGTCTATGTACAAAAGTTCCGGGTTGGTAACGTAAGGCTTGCTGGTGGACTGATAAGGCTCCGGGTTCGGATTTGCCTTTGTAGCACGCCGTTTAAGCATGTTCGGTATATAGTTAGGTTTGTCATACTGTCCCATCTTCCCAAGGTCATGGAGAAATGCACAGATGATGATGCTTTCATATTTAAGCGGTCCTCCTACCATCTCGTCAAACGCCACCATTGCCTCGTACACGTTGAGACTGTGCTCTGCCAGCCCGCCTTCATGTGAAAGATGATGGCTTGTGCTGCAAGGAGCACGGAAAAATCCGTACTCTTCCATATAATCAACCAGTTCCATCATGCCTTCTCTATGTGTACTTAACAGCAGATCTTTAATACTTCCTGTGTCCATTCTGATACCTCCAATTCTTCCATCTTTCTATTATTCTCCTGACGTTTCCTCATCTCTTTGGCCTTTCCGTCCTGGCAGTCGCATTTCTCACCAGGATCCAGATAACATCCGCATATATCGCACATGTAGTTATACATCGATCTCTTCCCTTTCTCTTTCGAAGTTATCCATCCCGATGATTGACTTAATCACAGACACGTCTACCCAGTTTTCTTTTTCTTTCTGGTTTATGTATTCGATGAGCGCATCTACCTTCCCATCTATACGGCACAGCCTGGCATACTCAAATTCAGAGATATAGATTTTATTGTCCATATCCATTACTCTTCCTCCCTCCGAAACCTTGTCTCCATCAGATCCGCTAGCATCAGGTACTCTTGTGCAAGTTTTCCTTCTCCGTGCGTCTTGCGCACTTTTTCCCGAAACTCGCCCAGCGTCCCATAAAAACATCCACATCTTACTCCTACTCCGCCGTCCTTGATCCGGAAGAAAGTAGTTGTACGATTAATGGAACCGAAACCATGTGCATAGGCGTAGTCCGCATCGCCGTAGACCCACGCATCGCCGCAGACCCTCGCATCGCCGTAGACCTCCGCATCGCCGTAGACCTCCGCATCGCCGTAGACCTCCGCATCGCCGCAGACCTCCGCATCGCCGCAGACCCTCGCATCGCCGTAGACCCACGCATCGCCGTCATGGCTGAGATTTTCTTCCTTCTCTACGTATCCGCC
>ERZ1090866.356-NODE-356-length-17024-cov-36.205787_pt1 | contig 17024 bp, 16 predicted proteins | sample MGYA00478477_ERZ1090866 | MGnify/ENA primary metagenome ERZ1090866 (study PRJEB33644, sample SAMEA5815737) | chicken gut metagenome | biome: Chicken; feature: Gastrointestinal Tract; material: Caecum | place: Ireland | collected 2019-01-01 | study: A study of the... | reverse complement strand
TATTTAATTCTTGATCATGAAACTCATAATCCATTAAAGAATAACCAGTCTCTTTCTCTATTAAATCGGAAAAGAATTTTAAATGAGGGCTTTCTTTTAGAAAATATTTGAAGGTACTGTCATAAAGTAATGAATAGAACTTAGTCATTTGTTTATCTCCTTTCACCATCAAGATAACAGAAAGAGAAAAGGAATACAAATGACCAATTTTTTAAATTGAGACAAAAAAGAAGAGGAATATTTTATTTTCTCCTAGAGCAATTTTTAATATTCCCCTACCTTTTCTTTTCCAATTTTTAAAATTCCTACTTTTTTAATTTTTTTTCATTTTCTTACGATAGATAATAAAAGCACCTGTTCCTAACACGACAATCAAACCAATCGTTACTCCAATCGTAATCATACTTCTTGTTTCCGGATTCTTAAAACTATTCTCCTGATTATTATCAACACTACCACTTTCTTCCGGTTCTTCTACTTGCTCTGCTACTTGCAACGTATAAGGATTTTCCATTGTACCATCACCAATCAAAGTCATACCGTCTGTTTTGATATTGATGACTGGTCTTAGGTTATAAAAATGCGAAATACCATTAAAACTTAAAAAAGTAACCATTATATAATTACTACTACTATAGCCTTCTCCCCTCGTCCAATAAGGGGTTCCCCTATTTGGTGTCATCGTCCAATAAGGGATTCCACCTTGGCCTGGATTTAAGTAACTGTTTCCTTCTACACCAACAGATTCTCCAGCATAAACTAGTTCATCGGCGGTAATCAAGCCAGCTTTTAGCCGATAACTTCCTCCATAACTTTCACTTGTACTTGGGCATGCAAAGGTTGGAGCATTATCTTTGGCAAAATCAGAACTTGCTTGTACTAATCTATCATAACTTGCAAAAGAACCATCTCCGTCATAATTATAACCACTACTATCACTACAAAACCTTCCTAAGATGACCATACTATCATAAGCACTATTCTTTCCTAAGGTATTGTTATACCAAGTATCGATTTCTCTTTTTACAAATGAATCCGTTCCATTATCATAGGTATAGCCTGTATATTTTGGATCATCATCATTTAAATTATAGGGAGTAGAACCAATTGTAAAAGAAGAATCGTTCGCACTAGTTCCATTATAGATTAATCTTATACTACCATCACCGTTTATTCTTACTATTTTCCAGTACATCTTATCGCCAGCAGAAGCAAGTTTTAGAGGTTAGCATGACTCAGTTCCCTCTGCTTCTTTACATCTTTCTAAATCTTGATAATAAGAAATATAACCTTTATCAATAAATTCATAAATATAATAATCCTTCTCATATTCTCCGAATTGTATGTTGTTATTATTCGTATCTCCTCTAAAATAATAAGTGGTTCCATCTTCATCAACATTAGAATACAATCCTTCTGTTATATAGTTTAGATCATTTAATGTTTCCATATCATAATTTGTATAGTTCCCATTACTTGCATAATTAAACATATGCGGGATCTCTTGTTTCAACTCATTATCACTTAAGATCTTATTTAACACAAGATTCGTATTCCCTTCTTGATATGTTTTACTATTAATAACTATTCTTTTTGAGCCTACAGTAATATTATTAATATTGAAAGCTACTACTAAAAGTAGAATCAAAGCCATTGTTTTCTTTCTTTTTATTTTTTCTTCCTTTCCTTTCTTTTTCTGTTTATCTCTAACCCTTAAAATCATTCTAAAAGCAAAAAAAGAACAGGATCTCGACATCCTATTCTTTTTTTGACACGCTGAAAAAGCCTTATTCTATAAGGTAATTCTAAAGTGCCCCCTATTCGAACAATTGCTTTTATAATCTTTTAAGGCTAGATATTGGTTTCTTTTTTTCATATCTTATCCACTTCTTTTCTATCTTTCTTAATTTGATCATAACATACGTTGCAACAAGAATAATTTTTCTTTCTAAGAGAATCTTTTATTGCATAATTTGAAAATGATTTCCCGAGTCAAGATATAAATAACCTTTTCTACCATCTAATTGAGGTAAAACATCATTATAATAATTGATCATTTCAAACTTTGTCAAAGTAAGATAAACACTATTTCCGTCATCCATATATAAAAGAAAGCGGTCTTTATCATAGTCATTTGGATCGTATTTTATTTCACTAATTTTCTCCCGAACGCCTTCATCTACTTTTTGTAAGTTTTTAATAAAGCGATCATATTGATCTTCTGGCATTTCATTCGTTAATTTAGGAACACTATAAGGTAAATTAAGATCGGTTGTTATTTCCTCTTTGTTTTCTAAAACATATTTCCCATTTGTTTCTTTTTCAAATAAAGCTTTATGTTCTTCTACTTCGATCACTACAACACGATAAAATTCTTTTTTTACTTTTACTTTTTTGATCCAGGGAATTTCTTCAATTTTTTTCTCTAAGGAAGAAGAAATGTTTTTATAAAAACTAGGATAATCTTCGATACCTGCTTGCCGAATGATCTGTTGATCGGAAATAATTTCATTTCCTTCTACAATAATATTTTTTATTTTGCTATCTAAAACTATTTCTACGGTAAAAAAGATAGCAGCGAGTATTAGAATCAATAGAAAGAAAGGCAATATTCTTATTTTTTTCTTCTTAATGACTTTGGCCATAAACTACTCCCAATTGACAAATTCTTGTTCTACTTTTAATTTAATATGATAATGTTCTTCCACGGCTTCTTGGACAAATAAAATGAGATCATGAATATCTTTAGCACTTGCTTCGTTTTTATTAATAATAAAATTGGCATGTTTCTCACTCACTTGGGCGCCTCCTTTGGTAAGACCTTTTAAACCAATATCTTCGATCATTTTTCCTGCAAACATTCCTTCTGGATTCCGAAAAACACTGCCAGCCGAAGGATATTCCAAGGGTTGACTGGCTAATCTTCTTTCTTTCCGTTCTCGCAAAACATTTTCTATTTCTTTTCGATCCCCTTTCACTAATTTTAAAACAGCTTCTAAGCAAATAAAACCTTTTTCTCTTTGTAATAAGGAACTGCGGTAATGAAAGTCCATCTCTTGGTTCGTCAAGGTAATAATTCTTAAGTCATCCGTTAAAACAGTAACCGATTGAACAATATAGCCCATATCACTTTTATAAGCACCGGCATTCATATAAACGGCTCCTCCAATACTTCCTGGAATCCCTGCCGCAAACTCCAAGCCTGTTAATGATCGCTTGGCTGCTTCTTTTGATACTTTCATTAAAGAAGCTCCCGCTCCACAGATGACTTTATTTCCCACAAATTCTATTTTATTAAATTCATCTAATTTAATTAAAACATCTTTATAACGTTTATCACTAAATAAAAGATTGCTGCCAAAACCTAATATTTTATATTTTAAGTGATATTTTCGAATTAATTTACATAGAGCAACTAGTTTTTCTTGATTTTTAGGATAAATAATGACTGTAGCAATACCGCCTACTTTATAAGCTGTGTATTTGCTTAAAAAAACATCTCTTACAATCTTCCCTATTTCCTTTTTCTCTACTTCTTTTAAAAACGCTTTCATTTTTTCTCATCCCTTACTAATTTTTTTGCTTCTTGATAAATTCTATTGGCACTATCAGTCAGTGCTATTTTCTTTAAAGCTTCCTGCATATTTTTTCTTTGTTCTTCATCATTTAAAATAGAATCAATGGCTGGAAGAACAGTTTTAGCAGAGAAGTTTTCTTCGGCAATGATTTTACAAGCTCCTAACTTTTCTAAAGCAAGAGCGTTTTTCATTTGATGGTTATGAGTTACATAGGGACTTGGCACCATAATAGAAGGTAAAGCTAGGGCGGTTATCTCTGCAATGGTAGAAGCTCCACTTCTGGTGATGATTAAATCACAACTTTTCATGTATTTGGCATCATAGAATGATACAATTTTTACATTTTTTGGTATCTTAAGAGATTGATAATCTTGATAGTAATTTTTTCCTGTTACTAATAAAACTTCATAAGGTTTTGAAGCAAAGGAAGGAATCAATTCTTTTAATTTTTGAGTCATCGTCATCGACCCTAGACTTCCCATTACTATAATGACTAATTTTTTTAAAGGGGAGAAACCAAGATCTCTTTTATCTCCTGCTTTTAGTTTGGTAATTTCTTCACTCCTAGGATTGCCTGTATAAACCGTTTTGCTCTTTGGAAAACTTTCTTTACTTTCTTCAAAAGAAACTAAAATTCGGTCGGCATAATGGCTTAATATTTTATTTGATACTCCGGGAATGGCATTTTGTTCATGAATCATTGTTTTATAGCCTAGCTTTTTCGCAGCATAAATAACCGGTGTCGTAATATAACCTCCTACTCCAATGACGAGATCTGGTTTAAAGTCTTTTATCGCCTCTTTGGCTTGCTTTATTGCTTTTAAATAAATGGTAAAAACTTTAAAATTTTTCCAAGGATGTTTGCGATCTAGACCTTTCATTTCAATTCCAAGATAAGGAATACCTTTTGAAGGAACTATTTCACTTTCCATTCGATCCGTTGTTCCAATATATAAAAATTCACTTTTGGATTCTTTTTCTTTTATTTTATTTAGAATGGCAAGAGCGGGATAAATATGCCCTCCTGTTCCTCCTGCTGTAATAATGACTCTCATTGGAATCCTCCTTTTCAAATAAAACCTTTTGGAAAAAAAGAAGAGCGTTCTCCTCTTTTTTATTATCTCCTACGAAGTATATTTTTCTTTGGTTTACTCGCTTTATATTGTTTTTCTAAATCTGTTAAGGCTTGATCCATGCAAATATAGTTTGCCCTATTGATGGGACTATCTTTACAAATGGTAATATCAGTAAAGCCTTTTTGAAAAGCAGAAAATTCATTAAAAATAAAGCGATAAGATTGATCCATTTTTTCCAATTGAACTGCATCGGCAGTTCCAGTTTGTTGATCATCTGTAGCAATATAGAATTTGTCGCCTCTTTTTTCTTGAGGGTTTGCTTCTTCAACAAAGTCTAACATTTGATATAAGTTTTTCACTACTTGATAAAACAAGCCATCCTTTTGATTTACGATAAAGTCACTCACTCCTATTGGATGTGAAAAACTAATTTGAATGGACTCATTTTTTAATTTACACCAAGTAATATCAAGTGGATAAATATCTTCCCCTACTTTTACCGTTTTGGTTATTTGAAATTGAATTTCTTTTTCTTCACTTATTAGTTGTATTGATGTTATTTCAATCATTATATTCCCCCTTCCTCTTTATTATATTCTTTAATTAAAGTTTCAAATTCATTTTTGATTTGTTCTAAACGATCTTTTGTTTTTGCTTCAAACCGAGCGGTTATATTTGGTCCAGTATTACTCATTCTTACCAAAGCCCAACCATCATCAAAAGTAACGCGTACGCCATCAATATCATTTATATTATATTCCTTTTGTTTGCAATATGCTATTATTTTTTTCACGACTTCTACTTTGCGATCGTCAGTAGAAGGATATTTTATTTCTGGAGTAGATTCATAATGAGGAACTCCTGCTAGTAATTCGATAACGGATTTATCGGTATGGCATAAAATTTCTAATAAGCGCAGCCCAGCATAAATGCCGCTATCAAAGCCATAAAAACGATCGCGAAAATAAAGATGCCCAGAAAGTTCCCCTCCAAAAGGAAGATCTAATTCTTGTACTTTGGCTTTGGTATAGGAGCTCCCAGTACGATAGCAGTAAGGGATTCCTCCTAATCTTACAATTTCATCTTCTAGAGCTTTACTACATTTTACATCATATAAAAACTCTTTCTTTTTTACTTTGTTAATAATATCACGAATGATAATAATCATATAATAATCGGTAGCGATAAAACTGCCATCATTCGCAATAATCCCGACACGATCTCCATCTCCATCAAAAGCAAGCCCCACATCCGCTTTGGTTTCTAAAACGGCTTTTTTTAGTTGCAGTAAATTTGCTTCAATGGAAGGATCAGGATGATGATTTGGAAAATTACCATCACTTTCTCCGTTAATTAAGATACTTTCGAAAGGAAGATGTTTTATAATATCCTTTAATAAAATTGCCGTCGTTCCGTTTCCTGGATCAAAGACAACTTTTCTTTTTCTTCCTTCTAAATTTAAATCTTTTAATAAAGCATTAAGATATTCTTGCTTTATTTCTTTTTCTTCTACTTTCCCAGTTCCCTCAATAAAATTAAGAGCAAGAATTTCCTGATAAAAGTCGGTAATTTCTTTTCCTTTGGCATTTTGATAATTTGAAAAAGCGATCTTAAAGCCATTCTCTTCTTTTGGATTGTGACTTGCCGTAACCATGACCCCACTATCAATTTTAAAATAAAGGCAAGCAAAATAATACATTGGTGTTGTACAAAGACCGATATCATATACTTCCATACCCGTTTCTACCAAGCCTTGTCTTAAGGCTTGATGTAATTTAGGAGAGGAAATACGATTATCATGTCCGATCACGCACTTCGTTTTTTGAAGACGTTGTAATTTACTTCCTAAAGCTTTCCCAATGGTATAAGCTACATTTTCATCAATATCTCTTGGAACAACTCCACGAATGTCATATCCCCTGAAAATATGAGGATTTATTTCTGTTGTTATTTTCATGCAAATTCCTCCTCTCATGGCTTTATTATAACACGGGAAGTCAAAATTTCTTAAGCGGTTTTGAAAAACAAAGCCTAAATCTTTCGAAAGCAAAAAAAGTTGACATTTTTCAGTCAACTTCTTTACACTATTTTACATTGTTTGTTCTTAGTATTTATCCATTCATTACTTGGCAAGTATAACCAGCTGCGACAAAATTTGCCTGTTGAGTAGTCATCGATTGATTATAATTACTAATAATTGGATCGCTATTATATTGATCCATTAGTGCTTTTGTCGCTTCGAAACGCGTGGCAGCAGTTGTTGTAGTCTCCGTAAATACCCCTGTATTTCGAAGATTATTCATTTCTTGGACAACGGCATTGGCACTATCGTCAATGGTTGGATCTAAGGTTGTTGGAAGCGTATAATTAATGGTAACTTTGTTTAAAATATTATTTTGATAACTAGAAGTTACATTAATATTATATATCATTGTTCCCACTGAAACTTGTCTTTGACAAATCAAAGCCTGCATGCTACTTAAATCTTCTGTACCTCCTAAAGGTGTTGCCGTATCCTCATCTTTTATTACCATCCGTAAAACAGGCGGAGCGGCAATGAATATGATCAATACGATCATAATGATAATAACTAAAAATGTAGATCCCTTTTTTTCTTTCTTCATAATTCTTGTTCCTTTCTATCTAACTCTTCTTTTCTTTTTAAATTTTTTATAAATTTCCCTATGAAAAATAAGAAGAAAATAAGCGGGAGAATAGGGAAAAATAAAACTAAATAATAGAGAAATTGATTTTCTTGTACCATACCATAATCCGTTAATGTTTGAATAAAAGCACAACTAAAGCCAATGGTAACTCCTAAAAAGGCTGCCCCAAAAATAATACTAATCACATTCCCAATATAATTAATCACATAATTATGATAAGCATCTTTTTTCTTTGTTTTGCGATCGTAAATAAAGATAAATAAATAAAAGCACAGTAACACAACAATTAAAGGAACTAGCACATACCATAAAACCTTCTCTAGATTTTCTAATGAAATAATCACATCCATCCATCTTCACCTATGGTAAGTTTACCATAAAACTTTTATTTCTTCAATGCCCGAAATGCTTTTTTTCACTTCTTAGACACCTTCATACAACTTCTTTTCTTTTCTTCTTCCGTACTATACTTTGCTTCTAATTCCAAAAGATACTTTTTTCTTTCTAGCCCTGCTTGGTAACGATGTAGTTTCTGATCACTTCCCACAATCCGATGAGAAGGAATCATAATTAAATAAAAGTTTTCTTCTAAAGCATCCGCTGCCATTTCAACCAAATAAGGCATATTTGCTAATTCTGCTAACTCTTTGTAATTAATGGTTGTTCCATAAGGAATCTTCTTTACGGCCCGAAGCACTCTCCCCTCAAAACCGGGTAACTGCATCCGAAAATGGGAAAATTCTTTTCGTTCTCCTGCAAAATATTCTTTTAATTCTTGTTTCGCTTTTTTTGTAATCTCATTCTCACAGATCTCTACCTCACAATTATCCGCTAAAAATAGAACCGAAATCAACTCTTTTGTATTGGCGACGATCCGAAGTCTTCCAATCGGAGTTTCTAATACGGAAGTATAGGAAATTCGATCGGGAATTTCTTTTTGAAAATAACAAATTTTTGGTTTTCTTGCCATTTTTACCACCTACTACTTTTTTAAATCTTAGACACTTTTGTGTCCTTTTTTCCTTATAAAATATATTTCATAAACAAACTATAAAAAATCAAAGTTAATGGTTTCCCCACTAAAATAATAATAATGAATTTTCTTAAGGTAATATGACTGATTCCTGAAATATAACAGAGCAAATCATCTGGAGCTCCGGGAATTAAAATTCCCAAAAAGAAAATCCATTCGAATTTTTTGGTTTGAATATAGCCTAAATATTTATCAATCACTTCTTTAGAAAATAATTTTTGTAACAAAGGTAAGCCAAATTTCCGAGCCAAGGCCCATACTACGATACCACCTAAAGTGAGTCCGATATAGTTATAGATAAATCCCCATAAGGGTCCAAAGGCCAGGACACCAGCTAGACAGGAGGCTCCTCCTGGAATAATGGGAAAAACAACTTGAGCCATTTGTAAAAACAAGAAAAAAACAGGTCCAAACAAGCCAAACTTTTTAATCTCATTAATTAAAGCTTCTTTCGAATCCAAGAATCCTACTTTCAAGCCGTAAAAGATAAAAGCAAAAAGGAGCGTAGTAATAATAATGGTGATCACTAACATTTTCTTCTTGAATTTTTTATTTTCGGTGTCCATCTTTTTCCCTCCTTTTATTAGCTTACCCATTTTTCTCCTTTTCTTCCGCTATTTCAATGGCTTTTTTCGCTATAGCAATGGCATCTTCTTTCGTATCACAACAAGCAATAAAACGATTTCTATGACAAAAACGAATGGTTTTTGTCTTGCTTACTTCTTGTAAAGCTTTTTGATCTAATCCAGCCCATTCTTCGGGAAAAAGGATCCGATCTTCTTTTATTTCTGTACTAATGGGAATGCATTGAACACTATATCCACCCCGATTGGAAGGAAACACTACCAATAAAAACTTTTCTCCAAAAGAGCTTTCCAACAAAGTCTGTTCATAAGGCATATACTCTTTTAAAAATAGAATCGGACCTTTCTGTTCCTTTATTTCTTTTAAAACAAGATGTTTGGCTTTTATTTTTCCTACTACCTGACGAATTTCTCTTTTCCATATTGTTTTTGCCACCGAAACTGCCAAGGCAAATTGATCATTTTCTTTTTCATTCGTCCCAAAACTAGGATTAAAAAGCTTGATCACATCTGATACCGTTTTCACTTTATAACTTGCTTCTATCTTAGGAAAAATTCCATTGTCAATGGCATCGATCATCATTACAAAGTCTTGATCCAAAGCAAGAAATACCTCTTCTTTTTCTTTTATCTTTAACTTTTCTAAATATTTTATGCCAAAATCTTTCCATAAAAGTCCAAAAGAAGAATATTTTATACCATTTTCTCTTACTTCGGCATTTTCTTGATGATGATCATACTTTCCTCGACCAATATCATAAACAAGGGTCTCTTTTTTTAAATTCTTATCCACTTCTTTGACTCTAGCTACTTTTATCTCTCCATAATAAAGCTCTAAAAAAGCAGTAGCAAACACTTCATCTGCATGCATGGTACCACAGTGCGTAATGGCATCTGCTTCTTCTTCTCTCACCATTTTTATCATAGTACTACCTCTCATTATTTTCTCCAGTATATCATGAATAAAGAAACAAGTAAATATTGCACTTTTTTTCTCTTTCCAAAAAACTATTTTTATTCATTATTAAACTTTAATAATTCTCGAATATCCTCTACCGATAAGTTTTGGAAACTTAAAGATTCTTCGCCCTCTTTTTCAATTAATTTATCACTTAATATTTTTTTCTTTTCTTGAAGAGCCAAAATCTTTTCTTCAATCGTTCCTTTTGTAATTAACTTAATGACTTCTACCGACTTCTTTTGACCAATTCGATGAGCTCGATCGGTCGCTTGATTTTCCGCTTGTGGATTCCACCATAAATCTAAATGAATGACGATATCAGCACTTGTTAAGTTCAAACCAGTCCCTCCACTTTTTAACATAATTAAGAAAACATTCGTATCATCTTCATTAAATTTATCGACTAATTCTTGCCTTTTTTTACTACTAACCGATCCATCAATCACATAACTCGTAAGGCCCTCTTTGGTAAAGTTCTCCTCTACAATATTTAAAGCGGTCTTAAAACTGGTAAACAATAAGATTTTATGACCATTCGCTACCGCTTCCTTTACCACCTCTATCAAATGTTCTATCTTAGAAGAAGGCTTTTTAAAATTATCAAAAATAATTTTGGGATCAATACAAATTTGTCTCAACCTTGTCAAAAGAGTCAAGATCTGCATCTTATTTTTCGTAAAACCACCTTTCAGTAATTCTTCCATTTCCTCTTTCGTCTTCTTTACCAAAGCAGCATAGATTTTCTTTTCCTCTTCACTTAAGTCAATATAAATATTATTTTCGATTTTATCTGGCAAATCCTTCAACACTTCATTTTTCTTTCGTCTTAAGATAAAAGGGCGTACCTGACTTCTTAATTTCGTTAACGTATTATTTGTCATATCATCAAAATCATCACTGATCTTATACTTTTCATGAAACTTCGTCTTATTTCCTAAAAAACCAGGCATAATATAATCAAAGATACTCCATAATTCTAAAATAGAATTCTCAATCGGTGTTCCGGTTAAAGCTAGTTTTACTTCACTATGAATTTTCTTTACCGCTTTGGTTAGAAGGGCGGTAGGATTTTTAATATTTTGGGCTTCATCAATTACCATCACTTTAAAATTCATCTCTTGATAAAGTTCTAAATCCTCTCTTAATAATCCATAGCTTGTAATATAAACATTTCCTTCATAGGAGCTTAACTTGTTATGTCTGCCATTTCTAGGTCCGACAAAAAGACACCTTACAATCTCATCACTAAACTTTTTAAATTCATTATCCCAATTGTAAACCAAAGCCGTCGGACAAACAATAAGAGTTTTTGCTTTCGAATCTTCTTCTAATACTCTTTTTAAAAAGATAATAGTCTGCAAACTTTTACCAAGTCCCATTTCATCTGCAAGAATTCCTCCTAAATTACATTTATAAAGGTTATAAAGCCACTTTACTCCCTCTTTTTGATAACCTCTTAAAAGTTTTTCTTCTTCTTGAGTAAAAGGAACAGGAGCATTTTTATACTCTTTAAAATTTTTTACAAACGCATCAAAAAGGGAATTCGTTTTAATAAAATGATTTTTATTCTTCAAACTATCAAGATATAACGCCCGAAATTTTGGAAGTTCCCCCTTTTCTTCTAAGTCAAAATCTTCTTTTAACTCTTCTAATTCTTGAAGAGAAGGATCTCTTAAATCTAAGATATCCCCACTTTTTAAACGAAAATATTTCTTTTTACTTTTTAAACTTAAGAAGATATCATCTAATTCACTAGGATTTACATTCTCTAATTGAAACTCATAATTTAAAATATTATCTTGCCCAATGCCAAAGCTAGCGGTCCCTCTTACCTTTTTGACAAGGTTCGTATTCTTTAACTTCTCACTTGTAAACACTTCATATTTTTGCGCTAAGACATCAATTTCATTTTCTAAGAAATTCCCAATTTCATCGATATCATAAAGCCTTAAATCATCATCAAAATGGAGTCCTATCAAAGAAGAAAAAACTTCTCTTTCAAACTCTTTATCTCTTATTAAAGTAGTATTTTCTTGATCAAAGTAATTAATCTCTAAATCTCCATAAGTAAAAATAATTTTCCCTTCAATATAATCTTCAAAAAGATCAAAATAAAGTTTTACGGAAGGAGTTTTGACAAGGACAATATCATCCACACTCGAATCTAATTGAATATGATCTTTAATATTAGGAATAATATAATCTTTTACATCTTTTAATGCTTTATCTGGAAACACAAAGGAATTTTCTTCTTCCTCTAAGATGTCTTTGGCAAACAATCTTTCTACAGGATTTAATTGATAAATTCCTTTACGATTAATAAGATAGCTGTAATCCCCACTTAAAGCTTTTAAGTCCATTAGATCATCGTCTACCATTAAAGTATGGTTTCCCTCTTCTTTGATCATTTTAAATTGAAAAGGAAGGCCCTTTAAAAGAGGTAATTCTTGATTGATAGAAGGAGCCTCTACATAAATATGATCCACCATAGAAAATAATTGATCAAGATTTTGTTTATTCGGCAATAAATAAGGATCATTTCGATACGTTCTAGCATAATTGATTTCAAGAAAATTCATCATTTTTTTGCCCAAATCATCAAAATAATATTCTTGATTATTATAGACAAAATCTTTTCCAAAACGAAGAGTCCCTCCATTATGATAACGATCAACAAGACTCGCCGCTTTTGCCCCTAACGCATAAAGCTTACGAGATCCCACTTTAAAGCGCAATTCATAAGTGTAATATGATTCCCCTTCATCCTCTTCATAATAATATCCATAATAGCGATAATGCTGTTCTAATTTTAAATAAGGAACAAGCTGAGCCTCTTTTTTTACCACACTTTTATGATTGATGACTACATTTCGAATCTGTTCCAAAAGGTCCAAAGACATTTTCTGATTTTGAAGATCTCCTTTTTCCTTTCGATTCGTAAAAAACATTTCACCCTGATATTTTACCAAAACGGCTGCCACATGCTTACAAGAGTCGGTCAACAAAAATTGAGGACAAGTGCAATCGATATCTAGAATTTCTTCTTCTTCATTTTCTACCACGGTAACAATATAAGACTTTGAAGTATGTTCAGAAGCTACAACAAAATTATGAACAACCTCTTCCCCATCAATACTGGTACCTACATAATTTACTTTTTTCTCACTATATTCTAGTCCTTTTTCTAAGTCACTCTTTTTCACATAATCTAATAATTCTTCTATCATACCTTCACAGCCTTTCGCTTATCTACTATATCATAAGGCTAGAAAAAAAACTAGAAAATTGGACGGAATTCATTTAAAAGTTTTCTTTGACAAAGAGAATTCCTCACTCTCTTTTTGATAAGCCGAAGCTAGTTGCAAGCGAGTTTCTTCGGAAAGATCCACTTGACCATTTTTCAAAAGGGGAATATCTAGTTTACTTAATGCTTTTAGATCCTCTTCAGTAGTATTATCTGAATGTCCTAAAACCGCCATAATATAACTTAATTCCTCTCCATTTGCTTCTTGATTTTTCATTTTTTGATGAAAACAGGAAGCGCACAAAGTTCCAATGACATATCGCTCTCTTTTAGCAAAAAGAAGGGTTCCATTCTCTACAATTTCATTTAAATAATGCTCTCCTCGTGTAGAAAATAATTCATAAAGCTTAGAGTTTTTATCCATCGAATCTAAGTAGTGCAACAACACATCTTGTGTAATCTGTCCATTGTTTTGTTGATACAACTTTAATAAAGTATTCTCTAAAAGTACCGCTCCCGCATCATCATAAGTTTCAAGCAAACGATTCTTTTTTCGAATCCTTATTTCTTCTTCCTTATAATCTGTATGTTCTAAAAGATAATCCTCTAATAGAAACTCCATCGTAATCGTAGGCATTTCGCCCAAAAATTGTTTGATAATACTATGATGATTTTTCTCCTGACTAAATTTATGAGTCATTTCATGAGCAATCGTAAAACTATCATTTAACATTTTCGTATAATCGATTTTAACTTCTCCCTTATCGTTTACAAGAGAACAATCTTTTTCATTTTTTTCAATCTTATGAAAAGAAACCGAATTCTCATCACTTTTTTCCTGCAATAAAGCTTGAAATTCCGTAGCATATTCTTTTTTGATCCCATGAAAAAAATCCCCTACGATAGCAAGCGAAGTATCAAGAGGTACAAAAGAGGAATATTCTTCTTTTACCAAAGAAGGCGTATTTTCAATTATTATTTTAGCAAGAAGAGCCACCTCATCAAAATAATGAAGTTGATCCGAAAAGTGCCTATCCTCCAAAGTATTCTTAATCGCCTTATTTAATTTTTCATAATAATTCATAGAAAACCCCTCTTTCTCCTAATTATTCTCTTACAAAGATTGTACCAAATTTCTATCAAAAAGTCCCTTCTTTTTCAAAAGATTCTCTCTTCCCTTTTCTTTTTATTTATGTTACCCTTGAAACACGAGGTGATAGCATGAATGAGATTTTAGAAGTTCTTAAGAAAAATAAAATAGATTATAAGATCATAAAACATAATAGAGTTTACACCATGAAAGAAATTCAAGAAAATCAGCTAGAGAAAGAAGGACTCATTCCAAAAAATATTTTTTTAAGAAATGCCAATGGCAAGGTGCATTATCTCGTTACCTGTAGTCCTGATAAGAAAATTGATATGAAAAAGCTAGCATTCATGCTTGGTAGTACCCATCTTTCCTTTGCGAGTAAAGAAAGGTTGAAGAAATATTTAAAGGTCGAAAAAGGTTCGGTTTCTCCTTTAGGCTTTCTTTTTGATCAAAAAAAAGAAGTGATCTTTGTCTTTGATAACAGTCTCACAAATAAAACCATTGGGGTACACCCTAATCAAAATGATTACACAATCTTTATGAAGTTCCATGATTTAGTAGAATTAATCGAACATCATGGAAACAAAGTAATTTCTATTGACCTTTAAATACTTTAAAAAAAGAAAAAGCTTGTTAGAAGAACTCTTAACAAACTTTTTTCTATGATACATACAATCCTCTCTGTAATAATTTTTCTTTTGGAACGGGAGCGATATCTTTCTTAATCTCTTGCATTAAAGGTTTATCCCAAGCTTCTAATGCTTGACATTGGCTTGTAATCCGATCAATGACTTGACCCGTTATTTCTTGATCCTGTTCCTCTTTTTTTATTTCCGAACCCTTTATATAGTATTCTATCAGTTTTGACATCTCATAAACATCTTTACGAATACTATCTGTCATCCCTACTTTTAAATTTTGAGATATATTTAAAGCCAGATTCAATTTATCAAATTGACTTTTCAAAGATAAAATATCACTACTTACCCTTTCTTCCTCTTCCTTATCCTTGTCTTTCCTATCTTCTAAATAACCAATACAAGTTTCTAAAAAATGATTCTCTTCCAAATAAAAAGTATCTTTAACTTCTGTTCCCTTTTCTAAATAGCTTTTCGCTTCTTGTTCTTGTTCGAAAAATAAATTACCAAGAAAGGCCTTTAAATCTCTCATCGCTTCCAAACGATTCTTCTGTACTTTAATAGCAAAATGAAAATATCTTTGATAAGAAGCTAATTTTTTATCCACTAGTGTTTCGTTAGGAAACTTTTCTTTTAAATATTCTAAATCTTCTAATACCCAAGGTGCTTCTCTTACTACCTTTTCCCCTATATCCTCTTTTTGATAACCATTTAAAGAATATAGATAACTTAACATTTCCTCTTTCGTAACTTCTCCTTTGCTTGTAATTTTTGTTTGAACATTTATCAATTCTCTTACTTGTCGTTGTTTATTTTCTTGAAAATACATTTTTAGGTTTTCATTCGAATAAGGCGTTTGCCTTACCAAGCTTAATTTACAATCCCTTAAAAGTCCTAATGCATATTGATTGTAAGCGAGTTTCAGGCGATCCGATATGGACAATTTGACAAAGGAAGTGTATTTGGTCTTGGAATAGGTTTCTTCCTCTTGCTCAGACAAATATTTTATAGCACTTTCTACATATTGTATATCATTAATGGATACTTCACCCTGTTCGTTTTTCTCTTCTTTCTTTTCTATTTTCTTTCGAATATCATTTAAAGCTGGAATTTGATACTTTTCTATTTGAATTATCGAGGCATATCCTTTTTCGATAGCGAAAGCCTCAAAATCTTTTTCTAACCTTTCGAGCACTTGCTGCTCTTTCTCTGATAAAAGTCCTTCAGCATACTTTCTAACCGATTGGGCGATTTCTTGTAGTTTCGTTAAAACTTCTAAGATTTGGCTCCTTTCTTGTCTATTTCCTCTAGCCTGTACTTGTTCTAATAATTCCACTCCTTTTTGAGAGTATGTAGATAGTTTTACCGTCATTTGGAATAAAAATTGATCCGATGCTTCTTTTCTTTTTTTCGCTTTTGTTATATTCCTTTTATAAGGCTCCCTAATGATGGAACTCATACCATTTAGATCTCTTGTTTCTATTAATATCACTGGTTTTAAAAAGCCATTTTCTATCGTAACCTTACTTATCCTTTTGTCTGATTCTAAAGGATAATATTTTGAAAAATAACAAAATAGAAGTTGTTCTTCTTCTTTTAAGTTATCTTGACTCAAAGCTTCAATCATAGGCTCCATACCTTGCTTCATAGCATCTATAAATTTTTTCGAATTTTTCTTATTTTTCATTTCTTCCTTCCTCTTTCTCTTGCCTGTTATTATTATCTTTTTAATTCTTTTTGTCAAGTTTTTTAAACCATTTGTTTTTTAAACCATTATCATTCTTTTAAGAAACAATAAAAAAAGACTATAAAGTCTCTTTCTCTTCATCTGGTGTTCCCGGGCAGATTCGAACTGCCGGCCTATCGCTTAGGAGAGAAGAGTTTTAAATTTCAAAATCAATCCGTTTTTTTCAAAACCCTTGTTTTTTCTAACAAAACCGCGATATTTTTAAAATTTAATTTTCAATACAAAGTGTAGATTTTAAATAATTTTAAATATAACTATTTAATTGTTGCGACAAAATCGCGACATCTAACTTTGAAATTCTGTCCTAATTAGTTCTTCGCCTCAAGAACTCCCATTTCTCATCAATATTATAACAATTTTTTTCTATAATAACAACAACTATATAATTCATGGAAGTGGAATTAATA
>ERZ1090866.354-NODE-354-length-17110-cov-5.907300_pt1 | contig 17110 bp, 22 predicted proteins | sample MGYA00478477_ERZ1090866 | MGnify/ENA primary metagenome ERZ1090866 (study PRJEB33644, sample SAMEA5815737) | chicken gut metagenome | biome: Chicken; feature: Gastrointestinal Tract; material: Caecum | place: Ireland | collected 2019-01-01 | study: A study of the... | reverse complement strand
GAATATGAGAAAAAGAAATTCCTTTAGAATGGATAAAAGAATACAATGATTTGGTTAAAAAATAAAAGTGGTTAAAATTTAACCACTTTCTGAAAGAGGTGAAAGCAATGAACCATTATAAAGATATTAAAAAAATCGCAAAGCATTATGGCTTTAGAAATCAAGGATTAAAATTAGCAGAAGAAGCTGCTGAACTTTCTTCTGCTATGTGTAAACTTCTGTCTGGTGAAGGTGGAAGAAATGCTGTAATTGAAGAAATGGCTGATGTAACTGTAATGATGGAGCAGATGCAGTACTTAATGCATATTGATAAAAGTGAAATCATTGATGTTATGAATAACAAAATTAACAGACAGCTAAATAGAATGTGTGTCTAAAATAAAAGTGGTTAAAGTTTAACCACTTTCGGAAAGAGGTGCAAAATGGCTAAGAGGAGAAAAGCCATTAGGGCAGGTAGACTTGTTAAAGTTTCTTTATATTCTTGTCCTTATCCTAAAGATGGAGAACAAGAAAGAGCTGCAAAATCTAAATGTTCAACATTAGCAAGGCAAGCTATGAATATGAAAAAATCTCACGAAAAGCTTGAAATGTCACTTGCAGCAAATTTTGATTTTGATGATGCTCATATTGTCCTTACATATAACGATAAATATTTACCATCTTGTAGAGATGATGGTGTTGCATTAGTTAAAAAATTTATTGTGCAACTAAGAAAAGCTCTAAAACTGCAAGGAAGAGAATTGAAGTATATATATGTTACTGAGGGTGTACACGGTGATAAAAGATTACATCATCATATGGCACTGAATGTTAGTATTTCGGATTTAGAGTTATTGCTTAGCCTATGGATATATGGAGATGTACATATAGAGCTAATTGATGATAGAGGATATGAAGGCTTAGCCAGATATTTGACTAAAGAGCCAAGAGAACATGGGGGAAGTAATGGTTTAAGAAGTTGGACTCCATCTAAAAATTTAAAAAAACCAGAAATAGAATATAGCTGGGTGCCTGATGATGTGACTTTAACTGCTCCACCAGGAGCTATTATAATTGAGAATCCTTTACCATACCGTAATGAATTTGGTGAATTTGTAATGATGAAATATCTTTTGCCTAAGCCTAAATTAAAAAAACGTAAAGGACGACCGAAACGTAAAACAAAGCCAAAAATTGAATAATATATATACTTTTTGGGCTTGAAACCATGTATATCTTATGAATAGGTAGAGAGAATATGCGGGCGGTCGTAGACAGGAGGAAAAAAGACGTGTATAATGAAAATCAAAGATATTGGTTAGTATGTCCGAAATGCGGAAGTAGACTGACATTTCTGTTAGAAAGTACGGTCGTGAAAAATTTTCCGATATACTGCCGAAAATGTAAACTAGATGCAATTTTGAATATCGACGAACATCATGCCCGAGCTGGAGAGCCAGTGCAGAGTTCGTGCGGAAAGCGAAAGCCCGAGCTGGAGAGCCAGTGCCATAGCTAGAATTACCGTTTATGCGGTGGTTTTGCTATGGCACTTTTTATTTTGCCTGAAAGGAAGTGAATGATATGCAAGATTGGGCATCTGATTTTTATCACTCAGCTAAGTGGTTAGCAACACGCAATGCATATATCTCTCATCGTGTAGCTGTTGACGGTGGTTTGTGTGAGCGATGTCAAAGGCGAGCAGGAAAGATTGTGCATCATCGGAAACACTTGACTGAGAACAATATCAATGACTCAGCCATAACACTTAATCAAGACAATCTAGAGCTATTATGCCAAGCTTGCCATAATATTGAGCATATTTCGCAAATAAAACGCAGTATAACACTCGAATGTAAGTTCGATGAGTACGGATATCCACTCCCCCCTATTTGAAAAAATTTTTACCCCCGTACTGACCGAATCGCCCCTAACATAAATTTTACTGCGTGAAGGGCTGCTAAGGGGGTGTGGTGAAAAGACTGGAGGTAAGGGAATGGCAAGACCAAAAAAAAATTGGAACACAAGATATAAATGCGTGCGTGAGGAGCTTGATGAGATTTTCTCGGAGCTGGACGAAAAGACCCAAAAAATAACGGTAAAATTACTGGATAATGCCGCATTTATGGCTCTCAAGCTTGAGGATTTACAGGCGGAAATAAACCAAAATGGAATGGTGACTGAGTACCAAAACGGAGCTAATCAATTCGGCACAAAGAAAAGTCCAGAAGTGGAAGTGTATTTGTCGATGATTAAAAATTACACTGCGATTGTCAACACGCTGATGAACGCTTTACCAGATGGCAGTTCAGCTGGTTCGGCTGCTAATAACTTGCTTGATTTCATAAATCGAGGAAACAAGAATGGCAACAGCAGTTGACTTAAACAAGAAACGCCAAAAAAGACAAAAGCTTATTAGGGCTATGGTGCGTGAGGCAAAGAAAAATCCTGCTCCTGAAGGGCGTTTTTATCTTGAGCAGTATTGTGTGTTGGTTCTTACAGGAAAAATCATAGCTTGTAGAAAAATTATTGCTGTTTGTGCGGTTTTACTGCACAAGCTCAGATTTCCAGAAAAATATTATCCCTATATTTTCGATGTGGACGAGGCTAACAGGCATATTGACTTTGTGGAGATGTTTTGCAAACAGCCACAGGGAAAACTTGGCGAGCCTTTAAAACTTGAATTATTCCAAAAAGCTAGATATCAAGCGTTATTTGGCTTTATCCATTCAGAAAAGCGTACAAGGCAGTACAAGGAATGCATGGTTCTTGAGGGGCGGAAAAACGGAAAAACAACCGATGTTGCAGGGATTGAGCTTGACTTACTCATGAATGATGGGGAAGGCTCACCAGAAATTTATAATATTGCAACCAAACGTGAACAGGCAGCAAAGGCTTTTAATGCTTGTTTAAATATGCGTTTACAATCTCCTGAGATTAGGAGCTTAGTAAAAAAGCGTCAATCTGATTTATATTTTCCGTACAATATGGGATTCATCACTGTACTTGCTTCAGCTACTAACAAACTTGATGGTCTTAACGCCCATGCTGTGCTGATTGATGAGCTTGGTGCTATCAAAAACCGTTCTGTTTATGATGATATGAAACAATCTATGTCATCAAGAGAACAGCCTATATTGTTTTCAATTTCTACAAATAACTTTGTGCGTGAAGGTATTTTTGATAGTCAGTATGAATATGCAGAGGGCGTACTAGATGGGGTTATTGATGATGATACTTTTTTAGCTTTTATTTATGAGCTTGATAACCGAGAGGAATATAAAAAAGAAAAATACTGGATAAAAGCTAACCCAGGACTTGGAACGATTAAGAAAATTGAGTTTTTAAGGCAGATGGTCAAAAAAGCAAAACAAGACCCTAGCTTTTTACCTACTGTTTTAGCTAAGGATTTTAACCTGAAAGAAAATTCGGCTGTTGCTTGGCTCACTTGGGCTGAAATATCAAACCCTGAAAAGTTTGATATTAAGTTTGATTACTGCATAGGCGGCTTTGATGCTGCGGACTCTGTGGACTTGTTCGCTGCTACTGCTCTTTGTATGCGACCAAATGACAGCAAGATATACAGGCGGTCTATGTACTGGATACCGCAAAAGGTGCTTGATATTGCCGCTTTAAATGGCGACAGAAAAGAACGTGATAATGTGCCTTACTCGCTTTGGGTAAAGCAAGGATTTATGAGAGCTTATCCAGGGCATAAGGTAGACAAAAGAGTTGCTCTTGAGTGGTTTAAGGAGCTTAGAGAAGATGGGCTTTATGTGCTTTATATTGGCTATGATAAATGGCACATTGATGATACTTTGCTTGCAGAGTTTAAGGCTGAGTTTGGCGAAAGGGCAATGATACCTATTATTCAAGGTAAGCGGACATTGTCACAACCTATGCATGATTTAAAGGCAGATTTAAGAGCGGGACTATTAGTCGATAACAATAACCCGATTGACAAAATGTGCTTATTAAATACATGTGTGGACACAGATATTAACGGTAATATTCAGCCTGTAAAGACTATTGACCCACGCAAACGCATTGATGGCACTGTTGCTTTAATATGTGCTTACAAGGTATTGAACGACAAAAAGGACGAAATTTTAAGAATGAATGAGGAGGCTCAATAGTAATGGGGCTATTTGATAAGATTTTCCCTAAAAAGAAATATCCCAGTGAGCAACAACTCACAGGATATTTTAAAACTTTAACTGCATATCAGCCAGTTTACACAAGTTATGAGGGTGGACTTTATGAGATGGCACTTACTAGAGCTGCTATCTCAACATTTGCTAGGCATTGCAGCAAGTTAAAACTTGAGGTTGTGGGCAGTGCTAGGCATGACTTGGCTAATATCCTGCAAAATAAGCCTAACCCTTTTCAGACTTCTAGCCAATTTTTAGCTAGAATTGCAACAATCTATGAGATTGAAAATAATGCGTTTATTGTGCCGCTTGAAGATGAGTTCGGGCGTATAGTTGGCTTTTACCCTGTGCTGCCTTCACAGGTAAATGTAATTGATGTGAACGGTGTTCCTTATTTACAATACTCGTTTTCTTCGGGCAAAAAGGCTGCTATTGAATTTGAAAAAGCAGGTTTGCTTGTACAGCACCAGTATAAAAATGATTTCTTTGGTGATAGCAATTCCCCTTTATATCCTACTATGCAAGTAGCTCACACTCAAAATCAGGGCATTATAAATGCTATCAAAAATGCAACTACCATAAGATTTTTGGCTAGACTTGCAGGTATGCACAATCCAAAAGTTATTTCAGCCGAAAGAAAACGCTTTGCAGAGGAAAATTTACAGAAAAATGATACTTCTGTAATGATTTTTGATAATAAATATGCTGATGTTAAGCAAATTGAAAGCTTTGCTCAGGTGGTAAATCCTAAACAACAGGAATTTATCAAAGAAAGTGTTTTTGAGTATTTCGGCACAAATGAGAAAATACTCACAAATACTTACAGTGAAAGCGAATGGAATGCATATTATGAGGGAAAAATCGAAAGTTTTGCTATAAATATATCGCAAGTTTTAAGCAATATGGTATTTACACCGGCTCAACTCAATCGAAAAAACATGATTGTTGCGACTACCAACCGCCTACAATATGCAGAAAACGGTACAAAGATTGCGATTGTTACGCAGCTCTTTGATAGAGGCTTTCTTACTCATAATATGGGTCTTGAGATTTTCAATATGTCACCTATTCCAGATGGTGATTCGTATTTTATCAGACGTGAATATACCGAAGTCAAAAATGTCGATTTAGACAGAACAACTCCAACAAATGGGAAGGGAGAAAACAATGGCAATGACACCTGATACTAGGGAATATAGAAACTTTCAGATTACCGAATTTAGGGCAGAGGGCGAAAACTCCTATCAGATAGAAGGCTATGCTGCCAAATTTGAAAGTGAAGCCGTGCTATATGAGTATGACGGTATTAAATACAAGGAAGTTATCGACAGAAATGCATTTACGGGAGCGGAAATGTCTAATGTCGTGCTTAATTTTAATCATAGCGGGAAACCCGTTGCACGAACTCGCAATAACACTCTAACGCTTACAGTTGATACTGTTGGTCTTAAAGTTAATGCGGATTTGGGCGGCACTGAGGAAGGGCGGAGGCTCTTTGAGGAAATCAAAGGCGGGTATCTTGACCAGATGAGCTTTGCTTTTGTTGTAAACAGGAGTGAATACGACAAGACAAACCATCTAAGACGTATAACAGGTATCAAACAAGTGTTTGATGTGGCTGTTGTCGATTTCCCTGCTTATGATTCCACCGAGGTTGCGGCTCGTAGTTGGGCGAAAGCGGAGGCTGAGCTTGGAAAACGTAACGCACAGAAACTATTACTTAAAATTAAACTTGCTTTGAAAGGAGCATAAAACATGAGTTTTGTAAAATCTAATTTTAGAAAGCGTTTAGGCTTGCAGTTTTTTGCAGAGCCTACAACACCAGACACTATTGAGGGCATAGAACAGCGTTTATCTGCTATTCAGTCCGAACTAGAAAACCCAGAGGCTAACATTGAGGCTCTAAATGATGAAGTAAATAAACTGATTTCTAAACGTAACCAGTTAAAAGCTAGTGCTGAACAGCGTAGCAATCTATTAAATCAGATTGCAAATATTACAGGTGGTACACCGTTTCAGGGTTTAAATCCTCCACAAATTCCAGAACAAAGAGGCAATCAGGAGTTTACTGTTGCATCTCTTGAGTATCGCTCTGCTTGGCTTAAAAATTTACACTGCTCTCAAGTCTATACCCCTAGTCTAACCGAACAGGAAAAGCGAGCTTTTACAACTGTTAATGAGTCGGCTGGTGCTGTTGTACCTACTCAGGTATCTAACACAATTATTACCAAAGTTAAGCAGTTTGCACCTTTACTGGATAAAATCAATCTGCTTAGAGTTCCAGGAAACGTTACTTTTGCTGTTGAAAAAGATATTAAAGATGCTAAAGCTCACACTGAAAATGAAAACATTACTCCTGATGCGGACACTTTAACCAAAATTACTCTATCTAGCTATGAGATTACTAAGCTTGTACAAGTATCTAAATCTGTAATTATGATGAGCATTTCAGCGTTTGAAAGCTGGCTTACTGATATGATTGCTAGAAAAATGGCTGAGCAAATATCTAAAGTTATTATATCTGGTGCTGGCAGCACTGAGGGCACAGGCATAGAGTCGGCTGCAACTTGGACAAATGACACAAATGCTGTTGAAGTTGGTTCTTCTACAAGCCTTGCAACTAATGATGTTTTAAAGCTTATTTCTTTACTTCCTGGCGGTTATGATGCTAGAGCTGAGTTTTTAATGAGCAAAAAGACATTATTTGTCGATTTCATGCCGCTGCAAGACAAGAGCAAAAACAATATTGTAACAACTGAGGGTAAGGACTATTACATATATGGTTATCATGTTGTGCTTGATGAGCGTATAAAAGAGCATGAGGCATATTTGGGCGACCTTTACACTGTTGTGGGCAATATGCCTGAAGATGTGAACATTACAAGTGATTTTTCAATTAAGGATAACTCTTATCTGTTCCTTGGCTGTGCTATGTTTGACTGTAAGCCAAGTGTGGCTGAGGCATTTGTAAAACTGAAAAAGGCTGATGGTTAATGATTACTATTGCTGATTTTTGCGAGTTTGCACGTATCGATATGCAAGATGATGACGGTACTATTGCTGCTATTTTGACCGCTGCCGAAACCTATGTAAGAGAAAAAACGGGCAAGCGTAGACCAGATGGCGGGGATAGCTCGCTCTATGATAACGCTGTTAAAATGCTAGCGGCTCACTGGTACGACAATCGAACTCCAACTGGTACTGACACTAAAGAAATACCTTATACATTATCTGACTTAATAAGTCATATATCATTAGTTGCTACATATCCAGAGGTGAGCGAAATTGAGCCTTACTAATGATTTAAACCTAAGAATTGCAGTCTACAAACCAACACTTAAAAAAACTGACTTAGGTGATAATAAGCCTGCTGTTGAGTTTTATAAAAAAATTTGGGCAAGTATCCGTGTGACCGGTGGAAGTTTAGCCACTCAGCCGGCGGATATTACACAGGCGAAACTTGCACATAATATTATTATCCGTGCAAATTCCTTAAAAGATATAGCCGAGGATATGTTTTTTGTTTACAAGGAACGTAGATATAACATAGACACTTGGCGACCTCATTATAAACACCCTGACAGACTAGAGATAATATGCACTATGGATAATACTCCATTTAATGGCGGTGTTGCTTATGCCTAGTGATGGTTTTAACGCCTATCAAATAGAACAGCTTTCTAAACAATTCGCAAAAGTTGCCCATGAAAACCCTAAAAGAGCGAAAAAGTTCTTAAATCAGCAGGGTACTAAACTTAAAACTGCTACAAAAAGAGTAGCAAGAAGAAAGGTTAAAAAGCGTACTGGCGGTTATTTAGATAGCATTAAACGTGGTAAGTATTACACTTATGGCGGTAAGGAAACACACTCTATTAGAGTTTATTCGGGTGCTAAACATGCTCATCTCATAGAAAATGGTCATGTTATTGTTTCTCATGGTGTGGAGGTAGGATTTAGAGAGGGTAAACACGTTTTTGCAGATGCCAAACGTGAATTTGAACCTAAGTTTGTAGATGCAATAGAGGATTTTTTAGATGAAGTTGCAACTGAGGTTGAAAAATGATTAAAAGTCAAGATATTTATAAGGCTTTAGTGGACACAATTACAGCTGCTACCACTGCTCATAATATTAATGCTCCAGTGGTAGCTGATGATTTAGAAGAACCAATTGTTAGACCATCAATTAAAATCCAGATTGATGATGATACTGCAAATAGAGATACAACACATATGGATTTACACTCTTTTGTATGCAGAATTTATTATTTTCCGCCTGATAGATACAACTATCGAAATGAACACTTTGGAATGAAAGACTGTTTAAGCGAGTTTCTAAAAGATACGCTATGGGTTGGAAATTTCAATATAGATACTGTTGATGGTATTAGTTTTTCTAAAACTAATGGGGTTTTAATAGCTGAGCTTAATTATGAATGGTATGAAGAAATACCAATTATACAAACTGGTGAGGATATTGAAACTCTAGAAATGAATATTTAAAAGGAGGTTTTTAATTTATGGCAACTGTGCCTAGTATTACTGTCCAATTTATACAGCAAGCTGGCTCTTTGATTGCTCGTTCTGAGCGTGGTATTGCTACGCTTATTATAAGAGATGACACAAATCAGGAGTTTGATATTAAAAAATACACATCAGCTGCTGAACTTACTAATGATAAGGCTTTATACAGTGATGATAATTACTTACAAATTGCGGACATGCTCTCTTTTGCCCCTTACATTTGCTATGTTGTGCGTATTGATTCTGAGGGCACTCTTGCAGATGCTCTTGCTATCTTAGAGAAAAATGTAAAAACTGGCTGGGTAGGCGTTGCAAATGGTACTTCTGACGACCAGACCGCACTTGTAAGCTGGATAAAGGCTAAAGAACAAAGACAGATTTATTATCGTGCTGTTTGCTACAAGGCAACTGCACCAGATAACAAGCAGATAGTTAATTTTTACAATGAAAAAGTCACTTTTAATGATGACCGAGGCGAAAAAACAGGTGATTTTTATGTTGCAAGTCTTATCGGCATACTTGCCTCACTCAACATTAAAAGCAGCTCTACTAACTATCTTTGCAATAACTTGAAGTATGTAACAGAGCTTGAGGACAGCAGTACCGCTGTTAATGATGGTAAATTTGTACTTATTAATGATGATGTGGACGAAGTGCGAATTTTAAGCGGTTGCACTTCACTTACAACTACAAACGGTACAACTTCCACCGAAGATATGATGTACATTGAAACGGTTGAAGCTATGAATTTGATATCTGATGATATTAGAAAGACTTTCAAGGATACATATTTAGGCAAATACAAAAACAATCTTAACAATCAGATGCTATTTATAGCTGGTGTTCATGCTTATTTTAAAACACTTGCTGCTATTGGTACTGATATCTTAGACAGTGAATACAACAATGTTTGCACTGTTGACGTTGAAAGTCAGCGTAATGCTTGGCTTGGTACTGGTAAGGCTGAAGCTGCTGACTGGGACGAGGCAACTGTTAGAAAAATGACATTTAAACGCTCTCTTTTCCTGCTTGCTGATATAAAAATTCTTGGTAGCATGGAAAATCTATCGTTTATTGTCAATATGGCATAAGTGAGGTGATATTATGGCAAGCAATAAATTACCAGCAGCAGTATTAAATAAGATACTTAAAGGCGGTAATGCTCAAATTTGGTTTAACGGTTTGGAAATTATGACAGCTCAAAAGTTTGAGCTGAAAATGTCTGGTAATGTTGAAACAATCGAAGTTATTGGTTCAATGTCTGATTATAGTCTTTATAATGGCTGGAGTGGTTCTGGCACTCTGGAGCGTTTAAAAACTGACAGCTCAATAGTTAAACTAATTGTTGATGCTTTTATGTCTGGTGTTACACCCGAATGTGAAATGGTTGTACTTGTTGACAACCCTTCTACTGGTCAGAGAGAACGCTGTCGAATTGGTACTATAACTTTTACTGAAGCAACTATTATGACTCTTGATAAAAGAGCAACCATAAATGAAAGTATTCCTTTCAACTTCTCTGACTTTGAATTCTTAGAAACTATTGCTGCTTAAAATAACTAAAAGGAGATTTATAATTATGGCTGAAATGAATTTTGATGAGTTATTAGCTAAAAGAGCTCAACGTGAACATGATAAAACTAAAACTTGTAGAATCCTTGTGCCTAACACTGAAAAGTGTTTAATTTCAACTATTCCTAATGATGCAAAAATTATGAAATGGTTCGGTCAGGTCAGAAGTGGTGATACTGAAAAACTTTTTGATGCTATTGATGATGCTCTTTATACCTGTTGTCCTGCTCTGCAAGACCAAAAACTTAGAGAGCAAATTGGTGCTAGAGTTCCTACTGATGTTGTTCCTCTGCTTTTTAGTGTCGCTGAACGCAACCAAATGGGGTATGATTTATTCAAATTTGTTGGAATTTTCAAGGAAGAAGATGAAAATGATGAAGAAAGTGAAGATATTGTAAAAAACTAATTGAGCGTGATTGGGTTTTGTCTCTGGCTGCTTGGTATGCTCCTAGAGGTTTAACCCCAACTTATGTTTTAGCTGCTTCTGAAACTGAGTTGATGTTTTTACTTCACGCCAAAAACGAATATATAAAAGAGCAAATTTTAAATATGAAAACTGCTATCCTTGCAGCTTTTGATAATGATATAGCTAAGGAGGTTGCAGAACACTATGGCTAAAGTTATACATACCATACTCAACCTCAAAGATAATATGTCCAAAGGTTTGCTTGATGCCGCTAAAAACACTCAAGGCGTAAGCAAAGAAATGAAAGATGCTACAAGGGAAGTTATAGCATTTAAAAATAAAGCAGGAAATGCTATAAAAGGCTTTGCCAGCACTGCTGCTAAGGCTTTTGCTGGTACTGTTACGGCTGCTACTGGTGCATTTTTTGCTATGGGCTCACTTACAGAAGAATATAGGGCAGAACAGGGCAAGCTAAATTCTGCTTTTGAGTCAAGTGGATATTCGGCTGAGGTTGCAGCTGATGCATATCAGGGCCTGTACAAAGTTATAGGTGATACTGGCACTGCTACCGAAGCAAGTCAACTTCTTGCCGAATTGACTCAAAATACACAGGATATATCAAAATGGACTGATATTGTAGCAGGAAACTACGCAAAATGGGGCACTGCTATTGACGGTGCTGGTCTCCTCGAATCCATAAATGAGAGCCAAAAAAATTCCGTTGTGGTCGGTATGCTCGCCGATAGTATCAATTGGGCTTACAAAGAAGTTCAAACTTTTGGAGTTGCTTTAAGAGCTGACACAGAGGCAAACAAGGAATGGAATGAGGCTGTATTAGCTGCTAAAACGTCAGAAGATTTTTTCAACTTAGCTCTACAAAGTTGTGCAAATGAAGCTGAACGAAACAAACTTATTATGGATACTCTTTCTAGTATTTATGGTGATGCAGCTCAGGCTTTTTATGAAAATAATGATGCAATAATGCAGTCAAGACAACATTTTCTAACTATGTCTGATGTTACTGCAAAGCTTGGTGATGCATCGGCTAACGCTCAAAATCAAGTTTGGAAACTCTTTGGAGCTCAAGAGGACGGAAGTGTTAGAGCTGGTTCAGCTCTTGACTTTGTAATAACAAAAGCTGATGAATTCACAAACTGGGTTAATTCTCTCGATTTAAGCACTTTACAGACAGAATTTGATGCAAAGTTTGCTGTTGCTGTTGAAAAAGGTGCTGAGGCGGTTGATACATGCGTAGATGCTTTTAACTGGCTGAGGGAAAATAGCGATGCTGTTATAACCACTCTTAAAATTTTGGGCGGTGTGTTTGTTGGCTCTAAAATATTAACTTTTACAGCTGATACTGCATCTGCTATATCTACTTTATATAATTTTAATAAAACAATTTTTACAGTTGCTAAAGATAGAATACCTAAACTTGCAGAGTCTTTAAAAAAGACTGACTGGAATTTTGCTGACCGCATACATAACTCGGCTATGTCAGGGCTTAATAAAACAACTACCGCTGTTAGCAAATTTGGTACTGGTGTTGTTAATGTTGGTAAAAAAGTCGGTACTGGTGTAGCTTCTGGCGTCAAAACAGCTGGTGGTGCTATTAGCAACTTTGGTAAATCGGCTGTATCTGTCGGTAAAAATGTTGCAACTGGTGTCGGTTCTGGTGTTACTAAGGCTGGTAGTGCTATTGGTAAGTTCGGTAAAGCTGCATTGTCTGGCGGCAAAACTGTCGCTAAGGGTTTAGGCTCTGGCATTGTCAAGGCGGGTACTACTGTCGGTCAATTTAGTAAGTCTGCTGTATCAAGTGCAGGCAAAGGCTTAGCTACTTTTGGTAAGTCTGCGGTATCTGCGGGCAAAACTATGGCTACTGGTTTAGGTTCTGGAATTGCTGGTGCTGCTGGAAAACTTGCATCATTTGGAAAACTTGCTTTAGGCTTTGTATCTGCTAACCCTATTGTATTATTAATTGCAGGTGCTATTGCTGCTGGTGTTTTGCTTTGGCAAAACTGGGACAAAGTAAAAGCATTTGCTATTGGTTTGTGGGAAAAAGTCAAAGAAGTATTTGGCGGTATTAAGGACAGTATAAGCGGTGCAGTCGAAATAGTTAAAGAAAAGGTTTCTGGTGCATTTAATGGTGTTAAAGACAGTATTATTGGTGCTTTTGAAAGCGTAAAAGAAAAGCTTAGTGGCTTTTTCTCATGGATTGATGAGAAACTAGAAAGTATACCAATACTGGGTGATATGTATAAAAACACAAAACTTGTTGGCGGTTGGCTCTTTGATAAAATAGGCGGAAATGCTATGGGAACTAGCTATTGGCGAGGTGGTTTGACCGCTGTTCATGAACGTGGAGGCGAGATTATAGACCTTCCAAGCGGAACTCGTATCATACCACATGATGTCAGCCTTAATATGGCTAGAGATTTTAATTCTAAAATTGCTAACCGCACAATATCGCCTGTAAATCTACAAAAAACTCCTGCTTCTGCTCCGAATATCAGCGTTAATATCACTGTGCAAGGCAATGTGATTGGCAACAAAGAATACGCTAAGCAATTAGGCGAGGAAGTTGCTGGCGAAATTATAAAAAAGATGGAAAACATAGCGTAAGGAGTGAAAAAATAATATGGTTGAAACTGTTTTTAGTGCGAATAATCGCCAAGAGGTTTTTGTTTTGCCTTTTACTCCTGTTGGACTTGTTTCCTCTGAGCCACAAAATAACTCTGTTTTTGATGGTCTTTCAAGAGGTAGGGGCTGTATTGGTACTATGCAGCCCCGCACTGCCTCTTTTTCTTCTCGCTTTTTTAAAAATAAGCCTAGTTGGTGTCACCCGATGGCTACTGCTCAGCCTATGGAGTATGTGGAGTTTTTCAGACGATGGCGTGAAAAACTTGTACCGATACGCATTACAATCACAGACACTGACAGAGAGATTGTAAATATGGCGGTGCTTGTAGACAGCTTTGAGTGGGAAATGCTCAGAAATGGGGATATATCTTACTCAATCAGTCTAACCGAGTACACTTTTATAAATTAAGGGGCGATAAAATGGACAAATACAAAGTTTTTGTATATCGCTCTGGTGCTTGGTTAGATATTACTGATTACATAGGTGACTTACAAAGCACAGATGAGCTTAACACGCTTAGTGTTGAGGTTTCCTTTTCGCTCTTGCAAATTCCACTGGATAAGTACAACAAAAAGCTAAATTTAGCTTGTGGCGATAAAATCCTAATAAAAAACGGCTGGAAAGAAGTTTTTTCTGGGGTTATAACTCAGGATAGTTTGGATTTTAGTTACACTGCTAATGATGTAGGTTGGTACTTAAATGAAAGTGAGCTTGTTATACAGTTTAATGGTGTTTCGGCTGATAAGGCTATAACTATGCTTTGCTCGAAAGCTGGTATACCTCTTGGTGAAGTGCCTAGCATGAGTACAATAATTACTGCTGTGTACTTAGGCGAAACGTTTGCAAGCATATTGGAAGATATTATGGAGCAGGTCAGCACTGCTACGGGTAGGACGTTTTTATATCGTGTTGAGGGCGGTAAGTTATGGCTAAAGGATATGCCTAGCGATGTTTTAACGCTTAAACACAAGCCTTTTGATAATGTTAAGCCGTTTGACCCTACATGGGCATTAGGGCCTGTGTCGGGCAGTCGTTCCCTGTCTAACTTACGCAACTCTATTGTTTTAGCTCAAGAGGAAAACGACACTGCTTACATACTGGCTACTGCTGAAAACGGTGAAAGTATAGCTAAATTTGGCAAGCTACAAAAGGTATTGAGTGTTGACGATTCTATGTCTGGCAGCACTGCAAATATAGTTAAAAATGCTTTGGCTCAGTATAACACGCTTTCTGGTGAATACAGCGTGACCATGTATGGTGATGATAATGTAAAAAGTGGTCGCTGTGTGAGGTTTAACTCTGGTGCTTTTGGCTTGGCTGGTGTGTATCGAGTGCAGAGTGTTACGCATTATTATGCTGTTCCTCATCTGATGGACTTAACTGTTGTGCCTGTTGATGTGGACGAGGAAAAGTTAAATCATAGTGCTGGTGCTGTTTATGAGGGTAATGAAAACTCTAACAAGGTTGATGTAATTATAAGCGAAATACAAAATGCTGATGATAGTAGTAATTCATCGGGCGGTGTGTCTGGCTCTAAGAGCAAATTTTTAAGTGTAGCTGGGGGCGAAATTGGCACGACTGAAAGTCCAATAGGCTCTAACAATCAAAAATACGGGGCTTGGTTCGGTATGAATGGTGTCGCTTGGTGTGCCATCTTCGTTAGTTGGTGTGCAAGTCAGGCGGGTGTTTCTTCTCTTGTGCCTAGCAGTTTTTCTTCTGTATCTCAATTTATGACTTGGTATTCTAATAAAGGTTTATACCGTACAAAAGCAAATTACACGCCTAAAGCGGGTGACATTATGATACAGAAAAGTAGCGGTGCTAGTCATATAGGCATAGTTGAGAGTGTTAATAGCTCTGGTTTTGTTGCTATTGAGGGCAATTCATCAAATAGAGTGCAACGAGTTACTTATAGCTTTAATAACTCAAAAATTAGCGGTTATGGTTGCCCAGATTGGAGCTGATAATATGAGCAATATAACAAAACTTGCAAAAACAATAAAAAATCCACCGAAAGCTAAAAGTCAATGGACTTTAGGCATTGTAAAAGAAATTTCACCTTTAACGATTGCTCTTTATGGCGGTGAGGTTATGGCAAGCACTAGCGATATACTAAAAATCACTGCTAGTTTATCAGGCTATAAGTGGATAGGTGGCGAAACTGTGCTTTGTTTAGTCGGTAAATCTAAAATTATTGCGGTTGACAGGGTGGTGTGATATGTCTGATATGTTTCCAGTTATGCCCGAAAGTGTGGCTGAGGACGTAAATGCACCTGTTGCAGTAGAAAATATAGGCACATCGTTTGTTTATGACCATGAAAATAATTCTTTTATTATGGTTGATGGCTCGCCTAAAGAGTGTAATCAGGCTCAGTCGGTTAGGGAGTGGATTGCAATGTGGTTAAGGCTTAACCGCAATTCTTGCAAGGTCTTTGAAGATACTAACTTAGGTATCTCAAAAGATGAGCTTATAGGTTCAAGGACCTTGCCTGCTGGCTTTGCAAGGAGCGAGCTGATAAGAGAAATTCAGGAAATGCTTTTATTATGCCCTGCCATTGCAAGCAGTTATAACTATGTTTTCACTCGCCAAAAGCGAACTATGCAGATTGCTTTTACTGTAAGTTTGCATACGGGCGAAACACTGGAGGTGGTCGAAAATGTCTGATGTATTGCAAAAACTCTTAGATGAAATTCCCGATACTTACCAGAAAACTATTGGGTTTCCAACGTGGGTTATCTTGAAAGCCTTTGCATTAGGTATTGAGCAGGGCATGGAGCTTATAAGTAAATCATACACAAGGCTTAATCCTGAAAATCTGACAGGCTCTGACCTTGATACATATATCTATTACAGGTCTGATATAAGCCGCACACAAGCTGTTTTTTCGGGTGGTGTGGTTACTGTCTATGGCACTGGAACTGTTAATATAGGCGATATTTTTGCTACTGACGGCGGTGTTCGCTTTGTGTCTGGTGAGAAGGTCACTGTTGATGGTGAGGCTGATGTGCTTGTTTCCTGTGAGGTTGCGGGAACGGTCGGAAATGTGCCAGCTGAAAGCATAAAAATTATGCCTGTGACTATTGCGGGTATATCTAGCTGTACTAACAAACAGCCTATTACTGGCGGTTATGATGAGGAGACAGATGAGCATTTATTAGAACGTTTTGTGCTTGCACTTCAAAAGCCTGCGACCAGTGGCAACAAGTGGCAATATGCTCAATGGGCCTTAAGTGTTGATGGTGTTGGTGACTGCAAGGTGTTTCCTCTTGGACATGGCGACCATACTGTTGATGTTGTTTTGCTTGGCAGCGATGGCAAGCCAGCAAGTAGTGATGTTGTGCTTAATGTGCAAAACTACATTGACCCAGATAGCTCTGGTGAGGGCAATGGTACTGCACCAATAGGTGCTAGGTGCTTTGTATCGGCTGCTGAGGCTCTTGACGTAAATATATCCCTTAATGTGCAAATGCTCTCTAGTGGCTCTCAGGAGGCTGTAAAACAGGCGATAACAAAGGCTATTGAAAGTTACTTTGCAAGCATTGCCTTTAAGCAAGATTATGTAAGCTATGCCCGTATTGGTGAGGCTGTGCTTAATGCTGAAGGTGTGCTTGATTATACAGATTTACAGCTTAATAGCACTACTGGCAATTTAGATGTGAGCGAAAGGCAAGTGCCTATTTTAGCGGGGCTTGATGTGACTTTTGATGGATAAAATTATAAATAATCTGCCTAACGCTTATAAAAAAGATTTATGGGTGCAAATGCTAATGAAAACGGCTCAAATTCAGCTTGATGAGTTAGAACAAAATGCAATTCAGCTCGGAAATGAATTACTTCTAAAT
>ERZ1090866.351-NODE-351-length-17193-cov-10.751546_pt1 | contig 17193 bp, 1 predicted proteins | sample MGYA00478477_ERZ1090866 | MGnify/ENA primary metagenome ERZ1090866 (study PRJEB33644, sample SAMEA5815737) | chicken gut metagenome | biome: Chicken; feature: Gastrointestinal Tract; material: Caecum | place: Ireland | collected 2019-01-01 | study: A study of the... | reverse complement strand
ATAATAATCACTTCTCATACATATTAACATACTATGATAACACCGCAATAACCATAACTACTATCAGTAAACATTAAAATACTGTAATGATTAGAAATAAGTATTAAAATGTTTTGAAATATTACAATAATTAACAGCAAATGCTATAAAGCACAATAATAAGTAAATAATAAATGCCAATTTTTGCTTGACGCACGCAAGAATTCTCAACAAATTTTTATTTTTCTTCTATTGACAAATAGTAATTATGTTGTTATAATGTTTGGAGATTAAATGTTTAACCAAAGGAGAACATTATGAACCTACTAAAAAAGTTATCAGAAAAAATTAAAACAAATAATATGGACGTTGAAAAGAAATCTAAAATCAAACGCAGGCTATCAAAGACTGCGATTGCAAGCTTAGTGCTTGCGTCTGTGGTGGCATTTACTGCTTGCACTTACACCCCATCACCAAACACTCCAATAGACCCAGACCAACCAGGCATCACCACTCCAGTGGATCCAGACAACCCATCAACTAACCACAGTGAACTCCTTTATGACATTATCAGTAATAGTTATTACAGTACAGTAAAAGATTGCTTTATGCAAGACAATCCTAGATCTGATTCACAATTATATGACCCAATTCCTTATGGTTTTTTAGAAGACAATGGTTATAACATTGAAACTATTAAAAACAATACGCTTGAATGCGATTCTGTTGCTTACATAAAAGAAGGTGAAAATAGAAATCTCTACATTGCAACAAGAGTTGAAAACGAAGGAGATACTCCTTATTACACTTGTTATACACTGAGATATTCTTTATCTGACGACGAACTTAATGATTTAAATATGTTGCATAGAAATGGATATTTTGAGGCTCCTTTATTTATTCAAGAATTATCTTATCAAAAAACTGCAACAGTTATATCTGAAGCAAGTGTTACAATTGACACATTCAATAACATATTGAACTCTCTATTAGAGTTTGATAATGTTTCATCAGATCTATTTGGTAATAAAAACTTGACACTTGATTTTGTGTCATTTTCAACTGAAGATAACACATTAGTATGCAATGTAAGAAATGGACATTCTAATAATTCTGTAGCAGACGCCGAGATAAGAATAGCAAATCTTACACCAGGAAGTTCTAGTATAAACATAACAACATTAAAAAACAATCCAAATGTTTATGCAGGACCTTATTTAGTCACTTTCCAAAATAACGAGGAAATGCAAAATTATATGTACAATACCACAACTGTTACATATTATGACACACAAATTAAATATTCATTTAATTTTGAATTAGAAAGTAATTTAACTAATAATAACAATTTATAACAAACAAAAAATGGTACTTGGGTGAACCGAATCGGTTCACCTTTTTTGTACCATTTTTTATTACAAAACCTTTATTCCACCTGCTGTCACTATAACTTGGTCTTCTATATCCGTTCCTTCGTCACCTTCTTTGAAACGTAAGTTTACATTTCCTCCAAGAGAAACACAAACTGATTCTGTTAAATAATATAATCTTCCATTATTTCCTGTTGGGAAAGTATACGCAGTAGACGATTCAGACTCAGAATAAGAATTTGATTCGAAAAGATTATCCGCCGTTATATCCTGACGAGTAAACGCTCTATTGCTATACATATATCTTGTATATAAACCGATAGACGCATTTGTTAAATATTTATTGTAATTATACATTATTTGTTTGTCGTCATCTTGGTTTGAAATCACTTGTGATACTACACAAACTCCATCTTGAACAGAATAAGTTGTTGATAGAGTATATAACCTTTCATTTTCAACGTAGTAATTATATCCTACTGTGTAATAATCTAAATTTGTTATTCCTTGGTAATCAGTAGAAGAAATATTTTCTATATAATAATTATCTTTATAATAATCATATCGGTTTATTAAATCTCCGAAAGTTATATTCAGTTCAGATCCATTTCTAGTATAGATTGTTATAGAAAGCTCTTCATAATTACCTTCTATTGGTTCGTAAACCGATGTAACACCTTCAATAAATTCATTTGTTACATATCCACCATCATAGTAATAGTAAGTTACTTCATGTGCAATCGATATATCCGAAGTGGCGTTTGCTGTGTAATAATTGCTATCTTGAATATTAGGTATCTCGCTATTGTTATAATATGGATTAGTGAATGAAGATGGATAAATATAAAGATAAATTGGATCACCATCATTCGTTCCAGGAGATAATTGATCTTGCCCATAAATATAAATCTGATTACCTGCACTGCTTGTAACAACTCTATTTATAACATAATAACCCGTTCTTGGCACAGATGTTTGCACACCATCTTCACCAGTTACTGTTTCAGTGTAATTAACTTGAATATAATCTATTCCTTCTTCTCCTTCTGGTTGAGTAGTTGTCCAAGTAAATTGAGCAATTTTTCTAGTGTCATCTTCTTCATTTTGAATACCATTCGCAGTGTAATATGCATTTTTCATATATGAGTAGCCTAAGTGATATTCTATAGTTGTTTCATTGCCCCAGGAACCAGTAGTATAAATTAAAGTGTTGCCGTTAATTTCTGAATATTCATTTGTTTTAGCAACATAACCAAACAATACACTTTGAACAACTGATGCTTCCAAGTTATTTGTTACACCAGTTCCCCATGGCACGCCATTTATTGAAAATTCACCGGTAGTTCTATCTTGTACCAAATTATTATCTACATCGTTATCATAATTATTATATGTGTTGTCAGATTCTTCGTATTGACCTCTAACATAGATGTAACCGTTAATTGTTGTATAATCACCTTGTGTAAAGTTTGATGTATCTACGTGTGCTTGTGCTGGTCTGTTTATAACATCACAGGCATCAGCCAATTTATAGTATACACCATTCTTATAAATATAGTAACGATAAATTTCCCAATCTGCACTATTATCCGAAGCCCCAGAACTACCCCTAGTATATTCTGTATCTCCTATTACAATACTATCAATCACCATAGGTGAAGAGTTTTCATTTATATTTACAATTCGACCATCATCTCCATTAGTGTTAACACCCGCATTATTTAGCACTATTGGATCATTTGCTGGGTTAAGAGGATCTGTATATTGGTAATATTTATTATAATAATCTGCCGGCCTTTCTGTTGAATAGTAAATATAATATGCCTGATTTTTATCATCTGCTATTATATGACTATCTTGTACACTTAATTTATCATCATCATAAAGAATTTGTCTATTATAAGTTGATGAGAAGAATCCAAAACTTTGATCTAGTTTAGAATAATATGTTGATTTTGCTATTTGATTTGAATTTATGCTAGCAATTAACATACCTCCGAGAGCATATACTAATCCGTGTTTTAATACAGTTTTACCAATCTGTTTGAAAACATATTTAAGTACTTTTTTGGCTCCCTGTCTTACTATTGCACCGAAACCGCCTGTAAACACAGTTATTGCAAGATCCACAACTATGCTTCCACCGAAAGCAAGCCAATACACCCAAGAATGGCCATTAGATTGCTCTGAAATTATTTCATTTGCTTTAGTTGAGTTTGCACCACTAACATTAAATATTGAGCCATCACTAGGTAAGTTATCAGATGTAACACCACTGATTGTCGTGTTGTGGTATATTGTATCAAAATCAAAATAAACATTTCCAGTAGAATCATAATAACCTACATTATACACAAGAAATACTAGTGTTTCTTCATTTTGACCATTATCGCCCAGTAAACTCTTCCAATCCCCACCTACTGTATTATACGCTGTTGTCCAGTTATAATAAGTTAAACCTGCAAGGCTAGAATTGTTGTTTATAGAGATATAATAAACTTCACTTATATCACCAAATCCAATAGTCGCCCATACAAAATCAATAAAAGTTGTTTTGTCATCGCTAGGTATTGAATATAATCCTTTATTATCATACATTGGTGATGCCATACCAATCGCTGAATAAAGGGTAGGAGAACCTTCCATGTCTTCATAGATTGTGTAACAGATATAATCATCTGTATAACTATCCGCACTTTTACCAGGTTGAAGTAATAAATTATTCGCATTTAAATTTAAATTGCCAATAGTTCCTACTTTGGTTATGTTTGCGGCATCGTAAATTACCGCTATTGAATCCCATTCATTGCCTGGATTATCTTCACGTGGAATATTTCTTTGTAAGGTTCTAAATGTTGTGTACTCTTTTGCCCAACCTGAAATATTACCGTTTCGCATCCAATTTGCCAAATTTTGTTTTGAAGCATTTGGTTGATTTTCCACTGTATATTCGGTTCCATTTATTGCTGTTTTATTTAATGGATTTGAATATGGAACTGTTTGGCTCGCTGAAATATTGAATGTGTCTAAGTTAACATAATAAGCCTGAGCAATTAAGTTTATATAACTATTACTTGTGTCCGCAGTGTAAGACGATTGACCATCCGCATAGTTAGAGTTTTCAATAGTGTTAACCGTAAATGGATAATTATGTTCTCCTTCAACGGTCACTGACGTACCATAGTATGCATTATTAGTTCCTTCAACTACTCTATTTAAATTACCGCCTTTTGCCACTTTTAGCATACCAACAAGTCCGCCAAAATTAATGTCATCATCTCCAAAAACTATCAATCCTGAAACCATGTTGTTTGAATTAGAAGCAACTGTGTTATCATCATTTCTTAATATAGTTAAATTTCCCTCTAATCTTCCTATCAAACCACCTATATAATATGAAGATACAGTATTGATACTTATGACCGCACGATTAATTCCTGATGTTGGCACAATTTGCATTCCTTGTCCATTCATTGTAAGCTTTCCTACCAATCCACCAACATACATACCTGATAAACTTGTATCACTTTGAACATTAATTATTACAGTGTCATTAGAATCATTTACAAGAGCGTCGTTAACCACTATATCAGCGTTGGATAAAGATAAATTATCCTGACCTGACGGACCATCAAAATAGCCTACTATACCACCAATATTATAAGCTCCGCTAACATTAACATCGTCTAACAGTTTTGGCAATAATACCATAGGTAATTCGTCATCACCTGTTGTTACATTGTAATAATAACCATAGAATGTTCCGACATTCACGCCTAAACTTGCATTAATATTAACTTGTATATTATTTGTGCTGGCTAAATTTTCAATCTCTGTTCCGTTTTCTGCTTCTGTGTATTTTATTAGTGAACTCATATTCACTGAACCAATGAATCCACCAAATCCACTTGTAATTTCATTAAACTCTTTTCTTTCACTGGTTAAATCTAAATATGGATTTTCAGCACTAAAATATACACTGTTATCGCTGTTGGAAGTAAATGATAAATCGGCCATATAGTTTTCTATGGTTGAAATAGTAGAAGCATCATCACTATTATAGGCCATAGCACCTTCTGAGGTAGATGTAATGTATCCGTTTATAACATTGTTATAAGTTATTTCACCAGCGGTTGACGAACCAATGAATCCGCCAACACTTGTTGGGATTACATATTCCCAAACGGTTGTTCTACCATTGTCTTCGGTTTCGTAACTTGCTAAATATACACCTTTTATTTCTAAACCTGTCGAACTATTTGCACTGCTTTCGTCTTCACTTGTTCCAGGTAATTCAGCATCCGACAATGCACCTACAATATTATTTCTTATAATAGATAGATTGGTTGTGTTTGTGTTATAACCAACTAAACCACCAACGCTTGTGTTACCATAAACGTTTGCTTTTGTCCAAATTGAATCAATTGTTCCGCCTGTTACTAGTCCTACTGCACCACCAACGTTTATCACACCAGTGATTTGAGCAGTTCTCGAAACGGAAACAGCATAATCATTAAGCGTAAAGTAATTATTATTAACATCGTTGCTATTTGTCAATTCGTAATAATTTACTATTTCATCACCCTCTTCAACTTGATGTTCAGTAAATTTGTAATTGGAAATTTGTTCTACTAATGGAGTATAAATGTTATCATCTCCAAAATTGTAAACAAGAGAAATTGAATCGGTATCTACCGTTATGGTTTCTGGGATATCACTATGTAATAAGCCAGTGCTCATATAGCCAATTAAACCACCAACATTTTGATAACCTGTAATGTCCGCATTATTTCTCAGTGCAAACATATAGCTTACATTTTCACCCACATTACCAATTACGCCACCGACATTTATTGCCTTAAATCCTATTTTTTGTTCACCACCATTTGAATAAGCATACATATCTGTACTAGAATCATAATTATTATAACCATATATCCTAGAATTTGACATGTCGTGTGTAATATCACCATTATTAGTTAATTTTATAGCAGTTTGACCTTCAAATAGACCTACAACACCTCCAACATTTACGATTTTAATATTTCCACTATCTGCAAAAGTCTCTGCACCGTTTATATTAATAGTATTGTAGTTAACAATCTCTTGAATGTTGCGTGGACCATTTTGTTCATTTTCCGATTGTGTGGTATACAAATACAAATCATCTGTTTCAACTTTACCAAATAATCCGCCCCAGTTTTCAAGTGTTGTTGCATTATTTGGTGTTGATAAAGTTGCATACGAACTATTAGAATTTAAGAAATTCCAATAATTGTGCTCTGTATTATAAATATCAACCATTTCGTTAACGTCCGATGTTACTAAACCAACCGCGCCACCAACATTTGTTATACCTGCAACATTTACGTTGTAAGCAACGCCATTTGGTCTATCTATGTTTACAGTTCCACCATTATACCAACCTATGATTCCACCAACATTTTTACCATTTACAACAGTAAGGTTTGTTGAAATTGAATTACCAAGTGTTATTTCAATGCTTGAATTAGATTCAGTTTTGCCAATTAGTACACCGAAAGCAGTTTGTTCTTCTTCTGAATTAACAGACGCTGTTATTTGTATTGAGAAAGAATCTTGGCTACTAGCATGTGTAAATCCGCTTACTACTGATGCACCACCCGTAAGTTTAGCCGTAATCAAACCAAAATAACTATCAAGATTAACTGCTTGAATTTGTGCAAAGTTATTTGTGTGAATAGCACAATTATCTAATGTAACATTACCAGCAATTTCACCAACTAAACCGCCAAAACTGTTTATGTATGATATGCTAGTGTTTGAAGTAGATGGGACAACAACTACATTATTCACTATTGATGTTGAGTTTGTTGAACTTAAACCTACAATACCACCTAAAATGTCAACCCCTCTATCGGCGTCAAATGCATATAGATTTATTCTAGTATCATTTCCATAGATGGTTCCACCTGAAAGTTGACCAATTAAACCACCGGCATAATTCACATCAGCAAATTGTACTGATAAATTTCCAGCCGCATTATCATTAGCAGTGACAAATTGCAACGAACCACCACTCATGCTACCAGCAATTAGTCCAGCATAATTTGCGTCTTCTAATGCTATTGAAACATAAGTATTGTTAGTGTTAATAGCATCAGTTGATGTGGTTTGAAGGTTATCAATTTCTATATTCCCTGAAATAATGTTACCAAACAAGCCACCAATATATGTTGTAACTTCAGTTTCTCCTGTCCTTGTTCCACCAGTAATGGTATTTAGTTGATCTCGGTTTTCAGTTGCAAAATAAATATTTTGAACGGTAACAGTTATCTCAGTTGATTGTCCTTCAACATCTGAATCTATGACTGTACCTAACGCTCCACTATTTTGTAAATAAGTGAAATTACCAAGTTTTAAGTAACCAAAGTAGGCATTATCTATATTTGCAAACAAACCATTATTAGAGAGATTTGTTATTGTGCATAAGTTGTCTAAATTATCTATTTCTAATGGTGAATATGCATAATTCCTATTAGATATGAACAAGCCATTAAATTCATTTCCACCAAGCATTTTATAATAATCATCTGAAATTGTGATATTTGAATTGCTTGTTCTACCAACAGGCTCCCATTGTGTTTCTTGTGCATCAATGTCATAAATAAGCATATAATTTAAACTTGTGTTGATAAATCCGGTAACATCTGTTACATTAAAATCTGCCGAATCAATATATGATAATCCTTGAATACTTGATAAAACTCCCAAATGTGGAATTTTATATGCATGTTCGTAGCTAGAATTATTTAAATTATCAATATTTGGTTCAATATTTACTTGTGAAAGGTCTGTAATATCAGATGTTGTTGAACCTGTGCCCGTATACAACTGATAAGCAACTGGGCTGTATTGCAAATCTTCTGCGTTGCCAGTTGATGTTATTTGTTTGTAGTCGTTATATACAGGATAGCCATAGTTATATCCATAACTTGGAGATGTTGGATTAACATAGTAAACTTCGGCTTCACTACTTGGCGATTTGAATATAATATTCCAATTGCCAACCAACCCTGTTCCATTCATAATTTCAAGGGTGGTGGCAAAACTAACGCCTGTGATATTACCAGTTTCAATATTTGCCAAACTATCAATAAAGTTATTATTACCATTGAATGGTGCTCTATTTTCACTTTGAGAGTAGAAACTATTGCCATTAGCGCTTAAACCTTCAATGACCCCTGCCATATAAGAGTTGTAAACATAACTATTTTCACTGACAGTACCAATAATACCGGCACTTGGAACAACCGTACTATCAGTTAAAACATTGTTGATATAACCAGTGAAGTAACTATTTACAATTTTACCTGCATTTTGTGAAACTATACCAGATAAATTACTATTTCCACTAACAGTTACATTTAAGATTTCTGCTGTTGAATATGCGTTATAAACTAAACCTTCATTTCGACCAGCAATCAAACCAATATCTGTGCTGTTGCCAGTTGAAGAAAGTGTAAGACCTGTGCCTTGAACAGAGATGTTATACATCACACCCCTATTTAAGCCAACAACCAAACCTACAACGTTGTTTGGAACATTAACTTCCGTGTTATCTTCCATGCTTGCTAAATTCAAGTGAATATTTGAAATTGCTGATTTATTATCAGTTGATGCAAACACACCACTATATTGGTTATTATTAACACTTGATAAATTATTAGTTGTATTTACGCTGTAACTTTTTTCTCCACCAATAATGAAACCTTTAATTGCATCTAAATTATTTTCATGCGCTGTGAATTTAGGAAGTGTTGTTAAGTTTGAACTCAATAAGTAGTAAGCGTAATTTTCTTGCATTATATACTCATTGACGCTATCTACAACATAAGGTTCAAACACTGTTCCTTGTGTGTAACTATAGCCTGTTGAAGTAATGTTAAGAATTGAATGACTAATTAATAACTCTTCTATACTTGCAATATATGGAACGCTTCCAAGGTCACCATTACCAGCAGGAACTGTGCCCCAAATTGTTGTGTTATCCGTGTTGAAATTTGGCATATAAATGCTTTGTTGATTGATTAAAAGGTTTACTGAAAGGTTTGTGCCAACATCTTCACTTTGTGTTACAAGTGCCAAGTCTGATGAATAATAAACATCAACTATATTAACACCTGTTACGTTACCTTCTGCATCTTCTCTACCGGCGCTTGCATACAATGCGCCAGTTTGAGCATGTGGCAACATATCATTTGCAATTTCATTTAAGAAAATGCTTTCAAGTGATATAGCGCGAGTTATTGTTAGTCCATCTGCTTCACCAACTAAACCTCCAAGCATCAACACTGAATTATCATTATAACTATTTGTTATTGGATAAATTCTTCCAGCAGTTAAAGCATCATTTATGCTCAATGAACTTGCTTCACCAACTAAACCGCCTGCAAACAGACTAGAAGTGCCACCAGAACCAATGTTTACTTCTTGAACATATGCCATGCTTTCAGAAATTGTCAATACAGCGCTTTCAGATTGTGCAACAATACCACCATAATGCACACTTGTAATTGTATTTAAACTATCAGTTGTTTCGCCAGTTTCGTCATTAGTTATTGTGGTTGAATTTACATGTCCTGTGAATAAACTGCTTTCTATCCTTGCACTGTTACCACCAATATAAGCAACACCTAATGAAGTGTTTAAGTAGTTAACACTTAGCCCCGTTAAATCAATGTTAGCCGTTACTCCTGTTGACCTAATTTGACCATTTTCACTCGCACCAGATTGTTGCATTTCACCAATTGCACCAGCAACAAAAGTGTTGACTGTGGTTGTGCCTGTTTCATTTGATTGAGTTCCTGAAACTGTTATATTAGTTAAAATTGTTGCAGAAGATAAAATCGAATCTTCAGACCTAGCAATACCACCAGAAACAATAGTGTTGCAAGTTCCAGACATTTCCACATTGATATCCACATTTTGATTATCAATATTTTCATTATCAAGTGAACCCAAACGAACAGATGATATAGATGTTTGAATTGCTTCACCTACCAAACCGCCAATATATACATTTCCACTGTTTACACTTTCTGGAATTCTAAACGTAAATGTTGTCTTGCTGTTTGTTCTTCCAACGTATGAAGAAGAAATTGTCATGTTGGTTGTGTTTTCTTCGTTTTCGCTAGAAGAACTTGTATCTCTTAGCGATCTACCAACTAAACCACCAATCACTGCATTACCAGAATTATTATTAAGGTTAACATCAAGGTCACCCGTGTATGAACAATTTAGAATGTTACTATTTGTAGCATTACCAATAATACCGCCAAAACCAGAAATTGAACGAGTAGTATTTGTTGATGAAGTTTGAATCATATTTGCCACATTGCTATTAGTTGTAACATTAAGGTTACTAAACAATGAGTCATTATCATCCGCTGATATCATACCAACCATGCTAATAGAGTTATTGATTTCAATCGCTGTGCTGCCAGAATTTCCCCATTCAAACTCTATATTTCTTATTGTGGCATTTGTGGTTTGACGGAAGAAACCAGCATTACCTGATTGTCTAGCATTAATAGTCAGTCCAGATAATGTAGGCGTTCCTGAACCGTCTGCCTTTTCACCAATTAAAACACCTTGGAAATTTATGTCCAAAATGAAGTTAGTTGACTGTTGCCTACACCAATCGGTCATATCAATATCGTTTACAATTCTAAAATTGCCCGTTTCATTGTTTATTATTTTATAGAAGTCATCTGCGGTTGCAATTTCTATGTAGTTGCTAACGCGTTTATTTAATAGTAAAGGATAATACCTTGTGCTATCTAATGTCCAATACTCTTCGCTCCAACCTGAGAATACTTCATAGAATATAGTTTCTTGTTGAATGTTTGTGCCATAGATATCAAACAACTCGTCTAAATTGATATTGCTTGCGATGCTATTCATGCTGTGAATAACTGTTGAGCCTTCACCTGCGCTAGTGTAGTTCACAAGGCCAGCAAAGACGTAAGCAAGTGTTTCACTTTCATTACTTGTTATATATTGTGTTCCATCTCTGTAATCGGCTGAAATATAATCAAACGTTGCATCTAACGGAATTATTTCGTCGTTATCTAAAAGAATTGTTGAGAATGTGAATTGTAAATCTGTATCTTGCGAAACAATATTATTTAATCTTAAAGCAATTGCTTCATATTCTGGATTGTTTCTTGAAATTACAGTGCCGATTTGCCTTACACCATAAGCAGAACCAATTAAACCGCCAACACTTTCATAAATATCAGCATTATAATCAAGGTTTATGTAAGGCACCGCATATGAATATACAACTGAACTTGCATAACTTGTACCAATTAAACCACCAACAACTTCACCTGTTCTAATGCTTGCTTTGCTATATGAAGAGTTGATTGTGGTGCCAATGCTTATACCAACAAGTCCACCAACATAGCCGTAACCTTCAAGTAAATTTAAGTTTCCGTAATCTCCGTCTAAAACGGCTTCGCTACCATTTCGCAGGTCGGTAACATATTTACCGAATGCTGTGTCGTAATCGTATTGAGTGTCTTCTGGGGCGCTAACTTGTGAAGCGGTTATGCTTCCCCTTGCAACAGCAAATAGTCCACCAGTTGCACGTTGACCTAAAATTAGGTTATTTGTTCCAACAATAAACTTAACTCGAAGTGCATTAGTTTGATTGTTCATATAACCGGCAACACCACCAGCATAGTCTGCTTGAATGTTTCCGTTTGCTTGCGACCTATCATACATTTCGGTACCCAAAACGTTAACATATGATAAGTTGAAATCAATGTTACTGCGTTCAACAATATCAATAACACCAGCAACACCACCAGCGTATGATAAGTTTGTTAGATAATCTGAATAATTACCATATGGTAAAATTCCTGCGGCTCTCATTGTGTTGAAGTCGGCTTCGTTATAATACATATAGTAGTTATAATCAGTGTTAACCGCTTTAACGCTAAGATTTGTGTCTATACCGTAAATCATGCTACTACCGATTATAACACCAGCCAAACCACCAGCAAAGTTTCTACCTGCGATGGTTGTGCTAGAACCATTCAAACTTATGTTGATTATAGCACTATTGTTTATTCTACCAGCCAAACCACCCGAATATTGCACGCTTACCGAACTGAATTGGTCGTCTGTTAAAGTTGTTGAAACAAAATTCAAATTCAAGTTCTTAATATATGCGTTTTCAACACGTGAGAATAGACCAATGTCTGTTGCGCTTGTTGCGTCTAAAACGTCTAGGTAAATTCCGCTTATGTTCATTCCGTTACCGTCAATACTTGTAACGGCTCTGTTGTTTTCGTCACCGAGTGTGAAGTTTACTCTCGTTTGAATTGCACGCGAGTTAGAAGCAAAGTCAATGTCGTCGATAAATCTCACGTAACCAGTCATACTTCTATTTGTTTCGGTTGAATTACGTGTCATTATTTCGTTGAATTCGTCAACATCTCTAATAATATATGGGTTATTAGCGCTACCTTCGGCGTAATTAATAGCATTTGTATAATTGTATGTCACATAATCTTCATTATCAGTAACATCAACTAAATATCTATAACTGTGTGCAACAATGTTTGTGTTTGTAAGTTCTGGCAAAACAACACTTACGTTACCAGAATAATATGTCCACATACCTTGGTTTCTTTCTGTTTGAGACGTTGAATTTATGAACACAAAACCGGTTAACTTATCTGAGTCTATGAAATTCTCAGTATTAAGTGCAATTGCTTGTGCTTTGCCGTCTTGTTCCACAATTTCAGAATAATTATCTGAAATTAAGAAGTAAGAATTTTCTATTTGACCGTCGGATAAAAGTGTTCCTGCTTCATCAACACCCACAAATGGTTGTTCGCTCACATCAAGTGAATTATTAGAACCATTTAATGTGCACGCTGCGTAACATTCACTAATTATACCTGCCGAACTATTTTGATATACAAATCCAGCCATAAACGCACTGGTTGTGATAAGTTCGGTGTTAGCAAATGAATTCGTGATTGTGCCTGAATTTACGTGTACAAATCCTGCAACATTACCATTTGTTGCTGCTCTAATATATGCACCTGTTGCGCTTGGAGAATTGTATGAAATTGTATCTTCACGCGCTTTAACGTAACTATAATTGATTGTGCCACTATTTGTGCCAACAAAACCTGCTGTGCGTGCCAAACTATTGGCTGTTGATAAGTTGATTAGGCTTGTGTTTGCCATGTATGAACTTGCAATCACGCCTGAGTTATTTCCAACGAAACCACCAGTTACACCAACAAAGCCGTTAGCCGTTTGAGTGTCAGTTGAAGTGTTATCACCAACCACAAACATCAATGCTTCACCAGAAACTGTGCGTTCGGTTTGAGTGTTTGCGTCTGCTTCAATTCGGGTGTAATTCATTCTACCAACACGTGAATTTGTGATTGTTCCGTTGTTTTCACCAACCAATCCACCAAAGGTTAAATTTTGCATGCTAGCATCTGTAACTAAATTGATAGTTTTTGTGGTGTTAGATAAATTCATAACGTCGCAGTTATAAATTAGACCGCCATCGTTAACCGCCACCAAACCACCAAATGTTACATTATTTAAGCCTACGAGTGACAATATTCCATTGTTATCTGAATTGAAACCGCTGTAATCTACAATGATATTTTTAAGAATGGTTTTTTCTTCTTGGTCATTACGAGTGTACGTTCCAATACGAGCAAATAAGCCATAATTTGTCTGTTCGCTTGAAACGGCAAAACTATTTATTTTTATAACTCTATTGTTACCATCGAAACTTGCAATAGCCACATCAATTGGTTGAACAAGGTCGAGAGTGATATCATTCATAAGAATATAATCTGTGCCTTCAACGAGCCTTGTGTTACCTTCTTCGTCCACCATATCAGACGCTGAATAGATAGGAATTGCATTTGTTTCGCTTGTGCTTGGAACAATAATCAAATTGAAACTTGCATCAATTGAATATGCGAGCGAATTTGTATTCATTGCACCAAATGTCAATTGATATTTGCCATCTTCTGCATTATACACATAACCATAGTGAACGCCAAATTCAATAGTGTTGTTGAATGTTTCTAAACCTGTGAACACCAACTGATTATTCACAACCCTAACACTAAATTGTGGGTGATTTGTGCTTGCATCTTCTTCGTTGGTTGTTAAATTAACAACACTACCTGCAGAATTTACAAACTGGAATTGATTAACGAACGCTTCAACGTTTAGCACATTATTGTTTAACTCATCTTTAGTTGTAAAACCTGCTAATAATCTATTATATATGTAATCATTTAAGTCTATTATGTCATTGCTTGTGTTAAATGCAAAGTCAATAGTGTTTGAATGGTTAATAACCAAATTCATAGTGTTGTTATTGAGATTTGCAAAATACAATTCATTTAACACCGCTCTTACTGGGTGGAAAATTAAACTTTCACTTCTTTCAGTTACAATAACCGACTCGTCAGTTGTTAGAGATTGACTGGCAGTTATTTTAAAACTTGTTGGAGTGTCAGGTTGAACATTGAATAACACTTGCATAGTGTATGAGCCGTCTGTATTTGGCAATAAGTCGGCATAATTTCCATCAACTCTTGCTGTTACATAATTACTTATATAATAAGGGTCGCTATAAGTCGTGTCTGAAACATCATATATTATTCCGCGATTAACTGGTTCATAATATTCGGTTTCTGAATTGTAAGTGGCATCTGCACTTAATTTTACGTAATTGCCATTACTTAAAATGAACAAATAATCAAATTTGTCATTAAATTCTTCTTCTGTTAACTTACCACCTGTGTATGTGCTAGACACAGCAAGAGAATAATAAGCATCCCCACTTCCATAAGTAAATTTAGTTGTGTCATTTAAATACCATTCAAGGTTAACATTTGGTTGGCTGTTAAATTGATAGCCATAAACACTAATATCCATTGTGTTTGAGTATGTGTCTTCTTGAATGATGTACTCATTGTCTCTTATTTCAATGCCGTCGTAACTTAGGCTTGCACCTGGAAGATAACGAGTTAATAGTTGTTTTGTGACACTTACAGTAGGATTTGCAGTGCTTCCTGTTTCAACTGTTAAGGTGGCGGAAATTGTGCTAGATAAACCGCTAAATCTATCAAGTTGTGTGTGAATATAAATCACACCATTATATGCTTCTCTACCGCTATTGTCTATGGTTGAAACCAATCTCAACTGAATACCACCTTCAACTGGTTCAGCACCGGATAAAATGGTTTGATAACTCTTTGTGTCTGTGTTGTAAACCAACTGCTCAAAGTTAATTCTAACATCTCTATTTAGGCTTGGAACAAATAATGTTGAACTCGTTAAGGTTGCAGAAATAATATTAGAGTATGCTGGCTCTAAGTATATTAACATCACACCACCCAATCCGCCAGGAGCGATAATTGATGTTTCGGTGCTACTGCTTGTTATTAAGTTGATGTAACTATTATTTGAACTAATATCTGTTGCTGTGTAATTTTCAATACGCGCTGAACTTAAAGTGGTTGGGGTGAGCGTTATAAGTAAACTATCACTCACTCCGCTATTGCTCCACGCACTAACAGTTAAGGTAAATTCAATTTCACTTGTGATGTATCTATAATTAAACTCGTCTTCAAGCGACATTGAAATTGTGTAATTATATCCAACAACTAAACCGCCAGACTCTATCACCTGCCAAGCAAAATTATAGTCGAATAACTCTGCAAAATGGTCGACTTCAGTTATAGACATCAATCTATTTGCTTCACTTTCACCACTCGTAATATCAAAACTTAATGTTATGCTATCTTTATTATCGGTATCGTTATTTAGTGAAACAACGCCTTGTGAAATAGAGCATCCAATATCATATCTATTTTTTGGTGCATCTTCTGCATCTAACACATAACCAGTGTACAAACTTGCATTGAAATTTAAGTTGCCTTCTGTGTTTATAATAAATCCGCTTTCATTAATTTCAACAGCTGTTGCAGATTTAAACACAATCACCCTTAAAACAACACTATCTATTTCAATTGTTTGGTCAACCCCACCAATTTGTGGATAAACATTTTCACCAAAATATCTAGTTAGATTAAATATTAATTTGATTGTAATGTTTTCGTCCCATCTGTTGCCGTCAAATTGAGCATTTTCTTGAATACCCAAACGAACAGTGTCAATGGCAAGTGTTGATTGAATATCTACTACGCTATTTGAAACTTGTTCAAATTCTACACTAACAAATTCGTCCACTCTATCTAAGTCAAATAGAGTTGAACATTCTTGACCTTGATAGATATTTTCAGGCTCTATTGAAATTAAATATGGATTACTTCCAATAAATGTTGTCAATTCATAGTCTGCCGTGTCGTTTGCGTCGTTTATTTCTTCAATATTGTTTGCAGAAATATTTAAATCGGTTATACCAAGGTAAGTGTAGAACGCAATGTACGCTTCAACCGTGTCGTCAAACACTGAATATGCACGAACAATTATTGGGGTGCCACCACTAACACCTGTGAAGACGATTTGTTCATTATTACCAATATAAGCATAACTCATGCCCGAAACAATTTCATAATATAATCCTGAACTTGCATCAATTGGAAGAACTGAAACGTCAATTAATCCGTTTTCGTCCCCTGCACTACCAGTGTTAACCAAATTATAAGTGTTTAACCTAGCATTGTTAAGTGGATTAGTTGAATTGTGATAGTTTATGATAGCAGAATGAGCAAATGTGATTTCGTTTGTGTCAATTTCCTTATCCACATAAATTGAATTAATTGTAATAACATAACTT
>ERZ1090866.347-NODE-347-length-17298-cov-11.460361_pt1 | contig 17298 bp, 10 predicted proteins | sample MGYA00478477_ERZ1090866 | MGnify/ENA primary metagenome ERZ1090866 (study PRJEB33644, sample SAMEA5815737) | chicken gut metagenome | biome: Chicken; feature: Gastrointestinal Tract; material: Caecum | place: Ireland | collected 2019-01-01 | study: A study of the... | reverse complement strand
CAATAGCCGCGGTATCGGTGGCAACGCTTGCAGCGGTAGGCTGCGCAGGCGGCGGCGGAGCAGAGATTGACGGCATCTATCTGAACAGCCAGGTAGGCAACAGCACTATAGAACAGGGCTTTTTAATTTCGTCCTACAATACCTCGCTCACCGTCTATTCAGACAACACCTTTACGGCAAACTGCGTGCAGAACACCCTTTATTCGTCTGACGGCACTTCCTACAACCCTACATTCTTCGGCATTTACACGCTGTACGGCACATATGAGGTTGTAAGCGAGGACGAAGCCCTCAAAGAGACCACCATAAAAATTTCTGACGTCACCCAGATTGAAACGGTCGACGGTATGATGGCCAAGGCCGACTTCTCTGCCGACATCACCGCGGCACTCAATGCCGACATTATCGGCAAGGAGGTCATTTTGCAGTCCGACCTTCAGCTCTCTGAGTCGCTCTCTGTAAACTCGCTCTACGGCCTGCTCCGCTGAGCGCACAATTTATTTCTCAATCAGAATAATATCGGAGAATAATGATGAAATCCAATACAATTTTTTGTTCATTCATAACATAACTGTTGAAAATAAGTAGCACTTGCCTTAATATAACTGGCGTCGGAGAAAACCGACATTAAATTTTTTACATATAAATTTTTAAGGAGGAAATTTCCATGAACAAAGTAAAAAAGGCAGTGGTAGCGGTTGCAATAGCCGCGGTATCGGTGGCAACGCTTGCAGCGGTAGGCTGCGCAGGCGGCGGAGCAGAGATTGACGGCACATATCGCTATCTCACCTGCACGCCATCAAAGATAGAGCAGGGCTGGCTTACGCAAAACATCTACGGCGGTCTAACTACTGCCAGCAATAACACCTATTCGGGCTATGCCGCAGTACTTTCCATGTACTCTTCCGACGGCACAACTTACAGCCCCGCATACAGCACTTGGGCAAATGTTTATGGTTCGTTTGAGGTGGTAGCCGAGGACGATACTCTTCAAGAGACCACAATTAAGATTACTACCGTGGACAGAGTGGACGGCAATGGCGAGACTTATACCTACGATCAACTAAGCGAAAAAGCAAAGGCGGCTGCGGATGCGCTCATAGGTACCGAGATTATTCTTACAAGCGATTATCAGCTTGAAGAACTGCCTTTTATCGATATGGCTGGGGCGTTCTCCACTTATGGCGGTTAATGGCGGTCTGATACCGGTTAATTCCATCTGTATTGGATTAAGTTTACAAAAATAATATCGGAGAATAATGATGAAATCCAATTTAAGAAACAGCATCCTGCGCGGAGTATCCTCCGTGGCGATGTTCCTGTTCGTCGTCTCCATATTCGGGGGCATAGTGGCAAACGCCAATGCCGGCGGCATAAACAACTTCCTCGGCATAAGCTCTGCCACAACGCCTTCGGGCGACGGCGAAACGCGTTTTGAAAGCAGCTACGGCGAACTTTCAGACGAAAACCTTGCAAAACTCATTGCGGACGAGATGGACTATGCCGCAGAACAGCTCGAAGAGGGCTCTGTGCTCTTAATGAATAACGGCGCACTGCCCCTTGCCGAGGACGAGCGCAACGTAACGCTCTTCGGCAGAGCGAGCGCGGACATACGCTACCGCAACTCCAACGGCGGCGGCTCGGCAGACCCCGCCCGCGAAATAAATATGAAAAAGGCGTTCAACGACGCGGGCTTCACCATAAACGACGATCTGTACAACGCCTACGCCTCAAGCTCCACTCAGCGCGTGAAGGCGGGCGACGAAACTGCCTCGATAGGCGAGGAAAAGAAGGAGTTTTATACCGCAGCCCTGCGCAAAACGTTTGCCGACCACAACGACGCGGCGATAGTAACGCTCTCCCGCTGGGGCGGCGAGGGCACGGATATGTCGCTCAAGGACAGCGAGGGTGTGAGCCAGCTCGCTCTGCACCCCACCGAGCGCGACCTGCTGACAATGATTAAGGACAGCGGCGATTTCGATAAGATAATCGTGCTCATAAACAGCGTATATCCCCTCGAGCTGGGCGAGCTTGCCGATTACGGCGTAGACGCCTGCCTGTGGATAGCCAACCCTGGCTACTACGGTCTGCCCGGCGTGGTCAACGTGCTTACGGGCGCGGCAAATCCTTCCGGCCGACTGGTGGATACATATGCCGCCGACGCCGACTCCTCGGCCTCCATGCAGAACTACGGCACCAACGCAATGGTGTTCACAAACAGCTCTGAACTTGCCCCTCACGAACAGAAGTACGTTGTGTACCAGGAGGGCATATATGTGGGATATAAGTACTACGAAACCCGCTATGCCGACGCCGTGATGGGCACGGGCAATGCGAGCGGCAGTGCGGGCATATATGCATCTGAGGGCAACAGCTGGAACTATGCGGACGAGGTGGTATTCCCCTTCGGCTACGGCCTTTCGTACACCACTTTCGAGCAGACGCTCGACAGCGTGACGTATGACGAGGCGACCGATACCTTCACCGCCACGGTGACCACCACCAACACGGGCGAAGTTGCGGGCAAAGTGCCCGTAGAGCTGTACGTTCAGCTCCCCTACACGGCGGGCGGCGTTGAAAAGTCGGCCATTCAGCTGATAGCCTACGACAAGACCGACATTCTGCAGCCCGACGCCAGCGAGGTGAGCACCATAACTTTCGACCGCTACCTCATGGCCAGCTACGATATAAACGCGCACGAGGGCAAGGGCGGCTACATACTCGACGCGGGCACCTACTACTTTGCAGTGGGCGACGACGCGCACGACGCGCTCAACAACGTGCTTGCCGCGCGTGAATTCACCGGACTTTACGACCCGTTCGGCGAGGCTGTCGCAGGCGATACGAACTGCGTAAAGACTTACGAACTTGCCGAGCTTGACGATACATCCTATCTCCAGTCGCAGTACACCGACGCCGAGGTGCATAACCTCTACGACTTTGCCGACGTAAACTACTACTACGACGAGCCCGTCGTGCAGTACCTTTCGCGCAGCGACTGGCAGGGCACTTTCCCCCAGCGCGTAACGCTCACCGCCAACGATACGGTAAAGGCGGCGCTCGAAACTTCCAAACTGGATATAAAGCAGGGCACCAAGCCGCTCAGCGAAGTGACTTACGAACAGCCCAAGACGCTTTCGCTGGCAGATATGTGGGAAGTACCCTTCGAGGACGAACGCTGGACAACGCTCGTTCAGCAGCTCTCCATTGAAGAGCTTGCCCTGCTTGTAAACGAATACTACGGCCAGGACCCCGTAAATACTGTGGGCAAGCCTGCAACGGTAACTTCCGAGGGCTCTGAGGGCGTAAGCCTCAACTATCTCTTCGGCGACAAGGGCATATCCACGGGCTACGCCTCCAACACGCTCGTTGCGGCAACGTGGAACCACGAATTGCAGTATAAGCACGGCGATTTCTATGCCGAAGACGCGCTCTATGCGGGCGTACACACCATGCACGGCCCCGGCGCGGGCACGCACCGTTCGCCCTACAGCGGCCGCAACGCCGAATACTTCTCTGAAGACGCAATGATTTCATACTATTGCGGCAGGAATATAGAGGAGGCAATGGGCGCAAAGGGACTTGCCAACAACTACAAACACTTCTTCCTGAACGACCAGGAGAACGGCAGGCAGGGCATAGCCACGTTCTCCAACGAGCAGGCCATACGCGAGATATACCTGCGCGCATATGAGGGCGGCCTGACTTCGGACGGCGGCCTCGCCATAATGACCTCTTACAACCGCATAGGCTGCATATATATGGCGGCGGAGCCCGTAACTCAGTACGACCTTCTGCGCGGCGAGTGGGGGTATGAAGGCTATCTTATGACCGACTACATCCAGGGGGGCGAATACTCCGTTACGCTTGACGCGCTGATGAACGGCACCAACATCTTCGGCGGCAACGACCGCGCCACCGAGATACTTCAGCTCGTGCTGCGCAACCGCAACACCAGCGGCGAACTTGTGGAAAAGATGCAGGAGAGCGCGCACCGTATTCTGTGGACATACTCCAAAACCTCAATGATGAACGGCCTCACCGGTGACCAGACATTCAGCACCACAAGGCAGTGGTGGCAGAACGCCATACTGGGCGCACAGATAGCTCTGGGAGTAGTAACCGTGGCGGCCATAGGCGCGTATGTATTCTTCCAGTACTTCAAAAAGGAGAAAGCTGCGGTATGAAATGGCTTAAAATAAAGGATAAGAGCATAGGATTTTACCTCGACCTGGTTGCGGCGGTACTGCTGATTGTCACGCTTGCGATAGGTTCAAGCGGCGGCCCTCTTTTAAACAATACCAACTTCGGCGCCGATATGATAGTGGTGGTAGTGCTGTGCGTACTGCTTGCGGTTGCGCCCCTCTTCCACAAACTGCGTTTCTGGTCGCTGTTGCCCGCGGCGTGCTCGTTTGTATCGCTCGGCATAGTATTCAACAACGGCGCGGCGGTAATAATGGACCGCATAAACAACGTCGTCTATTCGGGCGGCAAGTTTGAATCGGTGCTTGCGTTCCTCATACTCACGGGCATAGCGTGCGTGCTTTGCATAGTTGCCTGCTTTATGGGAACGGAGCGTAAAACTGCATAAATTCATTGCCGTACAGGCGTGAATATATCCCATCCGAAGGGTGCGGGCTTTATGCCCGCACCCTCATTTTGTGCCGTAAAGTCTTGCAGATTGTTGATTTTACGCCCGCGCCCTTATTTTGTGCTGCAAAACATTGCAGGGGTGTGGGCGCATTTTATATAACATTGTCGGACGCTGTGCAGGCATTAACCGATTTTTACATAAAAATAACCGTATTTTTCATAATCTCCCATTTTTTTTATTTGTGTGATATAATTTTAACTGGTATATTAGAAAGTGTATAAATTATATGCTTCGCCCGTCGCGGGCGGCAAAAGTTTAATAATTGCGGCATATTATGGCGTCAAATGCGCGTTGGGCTTTAGCGGGCACAAGAGCGCACAGTGATTTGCGCCGCTTGAAAAAGCGCCTCAACCATGTAAGGGTTAATCCGGCGGCAGAAAGCGCCGCAGGCATACAGAGCCGTGGGTAAACAGCGCCGCAGGCATAGAGCATCGCGGGTAAAGAGCGCCGCGGACGGGCAGCGCCTTAATTCTATGGGAAAGTAAAATTTAATATCAGTGCGGCAAAAACGCTCAGGACGTGGCAGTAAGTATAGGGGAAACATAAAGGAGGGGAGCGTAAAAGTGCGTACGGCGCGCCCGATTGCATTCAAACGGGCATATTGCGGGGGTAATTGTATTCTGCACCCGTTTCCGCCCACGGCATAAAGCCGTACTGTCTTGCAGGCAAAGCCTCAGCGAATGCATCTTTGCGGGGCAGAGCCATCGGACGGCAGGCCTTTTTTATGGACTGTCCGCAAGTGAAATTAAAAGGGGGGATTATGAAAGTCGCTATCGTCGAAGACGAAGAGCAGTCGCAGGAACTGTTAAAGGGTTATCTTGCAAAATACGGCAAAATACACAATCTGATCTTCAACGTCGTGGTCTTTAAAAACGGCCTCGACCTTGTCAGCGAGTATTCTGCCGACTACGATCTGATTTTTATGGACATAGTGATGTCGTTCATGGACGGCATAGAGACGGCAAAGGTACTCCGCAAACTCGATAAAAATGTCTCGCTCGTGTTCGTCACCAATATGGCAAAATTTGCCATAAAGGGGTACGAGGTGGACGCGGCAGGTTTCCTTGTAAAGCCATTCACATATACGGAATTTGCGCTCAAGATGGACAAGATAATTGCCCGTATGACAAAGCGCGAATCGGACGCCTTCTGCATAAAGCTCGATATAGGCCTTGCAAAGGTGTACATATCTGATATAATATATGTGAGGGTAGAGGGGCGCAACGTCAGCCTGCATACCTTTAATGGTGACATGGTCATGCGCAAACCCATGAAGGACGTGGAAAAACTGCTCGAAAATCACAAGTTCGTGCGGTGCGATAATTCATACCTTGTAAATCTTGCATTTGTTACAAGCATAGGCAAAACCAGCGCCATAGTCGCCGGGGAAGAGGTGCCCGTCAGCCGCGCCAAGCGCAAAAAATTTATGGACGCGCTCACGCTCTATCTCGGCAAGGTGTTCTGATTGCGGGGCACAGAATGAAGTTTATAGATTTTCTATGGTCAGCCACACACGGGCTGAATGGATTTATAATACAACTTTTTGTATGCGAATTGCTGTTTACGCTGCCCGTAAAGCTGCGCAGGCGGCCGTATATACTCGTGCCGCTGTGCATAGTGCTGTACTTCGGCGCGGGCTGGGCTATTAGGTATATTCCCTCTATGGGCGTCATAACGGCAAGCGTGTACTGCATAATACTGTTTGTATTTTCGCTGGCGCTCCAGCAAATCTGCTTCCGCCAGTCCTTCAAGCGCACGCTCTTCAACTCCTCGGCGGCTTATATACTGCAGAACCTCGCGCTCAACGCCGAAGAGGCGGTTACAATGTTCGTAGACGGCAGAGGGTGGAAACTGCTCGTCATGACGGCGGTAATAGCGGCGGTGTATGCCTTTTATTACTTCATACTCATAAGGCGCAACCGCGGCAAGGAGGTCAGGCTCAACAGCCTGTCCATAGTGGCTATCGCGCTCTTTTCGGTGCTGGTAAGCAACGTGCTCTTCTCTTTAAGCGTAACGCGCGGCTTCACGGCCGAACAGATGCTGCCCGTAAAGGTTCTGTTTGTGGTAAGCTGCAACCTGGCGCTCTTTTTCCAGTTCGTAATTTTCCGCAACGCCGCGCTCAACAGCGAAAAGGCAATAGTCGAACAGCTACTCGTAAACGAACAGAAACAGCACAAGATGTCGCAGCAGAACATAGACCTGATAAATATCAAGTGTCACGATTTGAAAAAGCAGATAAATCTGTTGCAGAACAGCATAAAGAGCGGAAATATGGACGAGCTGTTCAAGGACGTAAAAAATGCCGTCTCGGTGTACGACGAATCGGTCAATACGGGCAATTCCAATCTCGACCTCGTTCTCACCGAAAAGCAGCTCTACTGCTATAAAAACAAGATACGCATAGAGATAATGACCGACGGCGAAAAGCTCAATTTTATGTCGCCCACCGATATATATTCCTTCTTCGGCAACGCCCTCGATAACGCCATGGAGTGCGTAGTTTCGCTTGAGGAAAGTTCAAGGTTCATCTCCCTGGAGGTGTGGCAGAAGGGCGACTTTGTGTCCGTCACGGTGAGCAACCCCTGTTCGTGCGATGTTGTTATGAAGGACGGCATACCCGTCACAAGCAAGGCTGATAAAAAGTACCACGGCTTCGGCACGCTGAGTATGAAGTACATAGCGGAAAAGTACGGCGGCAACATCGTCTTTACGGAAAAGGACGGCATCTTTGCCGTCTGCGTGCTCTTCCCGCTTGTACACGAAAAAAAGGCTTAAACGGCACATACTGCGGGGGTAATTGGCTGCGCGCGTGTTGAATTACGCGGCGCAACTTGCGGCGTGCGCTGAGATAATTTAAATTTTTTAAGGCTCTTAAAAAGGGCCTTTTTTTGTGCAAAAAAATTGCCTCATTATTGCGGCGGGGAGCAATAAACCCTTCAGTCGCGGCCTCGCGCAACTCGTCCGCGCCGGCTCCCCTTAAAAAGTGGAGCCACTGTTGCGGCGGAGAGCATAAACCCTTCAGTCGCGGCCTCGCGTAGCTCGTCCGCGCCGGCTCCCCTTAAAAAGTGGAGCCACTGTTGCGGCAAAAATGCCCTTTACCCCCAACCCCAAAGCGGCAAAAATGTCCATTCCCCGCAACCTCAAAGCGGTACAAAATTCCATTTTCCCGCGGCTTTGCAGGCACAAAAGTCCCGTCTTCCGCGACCTCAAAGCGCCCAAAATTTCCCCTTCGCCCGACTTTTACAAAAAACTGACCGTTTTTACGTTTTATGGCGAGTTGTGCATTACTCACAGCATTGTTTAGCAAAAATGAAAACAAATTACAAAATATGTTAAAATATAAATGGTTTACGGCCGAAATGCCGTACCGACATTATCTTAAGGAGGAAATTTGCATCTATGAAACAGCAGGGCGTAAAGTCCAGACTGGCTAAAATCACGGCCGTGTGCCTGCTTGCAGGCGTACTTGCCGCCAGCCCGTTGTTCACCAGTTTCAGCGCTCGCGCAGCAATGCTCGAAAGCCGGACGCTCGGCAACAACGGCAAGTTCTATACGGACTACACCAGCGCGGAAGAAGCTCAGAAAGCGGCAGCAGACCTCAATACCGAACTGGCACGCGAGGGCCAGGTTCTTTTGAAGAACGACGGAACACTTCCCCTTACGGGCAAGGAATATGTCAGCGTATTCGGCGTTCGCAGCGACAGCCTTACCGGTGGTACGGGCACTGTCGGCGACGGCCTTGCGCAGGCGGGCTTCAAGGTTAACCCCACGCTTGAAGAATTCTATGCGGGCAACAGCAACGGCATAGGAAACGAAACGACGGATTTCGGCAAGAATGTTGAAAATTCGCTTGAACTTTACGGCGACGCGGCAGTCATACTCATCTCCCGTACGGGCGGCGAGTCTGCAGACGCGGACACCAAGACTTCAGAAGTAGAGGACAACAAAGACGGCGACGGTAACGAGTACGATTGGGAACACGCCGACCAGGCAGAAGGCAAGGATGCAGAGGGCAACACGGTAAATTACAAGCACTATCTGCAGCTTACCGACAGCGAAGAAGCACTCATATCCTATGTAAAGGATAAATTCGATAAGATAGTTGTTGTTGTCAACACATCCAACATTATCGAAATGCGCAACCTCCAGAACGACGCCGCAATTAACGGCATACTCTGGATAGGCCGTCCGGGCGCAAACGGCATAAACGCCGTAGGCGACATACTCTCCGGCAAGACCAACCCTTCGGGCCGCACGGTGGATATCTGGAACAGCGACTTCACGGCAGACCCCACCTGGCAGAACTTCGGCCTCAACGAAGGCACTAACAACGTAAACTACGGCAATTACGAAAACGGCCTGCCCACGGGCGACGCCTACACGGCGGTTGCTTACGGACGCGGCGTGCACGGCATAGACATGGAGGAAGATATCTACCTCGGCTACCGCTACTACGAAACAAGGGCGGAGGACTATGACGGCGCCATAAATATCCCCGGCACGCTCGTTGAAGATACATACGAAAACGGCGAGGCGTGGTACGATAACTACGTGGTATATCCCTTCGGATACGGCCTCTCCTATACCGAATTCGAGTGGACGGTGGGCGACCTCTATTACACCGACGCCAACGGCGCAAAGCAGCTTGTTTCGGGCGCAATGGACCCCGCGCTGTTCGCATCTGACGTGGGCAAGGAAGCTACCATAAAGACGCTCTACCTCGACGTAACCGTTGAAAACACAGGCTCTGTTGCAGGTAAGGACGTAGTGGAAGTATACGTTACGCCTCCTTACGACGCGGCAAGCGGCCTCGAGCGCCCTCACGTAATACTCTCCGGCTTCACCAAGACGGCAGAGATAAGACCTGGCGCAACCCAGACCGTGACCGTTGAATTCAACGTTCAGGACTTCGCCGCATTCGATACCGAGGACGTGCTTGATACCGGACATCAGGGCTACAAGCTCCAGAACGGCACGTACGAAGTAAAGGCGATGAAGAACTCGCACGACGTAATGGGCAGCAAGAGCTTCTCGCTCGCCACAACTGCAAACCTCAAGCTCGACGACTTCAGCGGCAACCTCGTAGAGGAAGTATTCGGCTCCGACCAGGCCAAGACGGACGGCACGAGCGACTACTACACCATCCGCGACGAGCGCCACATGGCAGCAGGCGGCACGGGCATGACGCAGCTTTCGCGTGCAAACTGGGCGGGCACATATCCCCTCACCCCTCAGGAGAGCGACAAGAACTTCAAGGACGTATTTGTAAATTCGCTCAAGAACCAGCTCGGCTACGACGCGAATAACACCGCACAGTGGCAGGACGACGAGAGCGACGCATGGTACATCTCGCCCGCAGAATTCGAGGCAGCTTCCTCAACCTGGACGCAGGCAGAAGAGAGTGGCCGCACCAACGGCGTGGCTTCCGTAAAGATACAGTCTATGGCGGGCGTTCCCCTCTACGTCACCAACGCAGACGGTACGCAGTCTATAAATCCCAAGTGGGACGAGTTTGTAAACAACCTTACCTGGGACGAACTCAAGGACCTCGTATCCTACGGTTCATTCCGTACGTCTCCCATACCTTCGATAGACAAGAGCCAGAGCACGGACGCAGACGGCCCCAACAACAACGGTTCTACCTATTCGTGGGTAACTGAAGACGTAATAGGCGCAACGTGGAACACCGAGCTTGCACACAAGCAGGGCATAATCGTTGCCAATATATCCCTTCACCGCGACACGCAGACCTCTACATCCGGCCTCAACGGCTGGTACGGCCCCGGCGCTAACCTTCACCGCACTCCTTTCTCAGGCCGTAACAACGAATATTACAGCCAGGACGGCATCCACGGCGGTATAATCGGCGCGGCAGTAGTATCGGGCGCAGAGAGCAGAGGCCTCAACGTATGGGTTAAGCACAATTTCATGAACGACCAGGAATCCAACCGTAACGGTCTTTGCACATGGGTTTCCGAACAGGCCATGCGTGAAATTTACATGCCCATGTTCCAGAAGATACTTCAGGAAGGCGGCTCTTCCGCAACCATGTCGGCGTTCAACCGCATAGGCAGCGTAGAGACCCCCGCAAACTACAACTACATGACCAAAGTCATGCGCGATCAGTGGGGCTTCACTGGCATAGCCGTAACGGATATGTTTGCAGGCCTTACGATGAGCGAATACAGGCAGAACGGCGTTGACATCCTCAACGTTATAGCTGCAAATCCCACCTCTTTCGAGACGGCTTATCCCGCAAATACCGAAACAGGTTACGCAGGATTTAAGTACAATGCAACCCAGCATCAGGCTCTTCTCAAGCTGATGCAGGCTGAATATGACAAGGTTACGACCAACCCCGAAGCACCCGGCCGTAACGACCCCGTCACCGTAGCAACCGCACAGTATGCGCTGCTCACAGGCGAATATGCTCAGTACAAACCCATCTTCGACGACATGTACGAAAAGTACAACTGGCCCGGCCTCAAGCTCTCGACGACCGACCTTGAAATCCGTTGCGGCAACGAGCTTCCTCTCGGCAGCGGCGGCGAAGCAGAAGCTTCAGGCGTATGGGATGCAACTCTCCGTAATGGCAAGGGCGGCGTAAGACTTGAAGACGCAGCCAAGACAGAGAGCTATCACCAGTACTACTATGTACGTACCTGCGCAACCCGCGTTCTGTACTTCTATGTAAACGGCGCAGCATTCCGTCAGGGCATAACGATGGTTCAGTCCGACGGCAAAGGCGGATTTGTTGAAGTATTCGGCGGCGAAGGCACGGTAGCTGCTCAGGCAACAATGGGCGTATCCGGCTATGCAAGCGAAGCTCTGGGCTACACCGAAGACCAGCTCAACGGCTCAACGGCAGTCTACTCCGTAACGGACGGCACTCTTCCCGCAGGCCTCACCTTCAGCGGCAACAAGATAAGCGGTCGCGCAACCCAGTCCGGTACCTTCACATTCGAAGTTACCTGCACGGTAGACGGCTGGCTCAAGACGGCTAAAACCTTCACGCTCACCGTTAAAGACGGTATGGTATTCAACGGCAACACCGCGCTCACGGTTGGCACTCAGGCCGGCATATTTGTTGAAGCGGTAGAAAACGGCATAGGTTCCGCAGACGGCACAACCGTTACCTACGCAGTGGTAGAGGGCGCTCTTCCCGCAGGTCTCACCATGGACAGCACGGGCGCTATAACCGGTACTCCTACCCAGGCCGGTACATACAACTTCGTAGTACGCGCAACCGAAGTTACTGGCGACAGAAGGCCCGTTACAACTACTTTCGACCAGCAGTTCACCCTCACGGTAGCGGCAGGCACGGCAGTTGAAGAACCCGCCCTTACCGAAGAAGATGTTCAGGCCATGATAGATCAGGCCATAGCTAACCTTCCCGCAGACGACAGTCTCACCGAAGCTGAAATCAAGGCGCTCATAGACGAAGCTATCGAAGGCATCCAGATGCCCGATACCCTCACCGAGGCCGAAGTTCAGGCTATGATAGACGCGGCTATGGAAACCAACAAGACCTCCGGCGGCTGCAACTCCTCCGTTGCATTCACAGGTTCGGCAATAGCGTTCCTTGTAGCGGCAGCAGGCATAACCACGGCGATATTCGTACGCAGAAGGAATAAGAACTGAATTTAAAAACCAATAAAATCGGTTAAGTTCATTCAGAACGGCAGCTCCGGCAAGGTGCGTGTTGAGCGCCCTTGTCGGGGCCTTTGCCTTATAAATTATTTTATACAGGAGGCATTATGAAGGTAAAATCCAAAATAATTTCGCTGTTGCTCGCGCTCGCGCTTGTCCTTGTATTCGCAATGGCGGCGTGCGGAGGCGGCGGTAAAACCGAAGGGGGCGGCGGCGATAAAAAGACGGTAAGCTCCATAGACATAACCACCGAACCCACCAAAAAGGAATATCTTGTGGGCGACACGCTCGACCTTACAGGCGGCGTGCTTGCGGTATATTACAGCGACGGCTCTTCGGGTACGGTACAGATGACTGACAGCGGCGTTTCCGCCACGGCGGACATGAACGTTGCGGGCAGCAACGTAACCGTAACCGTCACATACAGCGGCAAGAGCGATACTTACCGCATATCTGTGGCCGAACCGGTGGTAACATACACCGTAACGTTCAACTATAACTATACGGGCGCGCCCGAACCCACGGTGAAAGAGGTAGAGGGCGGCCAGTCCGTGACCCCTCCCGCAGACCCCGACAGAACGGATTACCGCTTTGCGGGCTGGTACACCGACGCCACCGAGGGCGAAGCCTATGCGTTCGGCCCCGTAACCGAAAACATAACCCTGTACGCGCACTGGGCGGACGCAAACTCTGTAACCCTTACAATGAAGTGGAATATGGCGGGCCAGCAGGAAAACTTTGCCGTGCAGTCGTATGAGCGCGGCGCAATGACCCCCAGCGCAGGCGACCTCCCCGAACCCTCCCTTGAGGGCTACCGCTTTATGGGTTGGTACACCGATACCGAACTCACTCAGGAATATTCGAGGATGTTCATAAATGCCGATACCGTTCTGTACGCCAAGTGGCTCAAGGAATACGTGTTCGAGGCCGAGCAGACGGATATAGCCGATATAGACGGCGCGGGCTACTCCAACTCCCGCGGCGGCGACGCGCTGATATTTGAAAGTGACGACGGTCAGGGCCCCGACATGAAGGCAAGCGGCGGCTACTACATAGCCGGACTTTACACCACGGGCGCCGAGCTGGTGTTCACCATCAACGCGCAGGAAGCCGTTGACGACGCCGTGCTCGTGCTCCGCCTTGCGGCTGAATTCCGCAACATAACCATGTCGTCCGACCCCACGGCCGAGGACTACTACACCATATCCGTAAACGGAAACGCCATTCAGTACTCCAACATAAGCCTTACGGGCACGGATATACCCGACCCGATGGACGGCGGCAGGTATCCCTTCGAGGACTACACCATAACCACATCGCTCAGCCTTCAGAAGGGCGAAAACGTAATCCGCCTTGTAACGAGCAATGCAAACGCATATCACGTAGGTACCCAGAAGGCCAATGCGCCCATGGTTGACTGCATAAAGATATACACCGATACCGAGCTCACCTGGACGCCGGTAGACAACGTAAAAGATTAATTTGACCTTACGCGGCGCGCCGCGCTCTGCACGGCGCGCCGCAGCTTAAGCGGAGGCTATATGATTAACCTTAAAAAATTTATCTCGGGCAGAAGGGCGGAGGACTATATCGTTGCGGCCGCGGGCATAGTTATGCTTGCCGCTGTCATACTGTACGCCTGCACGGGCGAGCAGCCTGCCTTCAACGTCACCGTCTCGGGCGAGGTGATTGCTGTTGCCGTAATAGCCATAGTGCTCGGCTACGCGGCGGCCGTCCTTCATTTCCAGGCGCTGTACTTTCTTGCCTGCCTTTTAAATCTGCACGTCTTTCTGCAGTTCATAGTAACTCAGCTGCGCTACATATCCAACGTGCTCGTCGCCATAGACGGCACAACCTTTACCCCTGCATTTCTCTGTACGGCGGTGCTTATGGCCATAGTGTGGCTGGCTTCGCTCGCGGCGGCAATAATTGCCGCGGTAAAGGGCGGCAGGGCTCAGAAAGCAGGCGCCGCAGACGCGCAGTCCGTCGGAGGTGAGGAACAGTCATGAAAAAGTTGTTGCAGAACAAGCTGCTTTTAAAGCTTGCAAAGATTTTCTTTATAGTTATGGGCTCGCTGCTCATGGTGTTCATAGCCGTGCTCCAGGCGGGCGTCACATTCGCACCCGTCATAAACGACTTCTTCGGCGTAATACCCTGGAAGCAGGTTCACGATGAAAACAGCACGGAGAACACCGAATATTTCCCCACAGACTACGATACGGTGGAGGAGGTCTCTGACTACGCCGACGAGGCCGCGCTCGACATCGCGCGCGAGGGCATAGTGCTGCTCCGCAACGAGGAGGAAGCTCTTCCCCTTGCGCAGGGCGCACGCAAGGTCACGCTCTTCGGTCAGGGCGCGGTGTCTTTAAACTACGCAACCTCGGGCTCTTCGGCAACGGATACTGGCAGTTACGATAACTTCAAAACCGTGCTCGAAAGCCGCGGTTTCACGGTAAATTCCAGTTTGTGGGACAGAATGAACTCCACGGGTTTCAGGACGTACCTGCGCACCTTCAACGAGGTAAAGGGCGCGCCCTGGAGCTACTACGCCGAATCTGAGGGCACGTTTGCCAACTACGGCGACGCCGCAATCGTGGTGTTTGCGCGCAACAGCGGCGAGGGTTCGGACGTACCCGTCGCAGGCAGCGACGGCGAGGACGGCAGCTATCTTTCGCTCACCGCCAACGAGCGCTCTGTTTTAGAAAACCTCACCGACCTGAAGGAAGAGGGAGTGTTTGAAAAGATAGTGGTAATAGTCAACTCGGCCGTAATGCTCCAGCTCGATTTCCTCACGGAAAACGCGCAGATAGATGTGGACGCGGCGCTCTGGGTGGGCAACCTCGGCAGAGTGGGCGCATATGCCGTGGCGGACGTGCTCAGCGGCGAGGTCAACCCCTCGGGCAAGCTCTCGGATACCTACTTAAAGGATAACTTCTCCTCGCCCGCAATGGCTACCTGGAGCAAGGAAGTCGGCTTTGCCGAAAAGTACGGCGCGGCCAACGGCGTGGATATAAGCACCCTCGCAAGCTACGGCGCGCAGTACTACGCAGTATATACCGAGGGCATATATGTGGGCTACCGCTACTATGAAACGCGGTACGAAGACTACGTAATGGGCAGCGGCAACGCAGGCGAGTACAGCTACTCGGCAGATGTGGCGTACCCCTTCGGTCACGGCCTCTCGTACACCACGTTCGGATATTCCGACTACACCGTCACCGAAGAGGAGGACGGGTATGAAGTCTCGCTCACCGTCACCAATACGGGCGAAGTTGCCGGCAAGGAGGTAGTTCAGATTTATCTCCAGAAGGCCTACGACCCCGCCGACGGCGTGGAAAAGGCCTCGGCAGAGCTCGTCGGCTTTGCCAAGACCCGCCTTCTCGGAAAGGGCGAAGCGGACACCGTAAATATCTTCGTGGATAAGGAACAGTTCAAATCGTACGATTCCGAAGTAAATAAAACTTACATACTCTCCGCGGGCGATTACTACCTCGCGGCAGGCAGAAACTCGCACGACGCGGTCAACAACATTCTCGCGGCAAAGGGCTACTCGCCCGAAAGTACCGATGGCAGAATGGATGCGGAGGGCAATGCCGACCTTGCCGTGCTCGCGCTTGCACAGGGCAAGACGGATACCCAGACTTACTCCCTCTCGTCAGAGACCAACAAGCCCATAACCAACCAGCTCGACTTTATGGACGTCAACAAGTACGCGAACAGGGGCAGCAATTCGGTTACCTATCTTTCGCGTAGTGACTGGCAGGGCACTTTCCCCAAGGGCAGGGTGCAGCTTGTCGTGTCAGGCAGCGAAATGCTCTACGACCTCTCCACCAACAAGCCGATAGACAACACGGGCGCAACCGCGCCCAAGTACGGCGCGCAGAACGGGCTCACGCTCGTAATGCTCCGCAACGGCGAGGACAGAATAGAGAGCGGCGAGATTATCGAGTATGAGGACTCCATATGGGACGCCCTTCTCGACCAGATGACCTTTGAAGAGCAGGCTCAGCTTGTAACTCAGTGCGCCTACAACACTCCGGTGATAGAGAGCATAACAAAGCCGGGCACCAAGGAACACGACAGCCCCACCACGTTCGTGCGTTCGCTCACGGGCGCGTCCTTCCCCAGCGAGGGAATATGGGCGTCCTCCTTCAATACCGAGCTCATAAAAAAGGTTGGCGACGCGCTTGCCGAAGATGTCCGTCTTGCGGGCTACAACGGCATATATGCGCCGGGCATCAACATTCACCGCACGCCTTTCGGCGGCCGCACGCACGAATACTTCTCTGAAGACCCCTTCCTTACGGCAACGGCGTGTGTGGCGGAGGTAGAGGCATTGCAGGCCAAGGGCGTAATCCCCACCTTAAAGCACTACGCGTTCAACAATGAAGAGACGCAGCGCGCAGGCATAGGCATATGGATGAACGAGCAGGAGGCGCGCGAGATTATGCTCCTTCCGTTCGAGTACGCAATGCGCCCCTCCAAGGGCAACGCCCACGCCATAATGACAAGTTTCAACCGCGCGGGCTGTATCTGGACGAGCGCCAGCCCTGAACTTATGATTAACATCTCGCGTGACGAGTGGGATTTCGACGGCTACTCCATAACCGATATGGCCGATTCGTTCGGCGGCACGTTCATGCTTTTCGGCGACGGCATTATGAACGGAACGGACTGCTTCCTCTCCTCGAGCGGCAGCAGCCTCAACGAATACCGCGACGACCCCGCATTCCAGCAGAGGATGAGGGAGGCCAGCCACCGCATACTTTATGTAGTGGGCAATTACAGCTCGGCAATGAACGGCTTTGCCTCGTCAGACAGGGCAGTGGAAATAATGCCCTGGTGGCAGGTACTTTTAATTGTGTTTGTTGTGTTGTTCGCCGTGCTTACAGTCGTTTCGGCAGTCTACTGGGCGGCAAGCAAACTCTTCGGCAAACTTTCAAAAAACAATTAAATAATTTAAAATTTTAGTGCGCCGCGCGGCTATGCCGCGC
>ERZ1090866.343-NODE-343-length-17390-cov-9.024344_pt1 | contig 17390 bp, 31 predicted proteins | sample MGYA00478477_ERZ1090866 | MGnify/ENA primary metagenome ERZ1090866 (study PRJEB33644, sample SAMEA5815737) | chicken gut metagenome | biome: Chicken; feature: Gastrointestinal Tract; material: Caecum | place: Ireland | collected 2019-01-01 | study: A study of the... | reverse complement strand
CATGGCAGAACTTATCGACATTCTCATCTATACCTACCATTTCCCCGCAATTCGGCCAAAGAAGATATACAGCCACATCTGCGTCAACGTAGGCTCCGTTTTCGTCAATTACTGGTTTGATTTTAATGCTATCTTTCGGAGCTTTTGGCTTCTGCTTCTCCACCGCTTCCCGGCACTCTTCCACGGTTCCGATCTTTTCATATTCATTACACTTTCTAACCACATCATCTAAAGATTGTCTGCACGATTTTAAGTACGGAAGAATCTCTTTTAATTGCTTTAATTCTTCCACGGTTCCGATTTCCCGGAACTGCTGGATTTCTTTTAGGGCTTTTATCGCCATTGTCAATGCCTGTCCAAAATTACATTCTGTATTATCAAATCCACCCCGATATCGTCCATTTACCATCTTGCACGTTTTAGGATAGTTATTTTTTAATATTTCAACAGCTTCATTCTCCGTCATGATTATCGCTCCTTTCCGGGCGGTACGGCTCTGGCAGAGGACGCCAGGCGATAATCTCATACTCTTGCCCTAAATCATCTTTCCATTTTCCTTTCGAAGTAAATTTAAGTGTCGTCGGAATTATGGCATCTTTTATCATTACGTTATATTCCGGTTCCTGATAGCCATTCTCAGGTTTCTCCGGCAGCCGTTCTTCCACTGGAATCCATCTATCAGAAGCATGGTCCATGTGATTGCGGATGATATCTTTTATTGTATTTGCCATGTACAATGCCCCTGCTTTATATCCTGTTGTGTGTTCAACCGATAACAGAGCGTTCTTCTCTTCCAGTTCTATCTCCTCCAGAATCTTCTCTAATTCCTGCATGTCAGTTCATCCAACCTCCTTCTCACTTCTTCCAGTCCGCAATAAAAGATTAGTTCATCCAGTATAGCGTCAAGAAAATATACTGGCGTTTCTTTATCCGGATCCTCCCACTCGTCTGCGGAACAGTCAAATACTATTGCGAATTTGTACCCCTGCCCGCCGTATCTCCTGTACAGTTCTTCATGTATTTTCTGCGGGTTTGCGTCCTTGCCCTTTATCCACATGGTTGGATAGTTCCCAAATCTGTCAGTCTTTTCATCTTCGAATACCCGCATGGTCAGTCCTCCCACCTAAGCCTCTGGCCACAAATCATGCAGAACTTTGGCGGCCGGCTCCGGTTAAAATAATTAATCACTGAGTTTCTACAATGCGGGCAGATCAATCTACCATCACCAAAAGCATCCTGAATCTCTTCCGGTGCTTTCGCCGTATCCCGCTCCTTCAGTTCCCGGATCTGCTCCGGTGTAAGGTCGGTGTCCTCGTAAGGTTTAAGTTCTTCAAGTCGCTTTCTTACATCATGCGCCATTTCTGCTATGTTGAGCTGACCTGTATATACTGCGTCGTCCTTATGCTTCTCTTCAACGCTTTCCAACTCTCGGATCATTGTTTCTGTATCCATCTCCGCTCTCCTTTCGTTTGTTCTGTATCCTTCAGAAAAATGTTACAAACCTCTGAATATTCCTTCAGATTTTTGTTATTTACATCTTTATCGCCTGATTTTGGGCAATAAAAAACCAACCACCGAATATTGATGGTTGGCCTTAACGCTTTTTCCTGTTCGAATTCTTTTTCTTTGGAACGCTTGCCTTTCTATCTTGACATTCCCAATTTTCTAATATATTCAGTATGAACACATCTTGATACCGTGCCTCTTTCTGCCAGTGGAAAATAAACCACAGCCCTATACATAAAACAATAATTAACTGTACTATCATCCACAGCGCAGTAGAATTATTTATTTGAGTAGCGTATCCGCTTAAAAAGCCAAATATCGAAAATAGTATTGGAAAAACAAAGGTTATACTCGTCTGGTATGTATTCCCTTTATCTAAATTCGCCTTACAATAAATTGATAGAGCTTGAATCACTTCTTTTTCCTGTCCATTTTCAGCTTCAATAATTTCATTAATATTCTTTATAATTTCCGCTCTTGTTACAACACAGTTAGCTTTCCACGATATTTCAGATTTGTTTTTACTATAATTCTGCAGCGCATTCATGTATTATATTATACACTATATCGATTCAACCATCAATATTCAATTATCAAGGTACAAATCTCTTTACATTCCGCCTTTGCGCTTACGCTCCATTCTCTTCCCTTTTACATACCGATCACAGTCCTCCACAGCGCATCCACGGCTATGTCCGGCGATCTCGATGTAATTGCAATTGCCCTTATTCTGATCAGTCGGCTTGTTGTGCGCCTGACGATACCTGCATGTTTTGCACTTCTTCCGATCGGCATTCCATCCGGGACGTGCATCCGGATTCCTGTAATCGACCGATATCTCCTCTGTTTTCTTTTTCGGCCTACATTTGTCTGGATTCAACCAGTTATATACTGTGCTGTACTTAGCCTCAATCTTCTTTGCGATTTCAGGGGCCTTCATCCCCTGCTCTGCCAGCTGCAGCGCAATCTCTTTCTTCGTCTTTCCGGCCGGAAGCATCTCGCTCACCTCCGGCCCCCGTTGGGGGGGGTACTACTTTTCTCCTTAGAAGACTCTTCCTGCTTATGATCGGACTGAATCATATCTGTAACCGCCTGCTTGAACTCCGGGTTTTCTACCGCCGGCACATCCGCCAGCAACTCCACATTCCGGAAGAGTTCCTCGAATGGGAAATTGTCATATCCTCCGGATTCATTCTGTGAATGTCTGTCCATCACAATCACTTCCTTGCCCTTCTTCCAGTAATCAATAGCCTGTTCAAAACTTACTCCTGTAAACACTTATTTTCCCTCCTTCTGCACATACTTGAGGAACTCCACCAGCTCAGTCTCATTGCTCGGAAAACGATCATACCTTTCATGCCTAACCCATTTCGATATCCCGCTTTTCCTTGTTGGCTCCGGTCCGCCTACAAGATGCAGGAAGCTGCTCTCATGCTCCGGCATATACTTATCTCCGGGATGTATGTACGTTTCTGCGATCAGCCGCGCCCCATTGTCAAAATCGTATTTATAATACCTGGCGCCAATGTTCTTATCCTCATACCAGAGTCCCCACGCCTTATAGTCCCGCAGCCATTCCTTGCGTTGATCATTATTCCGGAAGATTGGAAGCTCCGGCTGCACAGGCTCTGGGTTATCAACCACATCCAGATTGCAGATCATACCTTCCAATGCCCCGACAAGAAGCTTCTGCTTTCTTACCAGAATATCTTCTTCTGAATAACAGGAAAGCATCAGATCCAATTTATTCTTTGCCTTATCAAGTTCTTCTTTCAGGAGATCCTTATCGCTCTGATCAGAAGCCTCTTCATACAGTTCTTCATCATGGTCCTCTTCAGCAATATCCACAACCTCAATATTTTCTCCGGTGATTACATCCGGTTCAGGATCAGACTTTTCTTCGGGTGGATTCATATCCAATGCCGGCTCCGGTTCTTCCTGTTGCGACGTCGCAACAGCTGAATCTATCCAGCCACATCTGCTGTTACAGTCATTATCACATTGCCCGCAGCACTCTACGCCGTCCTTTCCACAACATACACAGTTCTCATTCGGATTTTCCCCTGTGATACATCCTCTGTCGATCGGGCTTGTTTTTTCTTCCTCCGATCTCTGTGCTTCCTGCGCCTTCTCCAAGGAAACATGATTCCACATAGACTGTATAGCTGCAGCCAGATAGAACCACTCAAAATCACCTATGCACTCATAATTCTCGTCCCAGAGCTGAACATAATCATCAAACAGGTTGATACTTGCCACTCCTGTTTCGGTTGGGAAGTGCCACCATCTGTGATTTTTCCCGAGTTCCCGCTTGATCTCTTCTGGGCTTTTGTCAACCAAAAGCACTCTGTTCATAGTATCCCGAAGGAACCAATCATACATGCTTACGATCAGTTTCTTCGCAGCTGCATTCAGATACTCCCGGTCTGTCTCACTCGGTTTTTTCAATTCCCGAACTGGTTCTGTCGGCTTCCGCACTTCCCGGATCTCCTTCACGGTCATATCCGGCGTCACTGTCTCGATCTGCTTATCATCCAGATAGAGCATCTCCTGCAGCTGGCTCTTCTCAAATCCCCGGAACTCCTCTGCCAGAATTGGGCTGTTTCCGCCTTTGCTGAACTTGTCATTCATAGACATCCACCGTGATGCCGTGGATTTCTTGATTCCGTAGTTGTCTTCCGCGAACTCCCATATACTTTCATACCCATCTTCCCGGAACTGTTCGTGATCCCGGATATATTTCAAATAATATCCTGCAGCAATAAAGTTCATTTTCAGGTTGTACATCTTCTCCTGCAGGATGCTCTTTGCCTCTTCGTATGTCATATTTTCATACCATCTGCTTAATTCATCCATCATTTTCCCTTTCTGCATTTCATGCCTTTGTGGAAATACATCTCTGTCCGACGCCTTGTCCGGACATAATCATAATCACCAATGATCAGCTCGCCGCACAGGTGGCAGATTTTGCATCGTCCGCTTTTACCTGCTTTGCGTCCTCTTGCTTTTTCATTACGACCACTCTCCTATCTGCAGGATTACCGCTGACCAGGACGTCTTCTGGTACCAGATGAACTGCAGTACAATCCTATCGTCCCGGTATTTCTCTTCCAATGCATCTGCAGCACTGTTGATATGCCTTGTGCTGCGGTCTTCGAGATATTTCTTATACGCTGCCCACATGGTGTTATACACATCTGCGATCTTTTCATGCAGATTTTTCACTTTTTTGTCCATAGATACCTCCAAAAGTAACAAGAACATTGTTTTGTAACATGATATTTGAAAAAGTAACAATTGCTTTTGTTACCGTGCAAACCCGCTTATTTACTGGCTTTATTCGCATTTTTTTGATTGGTAACAATAGTAACACCGCTTTTTCTTTATAGGAGCGGAAACACTATATATACATATATTTCAGATACATATAGGCGTTTTCGAATGTTACCCCTGTTACTTTGTTACCTTTTACTTAAACGGGAGCTCCTCCTGCACCACTTCCGCCGGTTCAAATCCGTCTTTATCCTGAAATTCATTCAGCTGCAGGAACACGCAGCGCACTGGCTTCCCGTCGATTTTCTTCAGTTTCGTCTGATTCTTCCCGTCCGTCTGGATAATGCCTTGCTTGTCCGCCCAGTTCAGGAATGCCTTGTAGGAATAGTCACCCTGCCGGCACAGTTCCTTTACGGCCTGCGGATACATAACCGCATAGCCGCCGCTGATCACACCCCACTGCTCTGTTGTCGTAGTTGCATCAAACCGCTGCCGGTTCATGTTGATCTTATCAAGAAGATAGTGATAACAGCGCTCATGCTCCGACACTTCGCTTTTATCCACAAGGACACTTTCGGCTTCCTGCACACTGATATATTCTCCATCATAAAAGATGTGATCCGTTGCTATTCGATCCGCCAGCAGCAGAACCGACATGGATATACTCTGTTTCTGCATTTTATCAACGCTGAAGAGCTCTTTCTGAAGCTTCTGCTGCATTTCCCGAAGCTCTTCCACATCCTTCTTCTTTATGATCTGCACAAACCGTTTCCCGGCGAATCCATAGTTCTTTTTGAGCAGCTCCGCTGTATATTGCGGGTCCTGATACACCTTTTCCCCGCATTCAATCTCGAGAATACGATTGATGGCACCGCCCTGCGACACATAAGAAGTCAGCGGGCGCTCTCCGTTCGTAAGAATTGTATTCTTCCACCGGTTTTCCCGGCGGATTCCCAGCTCCTTATTGGACCGGCTCTTGCCTTTTCCAGAGCACAGATCATACACGACGCCCTCGAAGTTATCCCGGATCCGGCTGCTGGTCTTACTGGTATCATCCAGCATTAAAGGAAGATGGTTCAGCAAGTCTGCGCGGATCTCAAGCTGCGTGTCCGTTGTCTTGAAATCACCTATGTATTGCCCGCTATCCGGGTTCGCCCATATCGAAGCAGCGAGCATCAGGGAGACTGATTTTCCGCCCTCTGTCTCGCCCCACAGATCTACGATAAACGGCAGTGCTCCCAGCCGACTCACAAGGATACTGGCAAAAGATGCTGCGAGAGAAAATTTAATCTCCGGCCGGCCAGTTCGGCGTAATGCCCTCACATGATCCAGCCACTCCTGCCAGCTCCCGCGTTCCTGAATACTTTCGTACACTTGTCCGAATGACATATCTCCGTCAAAAATAATGTCTGTATCATACGGCAGGAATCCTTCCCCGATCCATCCCAGCTTTGCACTGGATTTCTGAACCGGAATCTCATCATCATTCAGGTTTTCCACATCCGACAGATATTTCACCAGAAGTTTTGCATTTTCGGATGTAACTGCCACGCCCAGCTTTGACAGTGAAACAATCTTGTTCGCTGAAGATATGATATCTTTCGGAACCGTAATCTCTGTCCAACGGTGATTCCGTTTATATGCAAGCCGAATCTGCTCTTCTCCCGTCTCAAGATTCCGCAACCTGCCGATTGGCAGGATCGGATGATAACAGACAACAACCTCATTTGAATAATCTTTGTTGAATATCCGTATCCCGTTATCTGCAGCAAGCCAAGATCCGCACTTCATCGAGTCGTATTTCCCTGTGAAATTTGTCCAGTTCTCAATCAGTGTCTGACTCTGTTTTTGCTTCTGGATAGACTCCTTTTCTGCCTTTTCAAAGGCTTTTACCATAATATCGAACTGTCCCTTTACACCGAGCTCTTTCGCCCGATCCTGAAAGGAAAGGAGCATCTGCGCCCTCCGGATAGCGTCTTCCTGTTCAAAGATCTCCACAAAAACCTCTTCCGACAGGATCTCTTTTTTGTCATAGTCTTTTAAAGGCTTCATATCACTCCTTCATCACCTCGGTTCGTTCAAAATTTCATGCAGATACAGCTGATACTGCAACGCATTGTAGCAATCTGTCCACGTGTCCGAAAACGGTTCAGAGTTCCGGTACCAGTCCCGGTATATATCGATCAGGTCATTGTTCAACTTCCTCCGGGCTTTCAAAGCGTCTACCTGTTTCCGGTCCATCTCCCTCTCTTTGCGAGCGTGATACCGCGCAATCCGTTCCCCGAACGTCTCATTTTTCTGCTCGTATGTTCCACCCAGCTCAAAGAATGCTTCCCGGAATGTAATGTCTTCCATTTCGCTGACGAAGTCAAAGATATCCCCATGCGCTCCACACCCAAAGCAGTAATAGCTGTCCTGATAGATCTTCATAGATGCGGTTTTCTCTTTGTGAAATGGACAACAGATGAATCCGGATCTGTTCGGATGCAGGCCGTACCGCGCGAGAACATCCCGCATGCTATACGTTTTTTTGATTTCCTCGCTGTTCATAGCCCGTCCCTCAGGATCCGGATAATCTCTTTTCCAGTGTCCTTCTTTTCGCAGAATGCAAACTTCACGTTATATCGATCCCGCATCGTACAGAGCGACTTATATAATTGATTCCCATCAACTGCCTTTGCCGATACAATGTACTTCACGCGTTTTCCATTTTCCCATTTCCACCGAACCTCATGTTTCCGCGGATTCTTCCAGAAATACACATCCTCGAGGCTATTAATATCAGGTCCATGTTCAACCAGGATTACTAACTGGATCCCTGCATCCATTGCCTTTATCAGTTCTTTTTTGAACCTTTCATGCTGCTGGCATACATTTCCACAGAGTTCCTGCAGATTCTGTTTTCGATCGATGATGAGCCTGGGATTATCCAAACTCATATAATCACCGACAAGAAGCTTGCTCGAGAAATGTTTTACTCCGGACTCATCAAATATCTTTATAATCTTCCGGATTGCCCGCGCTTTTTCGCGGGAATCGATCTGTATATCCAACAGTATCCCTCCTAGTTGAACGGTAACTCCTCATCAATGCCATCCGGGATATTCATAAACCCATCGCCTGCCGGCGTTGACCCCTGAGCATATCCATTAATGTGATTCTTGTATGCCTGAGTCTCCGACATATCCGGAACCTGCGCATCCGCAACTTTATCAACAGATACAAACCAACGAAGAACACGCTTTTCAATCTCCCTGCCGTTGTAATAATCCATCTGCGGCCCGAAGACACCTCCGACCAGTTTTCCCTTGAACTGAGCTTCAAAATTATCACCCCACTGCACCTCAAATCCTTTAGTGGAATGTTCTACGCAGGTGATAAATGTCTTAAATGATCGGCTGCAATTTCCTTCGCTATCCTCCGTAAGAATGTACTGAGTCGCCTGATTTGGCCACTTTTTCTCCGGACGGATATCGTCGCGAAACATCTTTTCAAAATAACCGGCCTGCTTGTCAGCTTTGGCGAAATCAAATGACACTTTGATCATGTCTTTGCCGGTCTTTGACTTCATTTCACATACTTCTTTTATGATCAACTTATGCCCTCCAAGCTCTACCGGGATAAATTCGCCCTGCGCCTGTGTATCGTCATAGTTCCTTGGTTTTCTCATGTTAAAAATCCTCCAATGCTTTCATTACTTCCACAATGTCATTGTCAATCTCCATCTGGTCAAATGCTCCCATAGGAGACTTCGCTGTACTGTTGTTCGCCTGCGTCTCAAACTTATACTGTCCATCCACACACTTACTTAGCAATACTGTCGTGAACTTCGACTCCAGACAGATCTTATCCAGCTTCTTTCCTGAAGTCTTGATTCTGGTAAACATGTAGCCTGCCTCATCGTGATCCGTCTGTGTGTGTGCTGTAAAAATAATTGTCAGATCATCTCTGTATGTATAGGCTTCGCAGACCAGATCCCAAACACACGCCGCTAAATCAACCCACTTGTCATATCCTTTTTCTTTGCTTCTGCGCATCTCATCAGCCACCATAAGCCCGTTGATCGTATCAACAACAATCACTTTCACCTGTGGACACTTTTCCGCAAGCCTCTTGATATACTGGCGGACAATATTAGCATCATCACATGCCGTATAATTTTTATTTTCCTTGTTATACTGATTTCGCCATCCTTTCCATGACAGCCCCTTCATGTCAGCATCGATATAGTATGTACTCTTCGGATCCAGATTTCTCATTGAGGTTGTCTTCCCGGATCCAGATTCCCCCATAATTGCAATTACCTTACTCATCGTCTGTTTCTCCTTCCTCTCTTTCAATCACCCTGCTTGCCCACATATCCGCAAAATGCAGCAACATGTACAGGGGTGTCTCTTTGCCCTGAATTTCATACTTAAACGGACCATACAGGCCATTGTGCCAAAGGATCGCCTGCTGTTCTTCCTCTGTCAGTTCGATGAATTTTGAGGCAATCGCAACACTCCGGATCTCGTGATCTACATAAAGAAGATCCGGATTAGTAACGAACGGTTTCTTTTCTGACTGATACGGCTGCGGATCGGGATTTGCCTTTGTGGCACGTCCTTTCAGCATGTTTGGAATGTATCCGGGTTTTCCGAACTGCCCCATTTTCCCGAGATCATGAAGGAAAGCACATATAGCAATTGAGTGATAATTCAATTCCGCACCGAATGCTATATCCAAAGAGATCATTATTTCATACACATTGGCGCTGTGTTCCGCGAGCCCTCCTGCTTTCGCCATATGATGACCTGAGCTGCAAGGCGCTTCAAAATATCCCCCTTCATCCATATAATCAATAAGCTGATCTATACCGTTCCTGCCTGTGTCAGTTAAAATTCTTATAATTCTATCTTTCATTCTGATTCTCCTTTTTCATCGAAACTGCCCCGGGATCATCTTCCTGACTATTGCTTTCGCTCGTAGTGGCTACTCCTCACAGGGATATGGTTCCCGGCATCGGGCGCTTTCGGCATCTCCCGGCAGCTATTTATTATTTATCAAAATTGTCTAATCCGATAATCAATTTCAGAATTTCCTTCTCCATATAATCTTTCGATTGCACATAATCAATCAATACGTCCATCTTCGCATCGATCCGACACAATCTTGCATACTCTGATTCAGCCACATAAATCTTGTTGTCCATATCCATATACTAATCCTCCCGTAATCCTATAAATGTATGTAACAGCCTGTCTTTCAGCGTTTCCGGATCATCCGGCGCTACGATATCCTCGCCGGCAATCCGTGCGAATATCAGATCTCCAACGATCGGGCATCCGTGCTGCGGTGTGCCATACAGAGCGCACCCCAACGAATTCACGGGGAGCCCCTTAAGCAGCCCCTCTTCATCGACCAGCATAATCATGGAACCATCACCAAAGTAGTCAGCCATGAGCTGAGTACGGACCGTCTCGAAATGGCCGCCGATTGCCTGCTGGATACTTTTGAAGTTGCCGAAATCAATATCGATCAGTGAGATCTTGTTATCAGTCGTTACTTTTACTGTTTTCTGCTTCACTTTTTACCGCCTTTCTGCTAAAATGTAATTGGTTAATTTGCTGAGTGCCCGAGCTTGCCGGCTCATGTGGGCGCTCATTCTTTTTCCGGGAAACCAAGATCGAAAATCTTCCGGAGCTGTGCACCTGTAAATGCTATCTCGCATCCGCCTGTGCCCTCTACAGCGCCGATCAGTGCGATCCGCTTCGCATCTCCCGGTTTCATATACGACAATTCTTTCTTCGTTGCCTCATAGTAATTATTAAACTCCTGATATCCCATGATTCTTGCCGCCACTCTGATCACCTCCTACAATCCCGAAAAGATTTTCTATCATCTCAATTATTTCTTTCGGAAACGTATTTTCACAGGACAAATGATCTAAAAGTTTCATCGCAATCTCTGCTGATACTTTCATAATCATCCCATCAAATTCACGCGGAAATATTTCATCTTCGCAGACTGCGTTTCCTGCAGCCCCAATTAGTACTTTGATGTCCTGTTCTGATAATGTATAATTCTGCACCTTCCTCGCCTCCCTTCAGAATATCCCCGGCTTCAGTATGTAGATAATTATTGACTGGATCACATTGATCGCCAGCGACACTGCAGCTGTAATCTCGATGCTACGGATTGCCTTGTTACGCTTTCTCCTGATCGGCGCCGGATTAACCCGTTTCGGTTTCTCTGCCGGAATCAGGCTTGTCCGCTCAACGGATATCAAATCCAGCTCTGGGATCAGTTCCCTTACATCACTCATGTTCTCACCCCTTTCTAATCACCCATTACTACGACTTCCCTAACCATCGGACATATTGCGGCGATTTCCGCAGGATTGAACGGCTTCACCGTCTTTCTCAAATTCCGATTTCTCAGTTTAGACCTGTTAGCCATGTAATCGCGATAAACGTAATAATTTATGCTCTGAGGCTTACTGTCACTCATGGATGTCTCAGGATACCTACCATCATTGATCCATGTTGAGATCTCCCGGAATATCTGCCGGTATCTCGCAGGTGTCATGCCCTCATACTCAGACAGCTGCTGTGCCGTCATGAACAGACGCGGTACGCTCTGCCCGGTATCCATGTATGTCTGTCGGCTTAATACTTGCACTTAGCTCACCTCCTCTTCTTTTTCCTGCTCCCGCTTTTTCTGCTCTGCTGTCTTAAAAGCAATTCCCTCCCCGAAAGAAAGGAGCTTTTCCCTCTCGAGTTCCGTCATATCTGGGAGCACTTTCTCAAACGTGTCAAGAATCTTCTTCTCTTTTTCACTCATTCCTGTTATCACCTCCTCTGCTTGTGATATAATCCTCCCAGAAAGGAGGTGCGAAAGTATGTCTGATAAAGTGTCATTGAATACATTTCCGTCTACTGAATCGCAAGCACTGGCACTGCTTTACATTCAGAAACAAGACATTTCAGGTCTTACGCCAGAAGAGTTTTACGACAAATATCGCGACGCATATGAACGAATACGCAAATGTAAAAAAGACAATCCACGGTATAACCCTGTCGACAGGTCGATTTAATCTGTCGTAAATCTCACAAATGGAGCTTGACATCTCGTTAGGCTCCATTTTTTCATAGTTACGAGCTAATAATTCCATATAGTTATGGAGTATTTCTCTTTCTCTCTTGCGCTTCATGTTCTCTCCTTTCTTTGAATCGCAGTTTATTGTTCCTTATGCGCACCCCTATCGTATTTTTTAATCCACTGTGATATACTGCTTTTTGAAAGAGAGGTATATCAAAATGTGGAAAGCCATAATCTTATTTGCTCTGATTGTTGTTTATAAAGCACTCTTAAATTTTACTCGGCTTAAGCAACTTCAGCGTTACGAAAAGGAATTCATTTCATTTCTTTCTGACAAGCCATCAAAAATAGATGAGCATAAAATGCAAACCATAGAATTGTTTAAAAAAGCTAATATTCCCGACTCACAAATGCCTGTCACTCAACCTGTCGGTTTTGGTAAAGTTGCAAGTTTCAACGCATCCGTTTATCACAATTTTCCTATGGCAGAGAGAGCTATTGCGGAGCCGGCGTTACTCATGTTCAAAAATGCAATCGGCGTATATAAATCTCGTATATTTGAAGCGATAAATCCGTTATATTGGATTGATTTAATTGTCTTTCTTCCAAGAAATCTTCTTACATATATCGGCTTAAACATGGACAACGCTTCCTCAAAACTATGGAATGTATTTCTCAGTTTTGTCTGGTGGACATTCTGTACTTTCGTCACAATATTCCAGCCCGAAATTAAGCAATATCTTGTCGAACTTATCAGAAACTTTTAAGACAAACTTTGTTAAAGAAATTACATCTGATACGCTTCCTTTTTCTGCTATCCTTCTGTGTGCGGATAGCAGATTTTTAATTGTCTGCTCCCTGATGTATTCGCCAAAGTTCTTTTTCAACATCCTGCGCCGTCCTCCTTATCTTTCCTCCTCGTCTGTCTGAAACAAGTAATCAAGTGACTTGCCGGGAAAAGCGTTTTTCTTAATTGATAGCATTTCGCCGAGCTTAAACTCTGTTACACCACGGAGTTTTAATTTGAGAGATTCGTAATTGATATCTGAAATTTCAGCCAGGCTTTTTATCGTAAGTTTAGCTCTTCCCATTTCCGCATTTAAATTTGGAAACATTTCTTTCCTCCTTTCATTTACCCTGTGGGGTAACTTTGATTACACTATATACGCTGTGGGGTAATTTGTCAACCTGTAAAATGCATTTTTTTACTTTGTGGGGTAATTTTTTACTTTACAAAGTCTATTTTATATGTATAATAGGAATTAACAGGGAGGTGTGAGATGTGTCATTTACAGATAAATTAGATGCATTAATGGCTGAAAAAGGAATAAATAAGTCAATATTGTCAAAGGAATCTGGAATACCGTATACAACTATTGCTGGTTTTTATACAAAAGGCACTGACAATGTAAAACTTTCAACACTCCGGAAACTTTCCTCATATTTAGGTTGTTCTATTGATTATCTGGCTGATGATGATAATACAGATACACCTACCACCCTCGCCGCCCACTTTGAAGGTGACGAATATACGGAGGATGAACTGGACGAAATCCGACAGTTTGCTGAGTTTGTAAAAAATAGAAGAAAGGAGTCCTAAATATTGGACACCTGTTCTGATATACTTGAGCGGGAGGTGTTTGCTATGAACTCATATGAGCGTCTGGAAGACGAAGCCTGCAGGGACGGTATAGAAGTAGTTTCACATCAATTCCGAAATCGGAATATTCGTGGACTATATTGTGACGGCACAATCGGAATAAATAGGTCTATTACTACATCTACAGAAAAGACCTGCGTCCTTGCTGAAGAGCTCGGACACCATCATACATCAGTAGGAAATATCCTTGATATGGATGATATACGAAATCGTAAGCAGGAACGTCAAGCCCGCTTATGGGGATACAACAAACTGATCGGGCTGACCGGCATTATTAATGCATTCCGTGCCGGATGTCAGAGCAGACATGAAATTGCAGAACTATTAGATGTAACAGAAGAATATTTACAGGAATGCATTGACTGCTACCGGGATAAATACGGAGTATATACAGAAGTAGATAATTATGTGATTTACTTCATCCCGAATCTGGCAGTCATGGAAAAGGTATAACCTCGGAAGAGATTATATAAATGTGGTGTTTTCTCGGGGAAAGAGAGGGAAAAATGAAAAAGAAACTTATTACAGTTATGATTGCGGGCATGTTGGCTCTTTTTGCTACCGCTTGCGGAGGATCCGGGGACAGCTCTGATGCGCCCCAGAATGATTCGGTTCAGGAAGAAGAGAATGCAACACCTGAGGCCGAACAACAGACGGCAGAAGAGGAATCTGCGGAAGAACCGGCAGAAACCACTTTGGCCGATCTGGAGACCTATCTGATTGACCAGGGCGTTTTAACCGGCGAAAAAACCGAAACAGCCGCCTCCATGATTGGAGCAACATCTGGTTTTAAATATGCCGACTCCAACGCTGAATTTTATGAATACGACGAAAATTCGGACGCATACAAAACATTGTCTTCTGGCGGATCCGTGGAAATAGAGGGCATGTCAGGATACGCCGTATCTGCAACGGCGATAAACGGCAAATACGTACTCATTTCATCAGGCGACGTGTCGCAGGAATTGATTGATGCTTTCAATTCTTTTAAATAAATAAAAACCGCCCCGGTGCGCCAACACCGAGACGGCAATAGACCATAGCTCCGAAGATACTACAGTACGTTCCAAAAATATTGTATCATCTTCGGGGCAGCTCTGCAAGTGGTCTGTGCAAATACTGCACAATCCACAGGCTGTTATTTTTGTACTCATTTTTAGAAAGGAAGATGATTATGTGGGTAGAAGAAACTAAGAAAGGAAAGTACAAGTACATTGAACGCTACACAGACCCCCTGACAGGCAAATACAAGCGTGTTTCGATTACACTTGACAAGAACTCCAGCCAAGCTCAAAAACAGGCCCAGAAAGCTCTTGCAGAGAAAATCAGACGGGCAGAAGCTGGTGAACCGGAGAAGATTACACTAGGAGAATTAGTAGGGAGATACCGGGAAGAACAGCAAAAAACAATCAAGGCGTCTACATACGCTAGAAACTATTCTGCTTGTAAATCTATCATGAATATTCTCGGATCAGATACGATTGTCAGTCGAATAAATGCCGGATATATCCGTGAATCGTTTCTTGCAACAGGAAAAGAACCTGTTACGCTCAATGAGTTCCTGACACGTTTTAAGGCGTTGATGCGGTGGGGATATCGAAATGATTATGTGTCCGACATTACATATCTGGACAAACTGGAAAAATTTAAGGATACGCCTCATCGGATCAAGATTGAAGGAAAGTTTTTGGAATCATCTGAGCTGTCTGAGCTTCTTTCGGGAATGACAGTAAAGAAATGGCGAGATCTGACCGAGTTTCTGGCTTTATCTGGTCTGCGATTTGGTGAGGCTGCTGCTCTCGATCTTCCGGATATCGATTTAAAATCCCGCATGATTCATGTGTCAAAAACCTACGATTCAGCCCACGATATTGTAACATCAACAAAAACGGCCACGTCCACACGTGACGTGTACATGCAGGATCAGTTGTACCAGCTCTGCCGACGCCTGAAGGCCGAAAGACTGTCTGACAACATCGTCCTTCCGATGAGCGTAGTATTCTTCTCGGGAACAAAACGTGAACGGATAGAATTTGACTGCTACGCAAAATATTTAAGAGAAAACTCCGAACGAATTATAGGGCGTCGGATCACTCCACACACACTCCGTCACACACACGCCAGTCTGCTGATGGAGCAGGGAATTGACATCGGTACAATATCTCGGAGGCTTGGACATTCAAACAGTCGTGTGACAAGGGAAATATATTTGCACGTTACCGAGAAGCTGAAAGAAAAAGAAAACGAGAAACTTAAGGATGTAAAACTTTTGTAAATTTGCCCCTTTTGTGCCCCGTTTTTTGAATAAAGGCAAAGAAAAACCCCGAAAACACCGTGTTTTACGGTATCTCTCGGGGAACGTTCGAAGCAGATGACGGGACTTTTAAGAATCGTATCCCACCGCTATATAACGATAAATGCGCACATTATTATAGTAGAAATATAATTAAACGCAATACAATAACATAGTTTTTGCCCCTTTTCTGCCCCTCAAGATGGTACAATATTCCACCCCGGAGCAATAGCCCCGGGGTAAATTATTACTGTTTATTCAGCCAACGCTGAAACGCTTTGACCATTGGAGATATTGCGCTGACTTTTCCGTCCTGTGTAGTGCCAAGCCATTTCTGCATTGCCTTGATTGTCTTCGGCCCGATACGTCCGTCCTGAGTTGCTCCGACTTTTTTCTGAATTGCTTTGATAAGCGGTGAATATCCGGTACAAGGTGACTCCCAGAGGAATGTCTGAGAGAGTAAACCGGGGTTTTCACTCTTGTATGCGGCAGGCTGGTTTGAAACATAACCATCAACTGCAGCGCATCCAAATACCTGCTGCGCCTTTTTTGTTGTAGCGCAGCCCCACTGACCATCAACTGCGATATCACCAAGCTTGTCGTTGCTTGATGTGGACGTTGACGGTTTAGACGGAGCAGGAGTCGGATTTCCGGAAGCTTCATATTCCGGAACACCGTATCCTCTGATAAACTTTCCGTTTACTGCCAATGTTCTACGGCCAACTGCATCGCTTTTATTTCCCTCAATCACTGTGATTGTGTTCCCGGATACTTTCTCGACAATTCCAACATGATCGGTCCCACCTGTATTGTCTCCTGATCCGCTGTCCTGCCAGTCATAATATATAATATCTCCCGGACTCGGTTTGTAAGAATCTTTTTCCTGCCATGCTCCGAGCTTTTTAAAGAGGGAAATTTGCTTATCGCATCCGCACTCTGTTGGGATGATTGCCGTATATCCCAGCTTGATAGCCACGGCCGATACGAACGTCGCACACCATGCGTCCGTATATTTTACCTTATATCCTCTCGCCAACGGCTTATGGCTGTTATACAGATCAATGATCTGCTTATGTGATCCATTTGACTCTTTCAGGCCAATCCATGCCTGAGCCTGTTTTACTACTGCGCTTCTACTGTATGACATATGTACTCCTTTCCGTTGCGACATCGCAACAAAAGGGGACGGCTTCCCGTCCCCTGATCTACTCTGTTTTATTCTTATATTTCGTCCGGTTCCACATCTCTGAAACCTTTTCCCATCCACCCGTAGCGACCAGATATACGATAAAAGCGGCGATCACGGCACCTACAATGTAATACCACATAATTGCCATCTGCAAGTAAATGCACAAGATCACGACTGCCAGCGGGCACAGAATCAGCGCGATCACCAGCGCCACAGCGTTTGTCTGGATGTTCTTGAGTCCCGGCATCTCTTTAATCACCTGAGTGATGATGCCTGTCAAGAATGCCAATACGCCGATCGCTATCAGCGCATAAGTAATATACTGCATTAAAACTTCCATGTTCATAGTCATTCCTCCATATCATGCGCCTGTTTGTTCAGGTGCTTTT
>ERZ1090866.342-NODE-342-length-17439-cov-8.641394_pt1 | contig 17439 bp, 7 predicted proteins | sample MGYA00478477_ERZ1090866 | MGnify/ENA primary metagenome ERZ1090866 (study PRJEB33644, sample SAMEA5815737) | chicken gut metagenome | biome: Chicken; feature: Gastrointestinal Tract; material: Caecum | place: Ireland | collected 2019-01-01 | study: A study of the... | reverse complement strand
TAAGAGACAGCATTATAACAGGTTCACTTTCTTAAATCGGGCCATTTTAAATTAAAAAAGTTAATTCAAAGATTGTCGAGAATTTTCTGAACAGCATACGGCTTGGCATATTTTATATAAGCATCACTTATAAAAATAGTATTGTCTGCACAGGGTTCAACCCACATTGCTGGATAAATAACAATTTTCTTTGAACCTTCCCTTCCAACTGCCTCTATCGTGTCACTTATAGAAATTTCACATTCGGATTGTTTAAGGATATTAATTAATGGTTTAATCTTTTTTATCTGTTCCTCTGATTGAAGAGGTGGAGCCACCTGTCCATCCACGCCCCATGCAAGAAGCTGTAGAGCCGCAAAACGATCAAGCATACCGTGTATATGTTGGTTCCTGTAATGCTTCAAACATTTAGAACACGCTGACCCGCAATCGCAAGCGCTTAATTGTTCCTTAATATCGGCAAGCAGTTCAGCTATTACATTTGAAACACTAACGGCATAACCAGCACCGCTTGATAAACTGTCATAAAGATAGATATCAACGTAGGAAGCTTTTACTCCCGTTCTAAGACGATAACCGGTAACTAGTTCCGTAAATTCAACATCCAACCTTTTGCTTGCCGCTAATCGCAATGCTTCTGCCAATGATTGTGCAGCACGCCCAAGCCAAGGATTATCATTTCGCTTAATATCAATAATTTTATCGTCAATTTTGAATTCAAGAACCAGCATGTCAGTTATGAAGTCATAACCAAGATTTACGTTAAAAGCATTAATGTGACGACATTCGCCTCGAGCATACTTTGACTTATATGGTCTTCTTATGTCTTTTAAAACCGAAACATCATCACCCGGCATTGATGCGCCACAGTCTTTACAGACCATAAACCCTTTCTCTTCCGTGCCTTTGTTCATCATAATGATTCGCTGATTTGATCTTGAAGCGATTCGTATATTTTTACAACCTGGAGCAAGGCTCATTTCCTCTGCTTGTGGTAAAGTGGAGTATAATGGTTGTTGTACGGAAGAATATTCCTCTGATAATTGCACCTCAGGTATCGCCTCTGCATTCCTTGGAGCGAATCCCCAAGGGCGCATCATCTGACGAGAAAGACTCAAATCGCCATTCCCGCAAAATGGACAAGTTGTAATATTCTCTTCTTTTAAGCCAAACCAACCGCACTTAGTACAAGAAAGAATTTGCTTTACATAATTTGGATCTTCTGTATATGCCCGTGCTGGCGAAAGCGATTGTCCATGGCGACGTTCGCTTCCCGGATAGTAAAATCCTCCAATCTGATAAGTTTGTTTATCAACCACAATTGCTCTTCCAGGTGCGTATTCGCCTATCGCCACATCAAGTCCACGTTCAACCTCATAAAGGATCTTTCCATACATATTGGGAATATAAGTACTGACAACATTCTTGGGGAACGAATACGTAGGTATAATTCCCTCCTCATAGAGGGCATCCAAAAGTATCTTCGCATCATCGGCATTCGCCCCTTCTTCCACGCCAAAGAGCTCTGGATGGGCTTGACATTTTTCCTTAAGGGTTTCCAAAGCTTTTTTTAGATCCTCTTCAAAAACCGAATAATGAAAAATAGCATTCGTCGGTAAAAGAAGTTTATCTTTATCAATATTGTAAGATGTCAAATAGCTATTAAAAGCATCCAGTCGATTTTGAAGAAAGTCTGCCGCCGAAACTGTATCAAGGCTCACAAAATTTTCAGAGAGGAACTCCTGTATGATAACCATAGCCATATGACGCTGAAGCAGCTTCTCGCTTCTGACATCAATCCAAGGCTTGCGCGGATCTCCACGGAACATGGGAATCGGGTTATTGAAATATAAAGTATCATGAGGTCCATCTTCGCAGAATGTCACAATTGTAGACAAACTTGAGCCGCGTCTGCCTGCACGGCCAGCACGTTGTTGGTAATTTTCTCGCGTAGGAGGAATATTTCGTAACCCAACGGCAACCAAAGAACCGATATCAATGCCTACTTCCATCGTCGTTGTGCTGCTAAGTATATCAACAGGCGTTTCTCCATCTTGAATCAGATCCTGAAAGCGCAACTCATATTGCTCTGTTTTGCTCCATAGGTCATCTCGTTGGTCTTTATGCGAAAGCTGTGCCGTATGTTCTTCTGTATCAATTACATGAATGGGTGCCCCTTGAAGCGCATCCGAGACAGGTTTTCTCCAAAAACTAAAAGCGTCATACTCTTCACTCTCCAGTTTATGAATATGTACTGACCCACAGCTTGGACATCTGCCTTTTAGCAGAAAAGGAGTTAATTCAGCGCATTGATCACACTTATACCATATATGTGCATCGTCAAAACGAGGTTTTACTCTTGAAAGGTCGATATACAACTTTCCGTTGTCTGGTTGCGCTAAATCGAGAAATGATTCTCTCAACACGCGTTTCCACGTCAATTCTGTTATATTTCCGTCATTCCACCCCATAATCTCACGAATAGTACCTGAAAAGCTCCAGTCTTTATCAAGCCCATATCCACCATAACTAGGACGGACTTTCATTCGCACAGTATCACTAATGGTATGACCGATAGCGGTAGATGTATCGCATATTGACAGAATCCAAGCATTGAAAAGCCCAAGAAATTCTTCATCACTAACATTTATATGGTTCTCATTAAGCTCTTCGACCGCATCAAAAAGCGCTTGGTCCGTCGGTTCAATCCAACACGTAGCGGAGTCGTACAAAGTGTTATATCCACCCGCAAATAATCGGAGCAAATATTCTTGCATCTGTACAGGTGCATTTGCGATTGTAAAGCGCGGGATATAACCTCTTCCCCGTTTTACATACCGATTGTAACTGTTTAATGCGGCAATACAGTCGTCAGCAAATTTTACTCTTTCGGAAGAATGAAACAATTGCACATGACGTTGTCCAGCCGCAAGGCAACAATAGTCATAAAGGCTATTCATAGACTGTTCGACTGGTTGCTGCTCCATAGTTTTAACGGCAATCGCAATCAGTTGTCTTGCGGCAGAAATATCAGATGCATCAGACATATCTCGTGCCAACTTTGCCGCTCGTTGACGACTGTCGGAAAAAAGTAAGACTTTTCGCCCTTCATTGGGAAAACGGTCAGGATCCTTATCTTTTCCTGGTACTGCTGGTTGTAATTGGAACTGCGCTTTGATCAAATTAAAGAAGGACTGGTTCCCCCGTGTACTAAATGAGGTAAGTTGCATCGATGAAAGCTGATGTTTACAATGCGGGCAAATTGAAAATGTAATAATCTGCGGTCTTCCTTTTGCAGAAAAATTGCTATAATATAGTTTCCTAATTCCTGGCTTGCCCGCCCATGAATCATCGAAAAAGTTGACAAATCCACTCTTTACATCAAGATAGCATGGTCTTACAGCATTTTTCCCTTGTTTTTGAGGTAATTCAAAATCTCCTGTGGGAATAAACAGATGGATCTCTTTCATCCTTCGATCCATTAATTGTCCCAGGTAGTGCCAAAGGTATACATTCCCATGCAGTCCTAATTTGTTTTCAAGCACATACCCCTTGAAAAACAGAGCCCCGCAACGTCTGTCGTTATAGATTTCATACACTACACTGCCACAATGCGGGCAAGTTAAATGACCATCAGATAAGTAAACTTCTCCTAAAGTAAGCCCTCCCTCCGAGTGAGAATGGCAACAATCCGCATTGGCACAAACATAAACCCCTGAGATGCCTTTAAACAACATATGCATACGCGCAGGAAAAAGGACAGACCCTTTTGCATTTTTGGCAAGCGGAGCAATTGCTAAAAGAATGCTCGTGGCTCTTAAAGCATCATTTGGTCTAAGAGTCGGGAAAATGCTAGACGAAAGTTCACCTAATGATACTGCATTCCCACGGCAATATTTAATCAGTTCGTGGAAGGGACGATAATAAAGAAGATTATCATACATCCAATTGTAAATCGACTCCACTGTATGAATACCAGAATCAAAGCCTTCCAATTGACGCCAAAAAGATAGAAGCGCTGAAAGTCTTAAATCCTCTTTCTCCTCAAATTGACTTGGATCAGAATTTAATAGAAGTTCGACGGGAATATCGTATTTCAACTGACCATCAATGTCTTCTCTCTTTCCTGTAAGATAACAAAATGAGGTTTCTGAATCAGAAGCAGTAAGTTCGTTTGCAAACTTCATAACAGAATCCCTGTCCTGTTGATCTTTATTGGGCATACTCGCAGTCGTAAGGATAAACTGCACACGATCTCTTCCGATCCCAAGTTTATGAAAAAGCCTTCGAATCAATAAGGCTACTTCCCCGCCTGATGATCCACGATACATATGCGCTTCGTCAATAACAAATAGCAACTTGTTGTCATGATTCAAAGAAAGCCACTCTCGTGTATCATCCCAAATCTTTTGTTCTCTGGGGCGCAGCAGCATATATTCCAACATTGAATAATTTGTGATAAGAATATCCGGACAAAATTGCTGCATTTCAAAACGGGTTATTAACTCGGCATCTTCAGCATTGGGAATATGCCTACTGTCTGAAAGCCCTTGCAAGAACTCTTTCATATCCTCCTTAGCCGGTATTTTTCCCTCATTTAGAAGTTGATCAAAAAAAGCTTTTTCAGAATCACTCTGCGGAAATGACATCCTCGCCAAAGTTCTTGCAAGCTTCCTGTCTTGCTCCTTGGACGGCTGCAATCCAGGGTAAGGAGTTCTCCCTGTATACATGCCAAATTGAGGACGGCGCACATCGTTCCCGCAGGTACTCCTAAATATTCTGATAAACTTCTTTTCTGGATCTCCGATCATCCTTCTGAGCCGGCTAACCTGATCAGATACCAAAGCATTCATGGGGTACATAATAATGGCTCGCACCCCTCGCTTTGCCCAGGAATCCTTAAAGTTTCTCGCTTCCATCGCCATCTTAGCAAGAAGCGGCCACATGAAGCATTCCGTTTTACCAGAGCCAGTACCAGTAGCCACAAATAAATTTTCCCCTCTGCTCGCCGCCTCCAACGCTGATATCTGATGAGCAAACGGAGACGGAAAGACGCCAATTCCGGATGCTGCTAATTGCCCAAAATAATTTTTCAGCCAAGGATCAATAGACGCTGTTTCAATCCCATTTGGTACAGTTACATAAGCTGGAGAAGACTCAATAAAAGGTTTTTGATAAAGTAATCCCTCATCGTCAATATGCTTACTAAGCGCTGAAAGCAATATCGGCGATTTTCCAAAATACTGAGATTTAATGTAATCTTCCAACTCTGTCCGTAATTGCTTATGGACAGAATTTGCACCGTTTGGCATCAAATCATCCCCCTTTTCAATTCGTATCCTTCACTCAATAAAATTTTTTTAATCGCAATAAATACTTCCTTTGAAAGCTTCCGCTTAAAGTTGCATGGAAGAGTTGTACATGTTTCGGGCCAACTATAAAGGTTTAAAAAATCCATTTCAGCCGGAGGCAACAAATAATTCAAACGCAGATGTACCAAGGAACCATCTTCAAAATACTCTATGGGTGGAAGCGTCCCATAATTCGAAAGACAGGCGCAGGAAAGCACTCTGTATTGATAGGCCTCTACCCGCCACGTTGGAAGCGGGCTAACTTCCATTATTCCATCTATATATCGATAAAGATAATATAGCTGTGAGCCTTTCTCTCCCGTTCTAAGAATCGAAATACCGCCCATCGTTTCTGGTTTCTTTTCCCAATACCCATTCCGGTACGGAGGTTGTAAGCGAAGATATTCTACATTATTTTCAAAGACTACATCGCGAATCCAAGATGCATTCACGACTGTTTTATGCCACAATTCTAATAAATTGTCTTTACCCAATCCAAACATCGCTTTTACCTCATCGGGATTAATTCCGCCGTTTTGATTTGCATAAAAACCAATGCCGGATACACAGGAAATATGATCTAAAGCGATGCCTCTTTGAAATAAAATGTCGCTAAATAATTCCTCATGTTTCGCTGATGGAGATATTCTGTGAGGACAATGATAGATTACACCTGCATTTAGAAACTGATTAAAGATCTCAGCTTCAAGTTCTACAGAATTGCTGGGTAGATATTTTTTAATCTCTGGATAGAGAGATTTATAATTGAAAAGTGTACTGGAAATTTTATGCTTTAAGTGAATGAGAGATATAGATTCTTCCAAATCATCCCAAAGCGAGGCATAAGCCATCATTCCGCAAATGCTATAAATCACCCGAGCCTTCCACTCATTCTCGTTTTCTTGTTCGCCTCTATAAATTTGGTACTGCTGTGACACTTCTAACAGCAGCTTATCGCCATAGTTCATACTACTTTCTCTATCAAATTCTGCAAATTGCTATTTAATTCTTTGGAAAGGCCTGCCTCTTGTTGGTTGTTAGTCAATATTTCTTTAAGAGCATCAGCATCCATTGAAGCAAAAGCGATAGGAAAAACAGCAAGCAAAAAGACATCATCCATAGTTACAGTAGAATCAATATGATACATCGTAGAAACAAGACTATTAATCCGATTAACGGTATACGGGCTCAAATTTAATTTTGAAAGAATAGGCAACTCTTTTCGCTTTCCATTTGATGTTGAGCTTGGTTTAAAGCCATTCGCAAAATAACCTCCATGGAATTCTCCTGTTGGCCTTTTATCTATAAAAGTCTCTGTAAAAAGTGGCAACATAAACCCATACAGGCTTTTAGGTTCAACTTGAATATCTTCTGCATAGGGATGAGTTACGACATAGAAAATATCCTTTTGGGAAAGTATTTCCGGCAGTCTGTTTATCCATCCGCTTGTAAAAAGATTATTGATTATTACAACATCTTCTCCATGTTTGCCAATTTCATTAATTGATTGATTGCCAAAAACACCTTCGCAACTGAGCACACCATACTGCTGAGCTAAAACTGCTGCGCTAAAGGCCTCAACAATTTGCATTGCGTTCGGTCCGACAAGGAGCAAGGGTTGTTTCTCAAGATAAGCAGCGCAAAGGAAAGCGGCCAACCCGTTGACATATTGATCCGCAACGCCAGCTTCTCCAAGTTCAATCGACACTGTACTGATTACATCATCCCATGAGGAAAGAGGCTCAAGATCATCGCGAGGTTCAACTGCAGGAGAAAAATGATATAACGAATTTATCATTGTAATTGAATTATGTACAGGCTGTCCGCCGACAAAAGCCATCTCTGTAATAAAATCTGCTACATTTTCGCGAGCTGCTTGGATTCGTTTGGCAACGGTCTTCTCGACATCTCCTGCAAGTTTTTGCTTTTCAGCAATCACATCTGCCCATTTTTGATCTTCTAATTTAGCTTTATTCAATTTTTCATTCGCTTCTGTTAACCATTTTTGTCTATCTTCTAACTCAGCGCCAAGTGAATCTATTTTTTTCTGCGCTTCCTCTAACAAACTCTTATTCTCTTTTTCCCAATCAATGCGAATAAGAGCTTTCATTTTTTCCTGAAGCTCCGTATTAATTGAAAGAGCAGACATTAAAATTTGGTTCTCCAAGGCTTCTCCATTAAAGTATCGTAATACATGATTTAAAAATTCATTTAATAATTCTTTTGCAACAACATTAGAACACTGACACTTGGTTCCGATCTGACTAACTAAATCATCAACTGGAACTGCTCCGAGAAACTCCTTAAAAGCACTATAATCTGCACGAATTCCACCTCTCGCCTTGTATGCAGGCCACGAGATAGAAGAAAAAACAATATCTTTCACAATTTCAATAGGCTGCTTCAAATAATAAAGAAAAACGGGAAGTCCTAAAAAGGCATGCCGATAAAACGAAAAGACATTTTCTAAATGCAAAATATCTCCATCAGAGAATTCATATATCGGCACCTCATAGCACTCATCCTTGAAAGCTGCATTTCCGTTTACAATTTTAAGCCATTCAATCTCACACAAGATTCCTACATATTTACCATACACAGAATGACATGCAAATAAAATCCTATGACTATGGAGCTCATAGGCAACCCCCGCCTTCAATTTTTCCACTAAATCATCAAGATTTGTCGCATCCTCTATAACGATAACTTCAATTACATCAAGAGCATTATTATACTGTGACCTAATATAGTCCTTTGATGAATCCTTCTCATTAGGCCAAGAAGTCCAATTCCAAATGCCATAACTTCCATCGCTTGAAGGGCCGTCTTTAAAGTAAATCTTATCCCTATTTTTAAACAACGGGGGAAGAGTTTCGTCCCTATGAAAAATTTGATAATCTCCATTATGATTTAAATCTGCTAAACGTATAAGCCATCTCTGATTGTTGTAATCTGTAATAACACGACACAATGATACGATTTCGTCATTATCCTCAGAAGGTAACATGGAAATATTTGTATCATCAAATAACGCAAGTTCAGCCGGATTTTCGTTTTTTATGGTATCCGGAATGGTCTGTAACTGATCTATTCGTTTTTTTGCTTCCTCCAACGAAGAAATTAGCGATCCTTTTTCTTCTTCAATCTCCTTAATTATTTGTTCATATTCTCCCTTCATTGCATTCATCTTCTGATGAACGGCTTCGATTTCTTCAGAGAGACGATGATTTTCCGATTCAATATTCTTGATCTGCTCATCAACTTTCACTTTCTTTTCGCGAGCGCTTTGAATCTCTCCCATCTTTTCAAGAAGTTTAGAATATGCCTCGTCTTCTAAATCTTGTCCCGTCAATTTTAAATACAAATCAATATTATTGACGAATAAAGAATCAAGCATGGTTGTTGCAACTGCATTATCATGTGAAATGCCTTCCCCTTCCAACTTTTCTATATTTTTTTGAATTTCGTTTAACCATTTATCCACTGTCTTATTTATCCACTGCGAAATAAATGGCTTATCAATATTCGCTATAGCTGTCGATAATGCAACTTCTTCCGACAAAGATTTTGCCCGAAACCCTTTTTTAATTTTTATAAACTCTTGTTCATTGCTTTTAAAAAACTCTTTGAATGCTTTCCCTGAGACAATTGTACAGAGCGCAACTATTTCATCTTTCGTAAGAATATTCGTGTAATTCATGATATTTCCCCTATTTATTTATACTGTTTTTCCGATAAACGTCCTGCAGCCTACGATAAGATTGCTCATTGATGCAACCTTTTTTTATACATTTCCTGATCCATTGACATATTTCCGGGAAGCGTTTCATTCCAGCTAAAATATTTCGCAAAGAGTGCGGAAGTGGGATCGTAGCTCCAGTACCCGCAGTAATATATTTTAAAAGTTTCATTCCATCATCTGGAATGATAGAACGTTGTTTTTTAAAATCAATTTGCCAAACAACATCAAGCCCAATAATAACTTGTATACTTAAACCGAACGTAATATCGCCGAATTCAAGATTTACATCTGCAATAATTTTTCGTTTTTCTATTAAGTTGTCGTTTTTCAGTATTATCAAATATCCATCATAAGGAGACTGAACGTGCAACATTTTTTTACTCGGCAAAATATAAGTTTCACCTGGAAAAATCTGATTCTCGTCGCCATCAGTTACTTTAATTTCTGGAAGTTTTCCTTCTTGAATCAATGGCTCTTGCCAAAAATAAGTATACTCTAAAGCCCGAGTCCGTCCCACCGAAATTAATTGTTGTCTATTAGAACAAAATACCTCATAGAGTTTCAATTGAGTTGAATTGTTAATTAATCGATGAACTGTAGATGAAGGAAACGTTTTAAAAGAAGCCGCATTTCCCTCTACAAGCATGTATATACTGGATTGATTGTGTTTTATAATATAATTTCCTTCAACAAACAGCGGCCACACCGGCTGTAATAAAACCGGGTTATCTGTCAAACGACAATGAAAATTAAGAAAAAAACGAGCAGCTTCTTCATTCAAGTCTGAAGCAGAAACCAAGTAGAGTGTCCAAACTTCCCAGTCATATTGTTTTTTGGCGACCCGTACAATTTTTATGCTGTTGTATTGACTTTGATCAATCTCATATCCTCGTTTTAAGAGATAGTATTCATTCTGAATCCTCACGTCAGCATCATATAATATTTTCTTTCCAGAACTTCTCTCAAACAATGTACCTTCTGGATCTATTCCTTTGATTGCTTCCGGCCAAAAATTTCGTAATTCCCTATTCCCATTTTGCAGATCTAGAATATAATTTTTGAACGGTCTTTCTCCAAGAGGAAGATATGTAATTGCATCTTGCCTTAATCGCTCTTTTGTAAAAATATATGCTCCAAAATACGCTTCCTTGGGCTTAAGAATGATTTGTAAATTTTTAGCAATTAAATTTTTAGGAACACGAATTAAACCAACTTCAAAGCTAAAAGATGAAGAAGATATATTTACAATGCGAATTGGTAATTCATGTTCTTGTGATTCATAAGAAGACGTTATACTGGGTCCAAATGTACGCTCAGGGCACTCTTTACTTTTTTCATATGCACTGTGTTTGAAGTAACGGGTTCTGTGACCTTCATCTGTAAGAGTAACGTATTGTCCACACAGCTCACACATGAATAAACCGCTACGAGCGGATACTGTACCACCAGGATGCAATTTTGCTGCTTGCTCTACAGTGATTCGCTTCCAACCGTTTCCAATCCACATACAGACATGCGTCAAAGAAGCCATATGTATTCCCCTTAATTATTACTATTCCTACGCCATGAAGAGCTTACCCTAAAGCGTTTAATGTTACATCTGGCTTTACATCTCCATATAAGCAACGAAAACATATTTTACAAATTTAATATTTTCTTACCATTATAACACACACGTCATCCATTTTCAAGATGTTAAAAAATATATTTTGACAAATTAGCAATAACAACCAAGAATAGTTAAATACTTTCTTTTCGGCTTCTTTTGAATTTATTATCAAGCGGCGTAATTCTTACATGTAAACCCTCTATTTTAATTTTTGACCATAATTTTATAGAAAGGGCACACCAATTAGATGCACCCTTTAAGTTTAAATATATTAAATTATTACTGAAAATATTGGGCAACTAGTTTTAGCCAGTTTCAAACTCCCAATTCATAAAACTTACTCAAAGGTTAAATTTTAGAATCTCTTCATGACGACTGACTCTTGCTCTAATTTATAACCGTTCTTAAGCATAAACTCAATTGTAGGATAGAAAAAAGCTGCATCTGTATCATTCAATAGCCGTTGCAGTCTCTGTCTATCCTCTGAAGTCAATGGAGCGCACTCGCTGCGGTATGTCCTTAATTCATCAATTCCCATCATAAGCGGATGAAAATTGATACCTGTTTTTCGTTTCAAGTCCATAAAAATTTCAAACCCACCCCAATCGATATCCCCGAAATGAAACCATTCGAGCTGTGAATCAAAAACCGAGAGTTTTTTGAGAAGTTTTCTCTTTACGGCATTATGATAGCCTCCCAAATAAATTACAATCGCGTCTTTTTCATCAAAATAATGAAATGTGGTTAAATTTTCAACCGTTACTACTTTTTTGCGTGTGATTTCCTTAATCTCCATCTGTTCAATCGCAGAATCGGATAAGCAAAAATCAATCCCCAAAGCATCAAGGTCGATCTCCTGCCGATTAATCAAAAGCCTTAATCCATGCTTCACGATAGCATATCCAGTATCCCGAACAATCAGATAACGCTCACACAGCTCACGAAAAGAAGAAAACTCCTCTTCCCCAAAGGTATTGAATATTTTAAGCAATTTTGCTCCTATCCTTTCAACAAATTTCGAATCCTTAAATTTCTTTTTACTGAAATTTCGAAGCAAAATTTCCTCATCATTTTCCTCAATCGCTTTAACTGCTTTTACAATTTCCGCCAACTCGTCATACGATTTGAAATATTGCTTACAAGACTTTCCAGACTGCAAGTTATCAAGCATTTTCTGCAGAAAGCAATAAGACGTCGTTGATTCTCGCAATGTCTTAAGCAATGTCTGTCCGTCCTTGATATTTTCTGCAATCCTCACGGCCTCGGGAGTCCGCCCCAGGTACAAAAAAGCTTCGGAAGCGTGTTCTTCAACCAAAAATACCTTGATCAAAAAAGACGTTGCCTTGTCATATATTGCTCGAACAAATCCAAGGCTTTCCAGCTGTTTGATTGCTCCGTCAATTTCATCTCGATATAAATAAGCATCATCGCCCCAATACTTTGAAAAGACATCGACGTCTTCCTTATTCTCAAGGAAAATCCTTCGGGAAACTGAAGCGACGCCATGCTTTACTTGGCGTCTGTCAAGCTTGTCCAACAGTTTGTTTAAAATGATTTTGGAATAATTCATGATACTTTAATATGTACTTTAGGTACGATTCGATGATTGCTTTTGACAAGAGCAACGATAGTGGTGACATATTGATGGATTGACTTCGCCCGTTCCGTAGGGACAGCAATAAGCGGTTGAATATCAAGTTCTGCATATTATTCAAGCAGTGACCGAATACGTTCTCCGTCCATATTGTTGAACGCCTCATCAAACATTACAAGGCATCCGGGCGACCTTTGGCCGTATCCGCTGTGCATAATTTGATCGAACGAAGCTGCAATAATAACGTAGAACGGCGTTTGTTTTCTCCCCCGCTCTTACTCTCATTAAGCTTGGAAAAATAAGATTTCTCCCCGCGTTTATTCGTTATCACGATATCGTAACTCATAAACTTGCGATAATCAGTATAATCTTTGATTATTTTTTCCTGCTGATCCGAACGCGTGGTTGACGTCAATTTATCGAACAATTCCTGCATAAGCGCTGCATTCTTTTCAGTTAATTGAGAGGTAAACAGATCTTTATAATCAAAGTCCTCCGTTCCGATAAAGATATCGTAATATTCGCCAAATTCACGTTGGAGGCTTCTTCCAATCTGAAATTGATATACTTCCCCGTCAGGGCCGAACGGTCTTTGCGCCAAAACATGATTCAATTTGTTGATATTCTTTTTTTCATCCCCAATATGGCGCCTGATCTCAGAGATATACGATTCCTTAAATGCCGTACTTGCGTTTTGTTTTGTTTCTTCCAATTTTTCCGCAAATTGCGCAAGATCTCGCAAAATAACTTCGTTATATTCCCGATAAAACACATCAAGGCTGTCTATTTGTGCCGTAGCATCAAAGCCATATTTATCAATATAGGACTGCATTCTGCCTTTCAAATTCTCTTCCGTTCGAATGCAATTAGTTTTCATATTCGATGCACGGGATCGATATTCTGAAGCCGACATCTGATTTTGCTTACGGTATACCTCGATTTCGTTCCATAAAGACGGATCGGATTGTAGTTGTTCGACAAGCGGTTTTACTTGCGTAATCTCGGCCAACAACTCCTGTTCGTTCTTTCGCGCTTCTCTGATTTGAAACTCATACTCATTAATGTTTTTTTGGCCTGTCGCAATTCGAGACTCCATGTCCAGCTCCATACTCCTATGCCGCTCGATTTTAGGGATTAAATCATTATTACGCTCCGCCTCAGACAACATTGTCTTCAACCGCTTTATTTCAGCTGATACAGCATCATATTCCGCCCAAACTCCAATCGAGCTTTCAATATAACTGATTTTGCTTCCATGCATCTCCCTGATTGATGCGTCCAGATTGCGAACAGTTTGCGTTTTTTCATTCAGCAAATTTGCCAATTCCTCTATCCGAGATCTGACCTGCTCTAACCGAATCTGACTGGCTTTTCGACCAATATACGGCGTAGTATATATCTCTTGTTTCGTCTGTCGAGCCGCTTTATTTTGATAGACCATAACCGTCCTTGTAATTGCGCGCTCATGCTGTTTCAGCTCATCTTCGGAATCGACACACATCACATTGCCCATCAAGTACACAACGTATTTCCGCGCATCGTCGCTATCTGTTACAATTTTTTCAGCAAGAGAACCAGGAATTGTCTCTCGTTCCTGTATTTTAGCAGAATTTACAAGCCCCACTCCGTGTATTTTATATTGAATTTTATATTTTTCATAAATACGAAGCGCTTCATCATAATAATGATCTGAAACAAATAAATCAAAACGCCTTGTATTGAGATAACCCTCAACCGCATTACGCCACTGTTCTTCCCCCTCTCGCATTTCAATTAACTCACAAAGCGGCATTACTTTAATCGGTTTTCCATCCTGATCAGACAAGCCCTGTTGAATTAGCTTCATAAGTATTTCCACCTCAGACTTATAAGATGGAAGTCCTTTACTTAGTTTATCTCTTTCCGCCTCTAATCCGTCCTTTTCTTGTTTAATATTCTCTATTTCGAGTTCGATTCGACTTTTTTCTCCCGTTCTTTGGTCATACTCCAAGCGATAATTTTCCGAATATTTTTGAAATGCCTTTTGAAAGGCTTCGTACTCTTTCGCTTTTGAAAGACGTAAAAAATTACTCTTTATACCGATGCTTTCAGCAATTTTAGCTTCCGTCAAAATTGCTGCATCAAGATCTTGCACACGGTCATAAAGTCTTCCCTTCTTTTCCTCCGCATGAGATAAGTCTGTATTAATTTTCTGCAAAGCCAAATATTTTTCATTATGCGTTAAAGAATAGATAAGTTCTTTAATCTGATCCAGCTCAGTTTGATATGCCTTAACCCGCGTTTGTTCTTGCATAAGATGATGTTCCGCCAACGCTCTCTTTTCAGTTTGACGTCGATATCCACTTTCCGCCTCGCTTAACTCGCTAACAACAGCGCATCCTTGTGCAAGTTCGCTCTCCCGAGAATCTCTTCGATATTCATCCCCTTTCCCTGTAATTTTTTCAAGATCGGCTTTTTTCTCTTCATCCTTGATGATCTTATCCTGGAGTTCATTGTATGTACGGATATTTTCACGAATCGTATCAATAACAACTGCCTTTTCAGGGAGTAAAAATTGAAAAACAAATTCACCGATATCCTTAATGGGGCGAAATGCGATCGCCTTGGGCAAAAGTTCATAATATTTATCGGTCAACTGCAGAATATTATAAATCGCTTTTCGAATATTTCTTCTGGAATCCCCGGCATAATCAAGCGATCGTATTGCATCCTTTCCCAAAATCTTTTCCATTCGCCGATAGTTAATATAGCTCTTGACCCCGCCGTTTTCTTCACAAAACAGCGCATCATTAAGCCTCCTATCCGACATATGGTAAAATGTTTTACCGATTTTCTGTCTGGATTCCTGAATTTCCAATACAACGCCCAAAACAAAATATTTTTTTACAAGGTCATCGTAAAATTCCAGCGCGATATGAGAAATCAAATTGTTTTCTTCCCTTAAAAATTCTTTCCCCTCCGTTCCCACTCTGCCGCGCATATATGTTTCAAGCGTACGCTTCGTTGATTCATTGGCAGCCGTATTAAATTTATTTTCTTCCCCGCCCGTCAACAAGAAATAGAGCGCATCAACGATCGTAGATTTTCCACTACCATTATCACCCGTAAAAAGGACTGAACCACTGATGTCGATCGTCTCATCGTAAAACCCGTGCCAATTGATCAGCTTAATCTTCGTCAATTTCTTCATCTTCGCGTTCTCCCTCGTCCCCTTCTTCTTTCTTTAATGCCGTCAACCTGTCCGTAAGATCATCCAAGCTATCTTGTTGAATAATTACCTGAATCGTAGGTAAAATTCGAATGACTAATTCCTCTGTGATATTGGTCGCACTGAAATCGATCACTTTGTACTTGCGTAATTTTAATAAACTGTCGCGATACGAATTGACCTTTTTATCGTCACGGAAAATCTTCGTTGATTTTACTTGTTCGATAATTTCCTCTAACTGAACAACAGCTCTTCCGCCGGATGCAGCCTCTTTGCGTTTTAAATAATACAGCTTTCTCAAGATCAAAATGATGACGGTATCAAATTTTGACAACTTTTCACGGTACTTGTTTTCCTGCTTTTTGATATAACAAACTTCATTGTACTTATCGTACACCACTTCGTAGTCAATGATAGAGAAATAATGGACAAACAAGGCTAAATTTTCGCATACGAAAAAGAAATCCCCGCGATCCTCCTGTTTTTCCTTCACGAGAAAGGATTCCCCTAAAAGTTTATTGACAATTTTTGAAAAAGTTGCTTTTTCAGAATCTTTGAGCATTAGATACTCTTGCAAAAATTGCTCTGCATTGTTTGCCTTATTCATTACATCCCCCTCCTGGTAATCTGAAACATTTGCATATGATAGCCATCAATACAATCTGTCCCCTCATGATAATTTAGTGAGTAACTCATCCCCTCATATTCCGCATAAATCTCGATTAATATAACCTTGAAAAACGTCTCCTGATCGGAAAAATCAAGATCTTTTACTTCAACAAAATTACGGTCTTTCAGCAATTCCTCTACATATTCGTTAATCTTTTCCTTAGACAAGGCATCTTCGGCAAAAATCCGTTCGAAATTTGCTTCAATCTCTTCCGCAGACACCTCCGGAATCCTCGAAACCACACTTGTCACTTGCTTTTTATTAAACGCTCTAGCATACGGAGATTTTTCGTCAAGAGTCCGCATCCCGAAAATTGGTATTGCATCGCTAAAATCATCCGCTTCAACGGTCGCTAAAGTACGCAGTGCTTTGTCAATCTTTCCATTGATGTCGTTTCGATTATTCATCAGGAAATTAATCGTAGAAAGCGCAGACCTGTGGAATCGACTGTTTTTTCGATCAATTATGGAAATTAATTCATCCACGCTTTCAAAACGATCTATAACATAATCCAAATCGTTTCTCAAATCCGACTCAATTTCTGAATACTGATCTTCGGTCGGATCTTTTAAACCCGCTGTAATTGCATAATTCTCAGTAACTTCTCGAAGCTTTTCATATCGCAATTCTCGGAGTTTTGAAAGAATTTCCGACGTGTACTTGCTGGGATTATCCCTACCTTTGAGGTTGTTAAATACAGTCAATACCACTTGATTTTGGTATTTATTGACCAGCAAATCGAGGACATCTTGCGGCTTCAAATCTTTGCGAACCATTAGCTTAGAAATGTAATCTTTAATCGTAGAATGAAGCCCCTGCAAGTGATTAAATAACTCTGTAGTGTTTTTTACAACCTGTTCAATAAGAGCCTTGGATTTTTGATAATCAAAATTGCGCAATGTCTCATAAATGACATAAAAATACCCCGTATATTCTAAAGGACGATTTCGCTTTGAAATAAGATTTTTAAATGTCTCCATTAACGCAATAGCATTATCTGTCATGGACACAAAAACATTAAATCCTTCCGAATTATCCTCTTCGAGCCATCCGCATCTCTTGAATTGACGAAGCTTAAAATTTGCTTTTTCTTTTGCTGTCTTAGCAAGAATATCAACGCCATCATCGTCATCTAATTCTTTAAAACTTTGCTGTTTGATGTATTCTGCAAATTTATCTACTAATTCTCCTTTCTCAATAGCCTGACTACACTCATCCCTGTCTCTTATACACATCTGACGCTGCCGACGACTTAATAGGTGTAG
>ERZ1090866.340-NODE-340-length-17450-cov-9.726703_pt1 | contig 17450 bp, 14 predicted proteins | sample MGYA00478477_ERZ1090866 | MGnify/ENA primary metagenome ERZ1090866 (study PRJEB33644, sample SAMEA5815737) | chicken gut metagenome | biome: Chicken; feature: Gastrointestinal Tract; material: Caecum | place: Ireland | collected 2019-01-01 | study: A study of the... | reverse complement strand
AGTTACAAAAGAGCGCGCTTAATATATACTTAAATAAATCAGTCGTTTAAAAATTAAAGGTGATTTATGACTTGCATAACAAGACTGGATAAAAGTGCAAAAAAGGTGCTCTCCCGCGGCATTCTGGCCTTTGCGATAGTTGCGGTTGTACTGGGCGTCGTTCTGCTTTCTCTGTGGGGAGTTGTCTCCTCGATAGACGGCTATTGCGACTGGGAGCTGTTCGTCGTGGCGCTTGCTCCTGTGCCCTGCTCGGTGCTGCTTTTCGGCGCGTATTCCAGGCAGGTAAACGGCGCAGACGGCACACTATCCTATAACGAATACGATTTCGGCAAGGTAATGTTCACGGTAAAAGCTACCAGGCGCGGCGCTTTTGCAGGTACAATGGATATAGAGTACAGCTCTGTAAAAAAGCTGAAGGAGCGCGGCGGTTATCTTCTTATCTATGTCCGCAAGATGGGCGCGTTTATAGTGGATATAGCCGAGCTTGGCATATATAAAGCTCAGCTCATTGCCGATATAAAAGCCTGCATAAAAGGCGGCAATAAACAGTAAACAGATTAAAATTTTTTGGATATACTGAAACAGTTGTCCGGGCAGGTATTTTAAAGTTTTTATGCTGACCGGAGAAGATGTATTTATTTGATTAATGTCAGCCTTTTAAGTGTTATTTAATGTAATCAAAGGGCTGTCCTTTCAGTTAAAGTTCAAATTTATTATGTACTTATCTGCCTGTTTTCTTTGTATTTCTTGGCTATAATGAAAATTTTATTCACCTTAGCAATTAAAAGTAATATTTTCTGCATTGTATAAAAAAGTTGACAAAACATATTGCACAGTGCGTGCAGGTTGTGTTATAATTTTTTTGTAAAAAGATATTTAAAGGTGGTATTTATGAAAAGCCAGAGCGTAGTTACCGATTTAAGGCGCAAAGTCTTTGCAGAAGTAGCAAAAGTGGCATATAAGTCGGAAGCAGTTGCAAGCGATATAGAGGCAATCCCCTATATCATAACGCCCGACGAAGAACCTAAATACAGAGAAAACATCTACCGCGAGCGCCAGATTGCGGCAGAGCGCGTGCGCCTTGCAATGGGCCTTTCGCTCCGTCCCGCAAACAAGCCCGTACACATCACCGAGGGCCTGGACGCGAGCAATATAGCAGATAAATATTACGAGCCGCCCCTCATGCAGGTAATACCTTCGGCCTGCGATAAGTGCCCCGATAACGAATATGTCGTGAGCGACCAGTGCCGCAACTGTCTTTCGCACGCGTGCATAAAGGCCTGCCCGAGGAATGCAATCTCAATAGTCAACGGTCGTTCGTTCATAGACCAGTCAAAGTGCATAAGGTGCGGCAGGTGCAAGGCGGCGTGCCCCTACGACGCGGTTGCCCACCACATTCGCCCGTGCGCTTCTGCGTGCGGCATAAAGTGCATAGGCACGGACGAGTTCGGCAGGGCAAAGATAGATAACGAAAAGTGCGTGGCGTGCGGTCAGTGCATGGCTGCCTGCCCCTTCGGCGCCATTGCGGATAAATCGCAGATATTCCAGCTCATACAGGCAATAAAGAAGGGCGATAAGGTTGTTGCAGCCGTTGCGCCTGCAATAGTAGGTCAGTTCGGCCCCAAGGTCACGCCGGGCAAAACCAAGACGGCGCTTTTGAAGCTCGGCTTTAAGGATATTTACGAGGTGGCTTACGGCGCAGATATGGGTTGCATAACCGAGGCGCATCACTACGTCAATTCGATAGCTACGGGCAAACTGCCCTTCCTCTTTACCAGCTGCTGCCCCGCCTGGGTAGAGCTTACCCGCAGGCAGTTCCCCGACCTCGCACCCGAAATCTCACAGGAGCTCACGCCTATGGTGGCTACTGCCCGCCACATAAAGGAGAAGGACCCCGAGGCGCGCGTGGTGTTCATAGGACCGTGCGCTGCTAAAAAGCTTGAAGCTTCGCGCACATATATAAGGAGCTATGTAGACTTTGTAATAACATTCGAAGAGCTTGTCGGTATGTTCGATGCTCTCGATATAAATCCCGAGGAGCTTGAAGAGAGCCACATAGAGTTCACCGCCACGGGCGCAGGCCGCGGCTATGCGGTTGCCGGCGGCGTTGCCAATGCTATAGAAAAGTGCATAGATGAGTACTATCCCGGCACCGAGGTTAAAATTCAGCACGCCGAAGGTCTTGCCGAGTGCAAAAAGATGCTTATGCTGTGCAAGGCAGGCAAGCTCAACGGCTATATGATAGAGGGTATGGGTTGTCCCGGCGGCTGCGTTGCGGGCGTAGGTACTCTCATTCCCGTAGAGCGCGCAAAGGTATCCGTTGAACAGATGGTCAAGAGCAGCGAACACCCCGTGCCCGAAAAGAAGCTTGAGGAAGAAGGCGAAAGGCTGACCAGAATGTCTCCTCCCAAGGCACCCACCGAATAATCGGCCGCTGCGGCAAAGATAAGCAACCTATAACACGTGCAGACATTTATAATATGCAGCTGTTAAATTAAATACACAAATAAAACATCAGCGCCGCGGAAGCATTTAAATGCTTCCGCGGCGTTTATACTCTTTCAAAATTGTTTAAAATAAAGTATAAAACTCTCTCGGTTTGACTAAAAAGCCGCAGCAGTACAAAAATTAATCAGCTTAAAAATGCGGCAGATACTCATATAATCTATAATGTTGCTGACGGATTAAATAATAAATTGTAAAAGCCGCAAATATTGTCTGCAAGTGTGCGGGAATTTCTGATTGAAGGTGATGGTATGTTATATGATGCGATAATAATAGGAACGGGGCCTGCGGGCGTTTCCGCGGCGCTCAATCTTAAAATTTTAGGTAAAAACTTCCTTTGGTTTGGCAGCAGCGTAAGCTCGAAGAAGGTGGAGGCGGCCGAGCTCATACGCAACTATCCGGGGCTACCCGAAGTTACGGGCAAACAGCTCTCCGAGGCGCTGCTTTCGCACGCAAAGAGTATGGGCGCAGAGCCCGAAAAGCAGCTTGTAACCGCTGTGTACGACCTTTCAGGCAGATATGCCGTCACCGCGGGCACTGATACTTACGAAAGTAGGACTATAATTTTGTGCACTGGCGTTGCGGCGCAAAATCTTATAAGCGGCGAAGAGCAGTTTCTTGGCCGCGGCGTAAGCTATTGCGCCACCTGCGACGGCTTTTTGTATAAGGATAAGGTAATAGGCGTACTCGTGTACGATAAATCTTTCGAACACGAGGCCGAATACCTCGCAGGACTGGCAAAAAAAGTTTACCTTATGCCCATGTATAAGGGTTGCGAGGTAAAGGCGGATAATGTTGAGATTGTAATGAAGATGCCAAAGGAGATTTCCGGCGGCCTAAAGGTCAACAAACTTGTCTTTGCGGACGGGGAAAAGGAGGTTGACGGTTTATTCATACTTCGCGCCTCCGTCTCGCCCGCCGTGCTCCTGCGCGGACTTGAGGTCAAAGACGGGCACATAGCTGTTGACAGACAGTGCCGCACTAATCTTGCTGGCGTGTTTGCCGCGGGCGACTGTACGGGCAGACCCTATCAGTACGCAAAGGCCGTGGGCGAGGGCAACATTGCCGCACATTCGGCGGTTGAGTACCTCGCAGAGCAGGGCAAATAATGCATATTCCTCTTTAATTCCTCCTATATGTTTTAAAGTGAAAGCGGCGGTTTTGCAAATACTTGCAAAACCGCCGCTTTAGTGTTACAATATTTACAAATAGTTTATCGTGCGCGTTCGGTATAAATGCCGCGCACATCGTAATTGTCGGCTGTGCCGTAAGCGCTCAGCCGCTTATGGGAGATTTATGAAGTTTACAGAATTCACCGTTCACACCACAACCGAGGGCAGCGAGCTTGTAGCCGATATTTTATGGCGCTACTCCAACTACGGCGTGGCCATTTCAGACGTAAAGGACGTAATTGCCCTTCAGCGCGACAAGGTAATGTACTGGGATTACATAGACGAAGAGCTCACCCGCGATACGGGCGAAGTGCTTGTCAAGGCCTTTGTTGCGGTGGAGGAGTCCGCCGCGGCGGCAAGTTCCATCCGTGCCGATATAGACGCCCTGCGCGAAAACTGCGGCGGTTGTATGCCGCTTGGCTCGCTGGAGATAACCACGCGCACGGTTGAGGGCGACGACTGGATAGAGATATGGCGCAAACACTTCCGCCCCATACACATAGGCAGCCGCATTGTGGTTGTGCCGGAGTGGATAAAGTACTCAAAGCAGCCCGACGAGGTCATCGTCTGTCTGGACAGCAATATGGCGTTCGGCACGGGTGAGCATGAAACGACGTCTATGTGCCTGGAGCTTTTACAGGAGTATCTCACGCCCGAAAGCGTCTGCCTTGACGTGGGCTGCGGCAGCGGTATTTTAGGCATATCTGCCGTCCTTTTGGGCGCAAAGAGTGCATATCTCACAGATATTGACCCCGTCGCCACCGAAAGCGCCGCCCACAACTGCAAAATGAACGGCGTGCAGGATAAATGTACAGTCAAGCGCACCGACCTTGTGGGCGACAGTGAAATCTGCGCCGATATTGCACTTGCAAATATCACGGCCGACGTTCTTGCGCGCCTCGCTCCCGATATAGCGCCCAGGGTAAAGGCGGGCGGAAAGCTCATACTCTCGGGCATAATAAGGGAAAAGCTTGCAGGCGTGCTCGAAGCATACTCTGCGCAGGGCTTTGAGCACATCAAAACCGTCAACAAGGGCGAGTGGTACGCGTGCGCCTTCACGCGCGCGTAATTTTTGCCGCGCCTCAATTAAGTACAGTTTAAAAAGAGCGTATGCTTTTAAATTGTGTACTTTCAAACTTTGCAAATCTGACTTAAAATATTTTAAATATTATTTATATGTCCGCTCCTAAACGCTTTTTAACGGAAAATTTAATAGATTACCCCGCTGTTTCGGAAGTGCGCCTCGAGGGCGAGCAGTTCAACCACGCAAAAAATGTTCTTCGTCTCTCCGTAGGCGCGGAAATAACTCTGCTGGACGGCAGCGGCCGCGAATATTCGGCCATAATAGCCGCGGCGGGAAAGCACGATTTTACTGCCCACATAACGGGCTTTAGCGTGGGCGATAAAGAGCCGCTTGTAAACGTGCGCCTTCTGATGGGCGCGCTCAAGGGCGACAAAACCGAGCTGGTCGTTCAGAAGGCCACGGAGCTCGGCGTAAGTTCTGTCGGAGTATTCAATTCGCGCTACTGTTCGGCATTTTTCAATTCTGAAAGCAAGCTTGAAAGGCTTAATAAGGTCGCCCGAGAGGCTACCAAACAGTGTATGCGCTCGGTTGCGCCCAAGGTGGAGTTTTTCGATAAGTTTGAGGACGCGCTGGCCTCTGCCGAAGGCTTTGAAAACAAGCTGTTCGCCTGCGAGTTTGAAAACAATTCACAGGCAGATATGCGCAAACTAAGCGGCACTGTCTGCATAGTCGTGGGCAGCGAGGGAGGCTTCTCAGAGGAGGAGTACGCACTCGCCCGCGAGAGGTACGGCTTCAGCGGAATAACGCTCGGCAAGCGTATTCTCCGCGCAGAGACGGCCGCCGTTGCGCTCACGGCAATAGTCATGTTCGCGCTGGGGGAAATGGGATGAAGGTCTGTGTGTTTACCCTCGGTTGCAAGGTCAATGAGGTGGAGTCCGCCTCGATAATGGCCGAGCTCAAAAGTCTGGGCGCTGATGTGACCGAAAGGTTGTCGCCCGCCGATATATATGTCCTGAATACCTGCGCTGTCACGCGCGAGGCTGAAAAAAAGAGCCGTCAGCTGGTAGCCAGGGCGCGTAAGTTTAATCCCGCGGCTGAAATTTATGTCTGCGGCTGCGCCTCGCAGAAGGACGAAAAGTCTTTTATTGAAAGGGGCGTAACATATGTTGGCGGCGCGCAGGCAAAAAACAGGCTTGTAGCTGTGCTTGCGTCGAGATTGGGCGGCACATATGCCTGCGTGAATAACGAGCAGGGGTATGAAGAGTTGCCCTCTCCGCTGCACCCGCGTACGCGCGCGTTCATAAAGATAGAAGACGGCTGCAACAATTTTTGCAGCTATTGCGTAATACCGTACCTGCGCGGCAGGGTGCGCAGCCGCGCCGTTGAAGAGGTTGTCCGCGAGGTTGAAAATTGCGGCTGTCCCGAGGCTGTGCTCACGGGCATAAACATCTCTGCCTACAACTATGGCGACAAAACGCTTGCGGAGCTCATTTCCTCGCTCTGCAGCGTGGAAAATCGCATACGCCTCGGCTCGGTCGAGTGCGGCGTCGTGGACGGGAAATTTCTTGAGGCGTGCAGGTCGCTCAAGGACTTTGCGCCGCAGTTCCATCTTTCGCTGCAGAGCGGCAGCAATGCCGTTCTTAAAAAAATGAACAGACACTATACGCGCGAAGAGTATCTTGAAAAGTGCAAGCTCATATACAGGTTCTTCCCTGATGCGGCAATAACCACCGATATAATTGCGGGCTTTCCCGGCGAGAGTGAAGAGGACTTTGCGTACAGCCTTTCAATAATAGATGAAGCGGGCTTTGCCCGCGTTCACGCATTCGCCTTTTCGCCCAGGGAGGGCACAGTGGCGTTCAGAATGAAGGACACGCCCTCCGAAGTCAAGGAGGAGCGCCTGCACAGACTGCTCGCTGCGGGTGAGGCGGCGGCTCAGAGGTTTGTTCAGCGCAATCTCGGCACGGTGCAGAAGGTCATATTCGAGGATATGGAGGGCGACTTCACCGCAGGCTACACGGGCAGCTATATAAAGGTATATTGCCGGGGCGACCTGCGCGGCAAAGTTGCAAATGTAAAGCTTTGCTCGCCGTATTTTGGCGGCGCTGTGGGAGAAATCTGTGATTGAAAAATAGGCACGGCGAGCTTGATTATGTAATAAAATTTGAATTGGTGCGGCAATATGCCGCAACTATTGAATAAAAAAACGGCGCAACGCGCCTTAAGGAGATATAAATATGCTTAAAGATGATTGCCTTTTCTGCAAAATAATCAAGGGTGAAATTCCCTCGGCAAAGGTCTACGAAGACGATAAAATGTATGTATTCAAAGATATAGAGCCCAAGGCCAAAGTACACCTTCTGGCCGTGGCAAAGGACCACTTCAAACTGCTCTCTGAAATGAACGAAGAGCAGGCCGAAACGGTAAAATATATGCTCACTAAAATTCCGCAGATTGCGGCTGAAAACGGCTGCGAAAAGGGCTTCCGCCTTGTTATTAACCAGGGTGAGGACGCAGGTCAGTCGGTATTCCATCTGCATATACACATTCTCGGTGGCCAGACTTTGCCCTGGGAGTAAAATATAATTGAGTGCGTTTTGCGCAGGAAAAATGCAATTCAAAAACCTGCGCTGGGCAAGCGGACTGCTTTAAAGCTGAAAATCTTAAAAGCTTAATTAAGTCTGCGCCCTACAGGCTTTAAAAATTTAAAATTGTACGGCAGGCGTAAAAACAAAGGGGGTATATATGTTACATTCTGTTGAAAACGAATTTTTAAAACTTACGGTGGACGACGCGGGCGGCTCTATGCACTCGCTCATATATAAGCCTACGGGCGAGGAGCGCTTGTGGCAGGGCGGCGAGGCGTGGAAGAGCCGCGATGTGGTAATCTTCCCCATAATAGGCCACGCAGGGCCGTTTGAGGTGTGCGGAAAGAGCTATCAGCTCAAATCGCACGGGCTTGCACGATATGCTGTGCTTGCGGCCGAGGTAAAGTCGGACGAAATCACGCTCAGCTTTACATCTGACGAGGAGAGCAAAAAGAGTTATCCGTTCGATTTTTATTTCAGCATAAACTACAAGCTCATAAAAAATTCGGTAAAGATAACATACTTTGTAAAGTCGCTGGGAGGAGTGATGCCGTTCTATGTGGGCGGACATCCCGGAATGTACGCGCCCGGCGGCAGCGCTGTAATCGAGTTTGAAAACGAAGAACACCCCATAATATACCCCATCGAAGGGGGTGCGGCCGCTCTGCCGCACTTAAAAAGGTTTGTTGCCGATAAGCCGTTTTTTGCCGAGTGCAAAACATTTCAGCTCGGCTCGCTCTCGGGCGGGGCAATCTTTGCGCGCACGCAGGACGGCTACACCTACACGTATCGTTCAGACTGTCCGCTGTGGGCGTTCTGGTCCAACGAAAACGGCGGCGACTATGTCTGCGTAGAGCCTTGGTGGGGCATAAACGACAATCCCGCCTTCCCGCGCGAGCTCTCTTTAAAGCCCTTTATGAACTTTGAAAGGGGAGAGGGCAACACTTTTTCGTACGAGCTGACCGTGTCTGAAAGCTGATTGCTTTGGGCGTATTTTTGCCTGCAAATGCGTTTTTTAAAATCAACAATACGCGCAGATTTAATTTTTATTTAACTGATATTTTTGATGGTGCGGCGGGTCTTCAGACCCGCCGCACTATCTCTGTAAAGTCAGCCATTCCATAAACTTTTGCATTCGCCCTTTTAATGCGTAAAAGGTATGGCTGATTATAAAAAATAAGCATTTTACATTGTCTTTTGCGGGTGCTATAATCTATGGTAATAAAGGTTGTATGCAAGTGTCGGCATATACAAAGTGCATTATAAATTTTTTCAGCCGCACATTTCAAGCTTTACAATCTTTCTACGGCTTTTATTATCAGCCGCAACCTGGCGCGCCTTTTGTGTGCGCCATAAAAATATAATTTCCGGGGAGGAACTGTTATGGAAGAAAAAAAACTTGTTGCCTACTTTTCTTGCAGCGGAGTGACGGCTCGCGCCGCGCACAAACTTGCCGAGGCGGCAAATGCCGATTTGTTTGAAATTAAGCCCGCACAGCCCTACACCGCGGCCGATATAAACTGGATGGATAAGTCCAGCCGCTCAACAAAGGAGATGGCAGACGAAAGCTGCCGCCCTGCCATAGCAAACAAGGTGGAGGATATGGCGCAGTATTCAGTCGTATTTGTCGGATTCCCCATCTGGTGGTATGTTGCGCCCAGGATTATAGAGACCTTTTTGGAGAGCTATGATTTTTCCGGCAAGACGGTTGTACCCTTCTTTACTTCGGGCGGAAGCGGCGCAGGCAAGACGGACGCCGTGCTGCATAAACTCTGCTCGCCTGCCACAAACTGGAAGCCGAGCAAGCGCTTCAGCGGCAATCCCTCCGCAGCAGAGCTTAAAAACTGGCTTTTATCGCTCGGGATATAGCTTAAGGTGACGGTATGGACAGAATTGAAAATTGCAAGCAAAAATTTGCTGAGCTCTTCGGCGGCAAACCTACGGAAAACGAGGGCGACGACCCTGAATTTATGCGCATTCTGCAGCGGTTTATATTTGGCGAGGTGTGCTATGAGGGCTCGCTCGATAGCCGCATGCGCGAGCTTGTCACCATAACGGTTCTTACGGTAAACCAAACGCTGCCCCAGCTCAAGGCGCACACAGTTGCCTGCCTGAATACGGGGCTCACTCCGCAGGAAATCCGCGAGGCGGTATATCAGTGCGCGCCGTTTATCGGCTTTCCCAAAACGCTCAACGCGATTGCTGCCATGGACGAGGTGTTCAAAGAAAGGGGCATTGCGCTTCCCCTCGGGAACGGCGAAACTATAACTGAGGCCGACCGCTACGAAAGGGGACTTGCACTTCAGGCGCCGATATACGGCACGGAGATAAGCGAGCGCTACGGCTGGCTGCCCGCAGGTTTTGCCGAGGCCGTTCCGCGCTACCTCACCGAACTGTGTTTTTCTGACTTTATGACGCGTAAATTTTTGGACGGCAAGACGAGGGAACTTTTAACCGTGGTAATGCTTGCCGCCATGGGCGGAGCGGAGGTGCAGGTGCGCTCTCACGCAGAGGGCGCACTCAAAGCGGGAAACACCAAGGAGGAGGTAGTGTGCGCGCTTGTGCACGCCATGCCTTATATGGGCATTCCCCGCCTTTTCAATGCGCTTAATTGCTCAAAAGATGTGCTTAGCTGAAATTTAAAATAATATAATCGAGGTTTTTATGGATAAACAGTTTGAAGAACAGAACATATTCGGACTTGGCAAGGAAAATTCTGCCTACGCGCAGTATTTTAAAGGTACGTCCTATCTCAATCCGCTCACAACACCTTCGGCAGACGCGCCGTTTTTTGCAAACGTCACCTTTGAGCCCGGCTGTCGCAATAACTGGCACATTCACCACGCAAGCAAGGGAGGCGGACAAATCCTTTTGTGTATTGCAGGCAGCGGCTGGTATCAGGAGTGGGGCAAGCCCGCACAGTCGCTTAAACCCGGCGATGTGGTGGTTATTCCCGCCGAAGTCAAGCATTGGCACGGCGCAAAAAAGGACAGCTGGTTTTCGCATATAGCTGTGGAAGTTCCGGGAGAAAATTCCTCCAACGAGTGGCTCGAGGAGGTAGACGACAGCCACTATTCAAATCTTTAATCTCAAATATTTTTGCCGCCTGAACGGGTCTCCGTATGGCGGCATTTTTTATTTCGTAAATTACCTTTTTTGCTTTAAAAAAACCTCCTGTTCCAGAACAAAAAAATCTGTAAAATTATAAGCTTTTTAATATTGCGTCTTGCAATCGGTGCCGCAATATGCTATAATAAAAGCAGAATTTTTGTTTTTTCTGCGCGATTGCGCGCAGGCTGAATATCTGGTGGGAGTATGGAAGAATTACTTATAGAGCGCGCGTCCTGCGGCGAGCTCGAAGAGATTTACGGCGCAATGCAGCGCAGTTTTCCGCAGGAGGAATTACGCGACTTTGCCGACCTTTCGCGCGTGTTTGTAATGCCCGAATACGGCGTGTATCACATTGTCTTCGGCGGCGAGCGTGTGGGATTTACCGGCATATGGCAGCTTGAGGGGTTTGCGTTCATAGAGCATTTTGCGATATCTTCGGCCTCGCGCGGGCACGGGCTTGGCAGCCTTGCCATAAAGGAGTTACAGCGCAAGTTCGGCAGAATTGTGCTCGAGATAGAGCCTCCCGTAGACGAAATAACCACGCGGCGCTTTAATTTTTACAGCAGACTTGGTTTTGTAATGAACGACGTCCCCTATCTTCAGCCGCCGTACAGGGCGGAGGACGAGCCGCTGCCGCTCAGACTTATGAGCTACCCTGCCGCATTGACCTCGCCCGTTCCCGTCATAGAGCAAATATATAAGGTTGTATACGGCCGCAGCGGCGGGCTTACAAGCTTTTTAAAGGTGCGCAAGCTTGCCGAGGGCGACGACCTCGCCGCCGTGGCGCATTTAATCTACAAGACTGACGACTATGTGTTCCCCTTTATGTTCAAGGGCAGGGAAAAGGACGCCGTGCCCGTGTTCACTGCTATGATAGGGCGCAACACTCTATACAACGCCGCCAACATCACCGTTGCCGAGCTTGCCGGCAAAATAGTTGGCATAGTTGTTTCTCTGCCTGCGCCCATAACTGTTTCGCCCTCCGAGATGATGGATTGTTTCCTGCTTTCGGGGCAGGTGGTGGACGAAAACTTTACGCAGGTTTATAACGAATACTACAAGCCGCTCGAAAACGAGCCCTCGGGCATATACATAGCCAATGTGTGCGTGGACGGGGCTTACAGAGGTATGGGCATAGCCCGCCTTATGCTTTCACAAATTTTGCGCGACGATAAGACATATAATCTCGAAACGGTAAAGGGCAACGAAGCTGCGTTCAGACTGTACAGCGGGTTGGGGTTCAAGGTGCTCAACGAATACCCTGGCTTTACGAATGTACCATGCTACCGTATGCGCAGGGAGAAGAAGGAGTGAAATTATGGACGTTTTTATAAGTTACGAACATCAGTCTAAATCCATTGCAGATAACATCTGCGCCGTGCTCGAATCCAAGGGTATACGGTGTTGGTACGCCCCGCGCGACGTCTATGGCGATTACGCTACCTCCATTGTGGAGGCGATAGAAAGTTGCAAGGTATTCGTGCTGATACTCAACTGCGACTCCTCCAACTCGCCGCACGTTCTCAACGAGGTGGAAATAGCCTACCAGCGTATTCTCAAGGGCGAGATAGCAATAGTGCCGTTCAAGGTGGATGCGGGCCTGCTTTCAAAGGCAATGGAGTACTACGTAAAGCGCCTGCACTGGATAGACGCAGTCAGCGCACCCTTGGAAAAGGCGATAAGTCAGCTCTATGAACAGCTCGTGCCCATTCTGGGCATAAAGGAGCAGCCTGCCGCTCCCTCGGCCGAGGCGCAGCCTGTAAATACCGACCGCAAGGGCGTAACTTACTATTCCCCCGACGACTTTGTAGAGATGCAGAGGCTTCAGTTGGAGGACGAGCTGCTGTTTGAGTATGAAAAACCGCTCTACGATAAGCTCATGTTCGATAAGGAGGGGCTGGACGTGCTCGACCTCAGCGTGCTCAATCCACGCTCCACGATAAGGCGGTTCAATCGTGCCGAAGTCAAAAACGTCGTCGCGCTTTCTTACAGCGACGGGGTGATTGCCGAGGGCAACGACCTCTCTTCGGAAATGGAGGGGATAGGCTTTTATAAGTTCAACCCCGCGCAGGACAGCGTTTACGACGACCTTCCGCCCATAATGCACAAGGCGGGTGTGGAACAGTTCGACCTGATAAACCTCACCATGGCCTTCCTCGATTTAAAAAATCCTTTTAAAACGCTCAACCGCCTCAAAAAGTTTTTGCGGCCGGGCGGAATGATGTTCGTCCGTGATGTGGACGACGGCGTGGTGTTTGCCTACCCCGACCGTGATAAACTTTTCGAGCAGTTTAAAGAGTTCTATAAGTACGATACTCTGAGCGGCTCGCGCAACTCCGCAAGGCAGGTCTTCAATGTAATGAAGAAGTTGGGCGCAAAGCAGGTAAAGCTTGAGCGGTGCGGCATAAATACCGCGTCTATGGACTACGACCATAAGAGGTTGCTGTTCAAAAGCTGGTTCTCGTTTATTCCAAACGATTTCCGTCAGATTCTTAAGGAGCAGCCAAACAACGAAAAGGCCAAAGAGGTTATGAATTGGGTGGACGAGTACTATGACGACCTCGAAGAGGAGTTTTTCGGCGACGATTTTCTTTTCAACAGCGGGTATTTTATTTATACCGTATTGTTCTGAGTAATCGTAGCGCGGTTTGCAGTGTTTGCTTTTATTGCGCCAAGGCTTGCTTCTATGCGCAGTAGCAAAGCAATGGTTATTGGCGTAGTTAAATGCACTATAACCACATTTAAATTCACCATAAAGCTGAACCAATCAATTTATAAAATCAAACGCAGTGTTAATATCAGAGTTGATTGCATCAACTATAATGCGCGAGCGGCGGAAAATTTCCGCCGCTCGCGCATTAATTTTTGGTGTGCAGGTTTCTTTATTTTATATTTGAGCTGTGCCGTAAATGGGGGTTATGCCGTAAATGGGGGTTATGTCGTAAATGGGGGTTATGTCGTAAATGGGGCTGTGCCGTAAATGGGGTTGTGCTATAAATATCTGAGCTTCAGAATAAATTCTGGTTAAAAAAATTGAGCGGGCGCTTTTAAAGCGCCCGCTCATTAACTTAAACGGAAGTTTTGATTATTCCTTGCCTGCAAGTTTTTTATAACCTTCAAGTCTCTCTTTTGCGGATTCCTCCGTCTCTTCAAAGAGCTTGTTGGCAACTTCTGCGCCCTGGGTCTTTACGAGCGACGAATACCTCGTCTCGCCCGCAAGGAATGCCTGGTAGCCATCGAAGTTGGGCTCAGCCTTGCTGTCAAGCGTGAATACTTCGCCTTCAGGATTATACCTGTAAAGCTGCCAGTAACCGCAGTCAACAGCTGCCTTCTCTTCGAGCTGGCTCTTGGTCATGTTGATGCCGTGGTTGATGCAAGGTGCATAGCAGATTATAAGCGAAGGTCCGTGATATGCTTCAGCCTCGGATATAGCCTTGAGGAACTGTGCAGGGTTTGCGCCCATAGAGCACTGTGCCACGTAAACATATCCGTATGTCTTTGCCATCATGCCGAGGTCCTTCTTCTTTACCCTCTTGCCTGCGGAAGCAAACTTTGCAACTGCGCCGATGTTGGTCGACTTGGATGCCTGGCCGCCGGTGTTGGAGTAAACTTCGGTATCGAGTACGAGGATGTTTACGTCTTCGCCTTCGGCAAGTACGTGGTCAAGTCCGCCGTAACCGATATCGTAAGCCCAGCCGTCGCCGCCGAATATCCATATAGACTTCTTGGCAAGGCAGTCTTTATCTGCAAGTATCTCTTTTACGAGTGCGTCAGCCTCGCAGCCGCAATCTTTGCAGCTCTCGAGGTAGCCGAGGAGTGCTTTGGAAGCTTTCTTTGAAGCCTCTCTCTCGTCGAATGCGGCAAGGTAAGCTTCGCAAGCTGCCTTGGCGTCGCCCGTCCAGAGCTCTGCAAGTTTTTCAACTTTGCCCTTTATGGCGTTCCTTCTTGCGCTGTATGCAAGGTTCATGCCGTAGCCAAACTCTGCGTTATCTTCGAAGAGGGAGTTTGCCCAGGCGGGGCCATGGCCTTCCTTATTCTTGGTGTAAGGGCATGTAGGTGAAGAACCGCCGTAAATGGAGGAGCAGCCCGTAGCGTTTGCTATAACCATGTCTTCGCCGAAGAGCTGGGTTATAACCTTGATGTAAGGAGTTTCGCCGCAGCCTGCGCATGCGCCGGAGAACTCAAACAGAGGAGTGCAGAACTGGCAGCCCTTGACGGTCTCTTTCTTGAACTTGGAGGTATCAACTGCGGGAAGGTCAACAGCATATTCCCAGTTCTTGTCTTCGCCCTTCTCCAGAGCTTCTGCAAGGGGAACCATCTTTATAGCGCCGCCATCCTTTACGGGGCATACGGTAGCGCATACGCCGCAACCCATGCAGTCGAGGGGAGAAACCTGCATCTTGTACTTGTAGCCGGGGATGCCTATTGCGTCTTTTACCATAACCATCGTTGCGGGAACGTCTGTTGCGTCCTTTGCAACGAGTGCGGGTCTGAGGCAGGCGTGAGGGCATACGAACGAGCAGGTGCCGCACTGTATGCACTTGTCCTGCATTATTTCGGGAACGTTTACCGCAACGCCGCGCTTTTCAAACTGGGTTGTGCCGGTGGGAACGTGGCCGTCTGCATTGAACTGTGAAGACTTAAGCTTGTCGCCCTGAAGGTAGAGGATGGGCTTGATTATCTCCTGGTAATACTTGTCGGCATGTCCTTCGTGCATAGCTGCGCCCGTGGTGGCGTTTGCCCAGCTTGCGGGTACGTCTATCTTTATAAGGTTGTCACCTGCGGCGGAATCAATTGCGTTGTAGTTCATCTGAACGACAGCGTCGCCCTTTCTGCCGAATGACTTTTTAGCCATGTACTTCATGTACTCGATGGCCTTGTCGTAAGGCATAATCTGGGGATTTACGCGGAAGAATGCAGACTGAAGAATGGTGTTCGTCCTGCCGCGGAGGCCGAGCTGAGCTGCAATGTGGATTGCGTCTATAACGTAGAGGTTGATGTGCTTTTTAGCGATGTCCTGCTTAACCTTTGCGGGCAGGAATTCTTCAAGCTTTTCAACGGTGGTGGCGTCTGTGTTCAGAAGGAATGTGCCGCCCTCTTTGATGTCGCTCGTCATATCGTAGCGGGTTATGTAAGAGGGGTTGGAGCACTGAACGAAGTCAGCCGAATCGATGAGGTATTCGCTCTGGATAGGGGTATCGCCGAAACGGAGATGCGAAACGGTTATGCCGCCCGACTTCTTGGAATCGTAGAAGAAGTATGCCTGAGCGTGCTTGTCGGTATGGTCACCTATTATCTTTATGGAGTTCTTGTTTGCGCCTACCGTACCGTCGGAGCCGAGGCCGTAGAACTTGCAGGAGGTTGAACCTGCGGGAGCAGCGTCGAACTTTTCAGAGAAGTCGAGCGAGCTGTTGGTTACGTCTTCGTATATACCGATGGTGAAGTGGTTCTTGGGCTCTTTCTTTTCAAGGTTCTTGTAAACGGCGAGAACCATGGAAGGAGTGAACTCCTTGGAGCCGAGGCCGTAGCGGCCGCCGACTACCTTTACCTTGGAAACGCCCATCTCGAAGAGTGCGGAGCAAACGTCGAGGTAGAGGGGCTCGCCAAGGCTGCCGGGTTCCTTCGTTCTGTCAAGAACGGCAATCTTTTTAACCGTCTTGGGAAGGGCGGCAACAAAAGCTTCGGCAACGAAAGGTCTGTAGAGACGAACTTTTACAAGGCCGTACTTCTTGCCCATTGCGTTGAGCTTGTTTATGCTCTCTTCAACAGTCTCGCAGGCTGAACCCATAGCAACTATAACTTCCTCTGCATCGGGTGCGCCTACATAGTCGAACAGGTGGTAGTTTCTGCCGCACTTAGAAGATACGATGTCCATCATCTTCTGAACGATTGCGGGTGCAGCTGCATAGTAGCTGTTTGCCGTCTCTCTGTTCTGGAAGTAGGTATCGCCGTTCTGCGCGGTACCCTTCTGGATGGGATGTTCGGGGTTGAGTGCGCGGCTCTTGAAGTCTGCAACGTCAGCCCAGGTACCTGCCTCGTCGCAGATAGCCCTTATCTCGGCATAGTTGTCAGCTTCGTCCCATACGTCTATCTTTGCAACTTCGTGAGAGGTACGGAAACCATCGAAGAAGTTGATGAAGGGAACTTTCGTCTTGAGTGTGGAGAGGTGAGCAACGAGTGCAAGGTCCATAACTTCCTGAACGGAAGAGTCGCACAGCATTGCAAAACCGGTCTGGCGGCAAGCCATAACGTCGGCGTGGTCGCCGAATATGTTGAGCGAATGAGCCGCAAGTGCGCGCGCCGAAACGTGCATTACCATGGGCATGAGCTCGCCCGAAATCTTGTACATATTGGGGATCATAAGGAGAAGACCCTGCGACGCGGTGAAAGTCGTCGTAAGAGCGCCCGCCGAAAGTGAGCCGTGCACCGCACCAGCGGCGCCGCCTTCAGACTGCATCTCTGCAATTCTAACTTTCTGCCCCCACATATTTGTTCTGCCCGCGGTCGCCCATTCGTCCGCTACTTCCGCCATGGGGGAAGAGGGGGTTATGGGGTAGATGGCCGCTACTTCCGAAAAAGCATAGGCAACGTGGCTGGCGGCGGTATTACCGTCGATAGTCAACTTTTTCATCAAAAAAACCTCCGTTTAAAATGTGTCTGAATTAAAATAACTGCAATCCAAAATATTGCCGATAGTTCGCACGCGCGTAAAGCGCGTACTTTTCATACGCAGATATTATAAAACAAGCGCAAAAAAATGTCAATATATTAACAGATTTTTGGCTTTCTTTGCCGCAAAAAATTAAAATAATTTCGTTGCGGCCGCATATATCCGTTTGTTGCCCAGCGCAGCCGCGCAAAACGCATTATCATTAAAAGAATTGTCGCGCAAAAACAATGTTGCGCAAAAAACAATGACGCGCAAAAAGTTGTGCGGAATAAAATAAAATTTTACCTTACTTTAACAAAAAAAGCGGCGTAAAGTGTTGTTAAAATTTTGTTGATTTGCTATAATCTTTTTAAATCGGGATAAAAAATTATATAAAGTAT
>ERZ1090866.338-NODE-338-length-17459-cov-7.366353_pt1 | contig 17459 bp, 13 predicted proteins | sample MGYA00478477_ERZ1090866 | MGnify/ENA primary metagenome ERZ1090866 (study PRJEB33644, sample SAMEA5815737) | chicken gut metagenome | biome: Chicken; feature: Gastrointestinal Tract; material: Caecum | place: Ireland | collected 2019-01-01 | study: A study of the... | reverse complement strand
CCGCATTGCGGCCGTTTTGCTCCGCAAAACTGGCCGTAGTAGGCCGCTATTTGCAATGATGGAAGCCGTCGGAGAATTGGAGAAGGAAATCCACGCATTATAGATGAATTCCTTCTCACTCCGATGACGAATGAGCAGGCGAACGACCTGCTCGAGGTCATTGAGCCACGGGCTGAACGCGGTTCCATCATCTTCTGCACCCAGTTTGAACCGGACGGCTGGCATGAACGGATCGGGTCACCGGAGTATGAGACCCTTTGTGACGCTGTCATTGACAGGATCCGTCCCAATGCGTATGAGATCCTGATCGAGGGGGCTGTGTCCATGCGGGAACGCCATGGCGTGAAAGCCCCCGGAACCGGAGAGGCAGGTGACGGCGATGCTGTATGACGGTTACAACGCATGGGATGAATGCCCGGAAGCAGATGACTGCGAGCTGATCCGCTCCTTCCTGGAACTGGTGGACGCAATGGTCCGGGATATCCAGCACCTCAAGGCTGAGGCGATCCGGGCGAGATACCGGTTTTACCGGTTTGCCATGGAAGTTGACCCGGAGTATAAGCGGATCACAACAGTTGATATCCTCTCAGATCTGGATATGCCGCATTATGACAGTCTGGCGTATCAGAAATTTTCCCGGATCTGCTATGATGGGGGAGACCCCATGGCCTTTAAGGAGTTCACAGACTCCATGGTGCAGCTCGCGAAGGGGATCGATGACGGCCGGTATTAAGTTGACAAGGTACCATTATGATTAACTGCATTCCCTTCCGGAAAGCCTGCACTGGTTTCCCGGAAGGGGTGCACCTGATCAGCGAAAAGTGTGCACTTTGCAAACGGAATATTCAGTCATTTCAACTAAGCCCTTCTGTGATCCTGCAATATAGTCCCTGCCAGCCTGGCCTCCCACTCGCCCAGCCATCCAAACTTTTCCTGATCTATTTCTCCCTGCAGAGTCCGTATATAAATCTGATCCAGCAGATTCTGCTGGATCCGCGCAATCTCACCTACCCGTTGAAGCGTACCCTTCTTTTCTATTTCATATGCTTCCATTAATTCCAGCAGATACTGCAGCAGCCGCTTTCTCTGTTTTAAATACTGGATGTCATATGCCAGAGGAAGTTTCCATAAATAAGGGAGCTGCCCTTTCAGATAGTCCTTACAGCATCGAATCGCCTCAGAGCCCTCCCCGCTGTTTTCTGCATGAGAAAGATTGGAACATGCCTGTTTGGATGCGGCCTTTACAATCTCCTCTATGGAAAATTTCCGTCTTTTCTGAAAACAACGGAGGGTGATTTTTTCCCCAGCCTCCGGCACCTCCTTTACAGACAGGCAGCCCGCCAGCTCTCGGTCATCCATACGCTGTCCCGCAAATCCTTCTGAATCTATGCAGAGGATCTCCTTTTCTGACCAGTATTTCAGGACAATATAATGATCCATTCGTCTCTGCAGCGATGACAGAGGATTATACGACAAATATCCCATATCTACCGGCCCCATGACCACCGCGTGGTTCTGATTGACCCAGCGGCGTGCCGTCTCTGCGGCTTCCTCGGGAACCGCGCAGTCCTTTCTTCGGGTATCGTATCCCCAAAGAAATGCCGCATGGTCTATCCCTATATTGGGATCTGCGTAAGTGGTCAGGAGGCGGTCAAAATGGCCGTTTTCTTCATGTCTGATCCCAAAAGGAGTCCCTGTAGAAATTTCAAAAAGCTGCAGATCTATCTCAGGATCCTGCATGGCATTGAGACAGGCATAGCTGCCGCAGCATATTTTATTCCCATAAAATTTCACCTGCATTCCTCCAAAGCCGCTTTTTGCAGAAATTTCCGATCAATTTTCCCATGTCTGTTTTTGGGAAGCTCCGCCTTCCGGAACCGGATTTCACTATTGTTCAGATAAGAAGGCAGTTCTTTCATGGCCTTTCGCACCGCGTCCCTGGCTGCTTCATTGTTAATGCTTACAAACACCACTGCCCGTTCCCCGGTAAATTCATCCGGAACACCCGTTACTGCCGCTTCCCGCACTCCCGGCACAGTTCGGATCCTGTTTTCAATCTGCGCGGTACTGACCCGATAGCCGCGGATCTTCAATATCCCGTTTTTCCGTCCGACAAAATAAAGAAAACCTTCCGTATCTATCCGAAACAGATCCCCTGTATGCAGACAACGCTGTCCCGAATGCAAATCCCGAAAAAACTTTCCGCTTTCAGAATCCGGTATATTCCAATATGCCATTACATTCGGGCCTTCTACCGTCAGCTCCCCCACGCCTGTGACCGGATCCGCATCCTGCAGCCAGACCCGGACATTTTCCAGAGGAAGCCCGCAGGATCCGGCCAAAACCTTATCTTCCCGATCCGGCGGCATTACAGATACTCTCTTACATTCCGTCAGTCCATACATCGGAATGATTTCTGTGTCCGGAAGCAATTTTTTCAGTTCACAAATCAGGGATACCGGAAGAACTTCCCCGGTAAAAGAAATGTATCGCAGAGGAAACTCTCTTCCCCTCCGAAACATTCCGGCGCGAACCATAAGGTTTGCCGCGGAAGGCAGCATAGGAAGAGCCGTGATTTTCCAGCGGGTGATCAGATACGGCAAATGCTGCAGAGCCGTATCTGCTTCCAGGTACAGAAATGTTTCATTTAAAAGAGCCAGGAAAATCTGATAAAGTCCGTAATCAAAAGAGAGCGGAAGAAAACATAAAATTTTGTCCGCAGGACCGTTTCTCAATCGTTTATTAATTGCTTCGCTGCAAAATAATATCTGATTCTGAGTAGCGATGACGCCCTTGGGAAATCCTTCTGTACCGGATGTATAAATCAGGCATGCATTTTCCTCCCCGGAAATACGCTGCCTTTCTGCCTGCGGTACTTCTGAAGGCTCTGTTTTTTCCCTTCCGTTCAGAATCAGACACGGGCCGCTGTCCTGCAGGATTTTTTCTCTTGTTTTCTCATCCGTCTGTCTGTTTAAGGGTACAAAAATAAATCCCCCGGCAAGACAGCCCAGAAGCGCAAAAAGCGTACGCACGGGTGTGGTTTCTTCCACAAGCACCCTGTCGCCTTTTTTCAGCCCTTTCTGCAAAAAATACCTGTAATAACCCATAGCCTGATCATGCAGCTGCCGGTAAGAATATTGTCCCGTGCCGTCCGTCAGAATGGTTCCCGACCGCTCTAAATGTTTCTCAATCAAACGATGATACAGCATGTTTTAACTTTCCCGTTTCATTTCCATCAGAATGTTCCTGTTTTTCAGTCGTTTTGCTTTTTCCACAATATGAATCAGACCTTCCATGATTTCTTCTGACATGCCGGTATCTTTCTGAATTTCCGGCAGATTTTTTCCACACAAATAAGCATCCAGTACCCGGTCGATTTTTTCATAAGTAAGTTCTTTTTTTATCTCTTCCGCGCGGCCGACTTCCTCATCTGTAAATCTTCTGGGAAAAACAATGGGGCCGTCATTGATAATCCAATACGCGAAATCTTCCAGGTCTGTCTGGCCGAGCCAGAATCCGGCAGATGGTTCCTGCTGAATCACACACTTCTGTGTACCCAAAGCTCTCGCGAATGGTTTCAATTCCGACTGATACAGATGCGCGATAGGTTTAAAATGCGCCAGATTATCGCCAAAGGTCAAAAAGAATCCCAGTTCCTTTTCTGTTTTGTTGGTCGTTCCGGCAATCAAAAACCCTTTATCCTGATAACAGGAAATAACCGCCGAGCGCACAGAACACTTTGCCTTAGCCGGGTCAAGAAGCGTTTTGGAGCAGAAAACTTTTCTGTCTTCCCCGGATGTTTCCAGCGCTGTAATCAATTCTGTATTCATATGCTCAAGATGGATCTCCGCCAGAGGCACATCCAGATCTCTGGCGAGCGTTCTGGCGTTTACAAGAAATTTTTCTTCCATCTCGTTTTGTATGACAATAAAAAGCCGGATCCGTTCTTTCCCGATACTCCTGCAGCAGAGGCGTGCCACAAGATCGGAGTCCAGCCCACCGGACACCGGAACCACAATCTGCTCCCCGTCTAATACAAAATCTCGAATAAACTGTTCTATTCTTAAAATTTCATTTTCAACTGCTTGCTGATTCCACTTCTTCATAGCTATCTGTTTTCCCACTTTCCCTGCGCATACTATTGAGTTCCTGTTCCAGCAGTTCCTGATCCACGGAAAAAATCTCAGCCAGCTTTCGATAAGCCTGTTCCACCTGATCCATGCGGATATCCGGGTCCTGCCGGTTCAGATCTTCCCGCCATTTTTCACGGCACCGGCATGGATAAGTTTTTAATTTTAACACGATCTGGGCATCCTGGGTATCACGATATTGATCCAGCAATTCCATCACCTGCCTGCCGCACACCGGGCAGGTTTCGGGTGATTGCAGGATGAAGGATCTCTTTTCTCCAAAATAATCTTTATACCAGGAGATCTGGATCTTTGTAAGTTCTTCGGGAGAAAAGGCTCCCAGTACCTCTGTCAGCGCCCACAGCGAAACACAGTGATACATAGAATGTTCAGCCATGCTTTCCAAAAGAGTTCCTTTTTTTATATGATAGGGAAACAGCACCACACTGTCCGCTTTATCCGCCAGGGCTTTTTTTATCGATTGTATACTGTAACGAATGGACGCGCGTTCACTCATAAAGGGAAATCCAAGACCGATATTGGCTGTCACATGCATTCCGTTCCTGTGGATGAGTTTTACAGCGTTTTGAAACGCGGCGTAGGTTAAGTTTTTGTTGATACAGTTTTTAAGCACCCAGTTATCGGCACACTCTACACCGATTTCAATATATTTTTCTGTATCCGGAAGAACTTTTTTCATAAAATCCAAACCGTCCGCAGTCACGGTATCCGCGCGGGTTTCAATGATAAGCCGCTTTGTTCTGACAGGCTTCAGCAATTTCTCCAGATCTCTGCGCATATCTGCCGATACTTCTCTCTCATCCAGCATGCTTCCGCTGGGAGTCAGCAAAAAATCTTCAAATTCCCAGGGCAGCTTCTCCACAATTCTTTCCAGTTCAGACACGATCTTTTTCCAGTCTGCGATTTTTCCGGGTTTTCCGTAATTGCACATTACACAGCCGCCCTGCCGGTCATGGATACAGCCGGAAGTGAGGAACCACAGATCACAGAGAAGCCCGCCGTTTACCCGCTCTATGCGGTAATTGGTACGAAGCTGTTCCTGCATAGCCGGTCTGTTTTTATAGATCTGAGATGTAATCTGTCTCAATACTCTGTTTATTTTCATGTATTATTCTCCCAGATATTTCCGGACACAATTAAAAATGTTTCTAACTGTGGTAAATATTGTCTGAAAGTCGTCCTGAACTAAATCAAAGCGGATGTGAAATGTATCTTCAATCTGAATCTGAAGTACTACCAGCATGATTGAATCAAAGCCGAGATCTTTTTTAATATCTGTGTCCATGGTGATCTCTTTTTCTGCCTCCGCTCCCGCGGAATCCAGGTAAATTTCCCTGACAATCCCCAGCAGCTGCTCATATGTTGCCTGTTTCAAAAAATCACTCCCTCTATTAAAATCCGCCTCTGTCAATATGTGCTCCCGCCTCCACTCCGAGCGTCTTGGACCGCACATATCCCGGACCGTATCTGCAGACGACAGCCTCTGCGGAAAACTCATCCTTAACCGTATTATTATACACCAAAAATCCGGGAGTTTCCATAAGTAAAAACAAAATCGGCGAAACCATTTGACAGTAAGCCCCCGCATTGCAGAAAGCCACCACATCTCCCGGGTTCGCGCCGGCATCCAGCCCGCATTCCCTTGCCAGCACATCCTCCTGGCTGCACAGGCTCCCGCAAAGAGAACAGGATTGTTCAAATCCCAGGGGAGCCTTATATTCCGCTTCCAGATACGGCGTCCGGATTCCCAGCATACCGCCGGGATATCGGATATGATTAGTGCCTCCCGCGCAGAAAAATATATTCCGTCCATCTCTGATTTTCTTCTCGAAAATTTCTGTCACATAAAATCCCGCGGAGGCCGCGAAAATCCGGCCGGCTTCGTAGGTAACCAGGTAATCCCGGCTAAGCCGTTCCGCGTAAGCGGCCACCGCTTGAAAGGCATCCGCAAAATCTTCCTCTCTTTCAGACATAAAGCAGGGGACCCCGATTCCCCCTCCAAACTGAACTTCTCTGACCGGCAAATCCATATTTTCCTTAAAAAAGACCAGCCACTGTTCCAGCAGTCTTAATTCTTGTTCTGTCCTGCGGACATCGTTCCGCTGGGTTCCCGGATAAAACTGTACGCCCTGTATTTCTATTTGCTCCCGGTCCAAACACAGGTCCAGGCATTGACGAATCTCCTGGCGGGACATGCCGAAACGGCTGCCGCTGCTTACCCGCAGAAGCACAAAAACTTTCCTGCCGCGCCCCGCCATACGAACCAGCTGCTCCATCTGACCGGGGGAATCCACGCAATATTTTGCCACCTGATAGTCCAGCGCCTTTCTCAGTAAATCATCGGTTCTCCGCACGCCGTCCAGCAGAATTTGCTCCGGCGCTATCCTGTTTCGGATGCACAGATCCAGTTCCCCTTCCGAACACACCTCCAGATAATCCACTTCTCTGACCGCACTGGAGCCGATCCACGGATTTGCCTTCATGGCGTAGGCAATCCGGACGCCTCCACCCATGCAGTTTCTTACCTCACGGATATTCAGAAGCAGTTTTTTCTCCTGAAACAGATAAAAGGGCAGTTTCCATTTTTCGCGGATTTCCTGAATGTTATGGAGAAAATCTCTGATAAAAGATCTGTCATACTGCAAAAAATCAAATTTCTGTTCACTGTTCATCCAATATCTCCCATATTCCGCAGAAGGCCTCCCGTATTTCCCGCAGGTTCTCCTGCCGGGCGGCGCGACTCAGCCGCTGTCTTGCCTGCAGATACGCTCTTTCTATTTCCGGATCCGCCGCTCCTGCAGTTTCTTTCAGTTTCAACACCTGATCCAGCTTCTGCGCCAGATTCATCGTGCCCCAGAACAGGGACAACCCATTGGCTCTTCCCGGCTGGTAGGAGGCGAATGCCTCCCTCATTTCCTCCTGTTCTTCCCGTCGGCGCCTGCGGCGGTAACCCAAACCGGCATGTAAAAGATCCTCAGGATGCAGCCTTTTCCCTGCGCCGCTGTTTTCCGGAAAAATACAGTACGCGCCATGTGCAGGAATCAGCTTTTCCAGAAACGGCCTGTCAAGAACCAGGCCCGGCAGCCCCAGTGGATCGTATACCTCCGCTTCTTTCCCGGGAAGATTCCGAACAGCCAAATACCTTCCCTCCCCCTGATAGAAAGTCTGCGTCAGATCCGGCACCGCGATTCCCTGTTTCAATGGACCGATGAGACAGCCTGGAAACTCGAAAATCGGTTCCATGCTTTCCGCATAAACGGCGCTGCTGGAAAAAGGTACCCCGGCTGCAGCGCTCAAAGCCGAAACCGCTGCCGGAACAGACACAGCCGGGCGGAACCATCTGCGTACCTCCCTGCCAAAGGAAAAGGAAAAACATCTGAGAGCCGCGCAGTCGGTCCACGGCAGCGGTCTCATACCATAAAAACCCAGCATCTGCATAAATGCCGGCTCGAAAGTATCCAGTGTCTTTTCCAGATAAAACATACTCTACTCCTGAATGTCAAACCCCTGTCTTTTCAGCTTCTTTTTAAATTTTATATCTGTCCCTTTAAATTCGCAGCGGATAAATTTCGCGCCCTGAAACAAATCCGGTTCCAGATTCTTGTTGTCTTCAAAACAGGCATTGATAAAACAGGTATCCGAAAAATTACTGTCCTTAAAATCGCATTCATGGAATTCTACATTCATGACAGTACTGTCTTTGAAATTTGCCAGTTCCAAACGGCACTTCTCGAATACCGTATAGTTCAGGCTGGATCTGCTCAACAGCGCATTGGTGAAATCACAGTGCTGAAACCTGGAATAGGAAGACAGCATGTCATTGGCAATGCTGTTTTTTAATTCCACCTGGTCAAACTGTGCCTGCGTCATCTCTGCCCCGGTCAGGATAGCGTCCATCAGGGAACACTGGCTCAGCCTGGCGCTGGTAAGATCGATTTCCGTACAGTCGCTGCGCGCGAAAGAGCAGCAGGCAAAATCCGCGGCAGAAGCATGCAGACGGCGCAGGGAAGAATCCTCCAGATTGACCAGACGGCAAACCGCCTGATAAAAGATTGCGTCTTCCAGTACAGAGCTTCTCAAATCAGCGCCAAACACCGCTGCCTCCCTGAGGTTTGCTCCCAGCAGAATACTTCCCTGCAAAACAGATGCTACTATTTGAGCTTCGCCCATCTGCGCGTTCCGAAACACACACTGACGCAGATCTGTCCGGTAAAAACGGATTCGAGGCATTTCCGCCTGATTAAATATGCTGTCCCGCAGATCTGTCTTTGCTCCTGCTCTTATAACCGACCAGACCGGTCTTTCCTTTGGATGCTTCAGCTGCCTTTCTCCGCCTGTGATCGCCGTAATCTCAAAGCCGGTGAGGCCATCTTCCGGAAACTTCCGGATCTCTTCCCGGATCTTTCGGTCTTTTTCCATCTTCGACCAATAATAAGACTGCAGATCTTCGCAGATGCAAAATCTCAGAAAGGCTCTCACAAAAGGATCCATATCTTCTGGCAGAGTTGTTTCGTTCGGTTTATACGGTTCCGCGTCCTCCGGATAGAAATAAATGTCCTGAATACTGCAGGAAGTAAAATTGCAGTTTCGCATGGGATCGCTGAGTTTTCCCCTGATCGTCACATTCCAGATCTTAGAATTTGTAAAATCCTTATTTCCGGTTCCAAAAGACACCTGCTCCAGCTCAAGATTGGAAAGGATGGAGTCCTGAAACTTGGAACGATCCAGTCTGCATCTTCTGAAAACAGTCCCGGTAAAATCCACGTCTACAAAAACTGCTTCCTGAAAACCGCTGTTTTCTATCAGAGTATTGCTGTAGGAGCAATTCCGGCTGTCTACGTTGTAAAACTCACAGGTGTCAAATTTTGCCATACTGAAGTTCGTATTAAACAGCTTGCTTCTGGCAAAAATACTGTACTGAAAACTGGAGGCCCGAAACGCGGAATCCTCAAAGCGGACATTGTAAAAATTCGCGTACCAGAAATCTTCCGCCGGAATAAACACCTGAATCCGGGGGATCGTCCGAAACAGCCGCACGGAACTGTAGAGCAGCATAAACGTAAACAGCCGGGGAATCTGACCGCCTTTCAGCAGCTCCTGTCTATATTTTCCAAGATTCTGCCGGTCTGCTTCCTCTGTATCCTGCAGAACCATCAAAAGGTCTCGGCAGGAGGCAAGCAGTGAGAAAGTATCCAGGAAAACTTTGCTTTCCTTATCCCGACTCTCCAAAGACAGGCTTTCCTCACATTTTTTCAGCGCCTGCCAGGATTCTGCATTCCACGAATTCTCTTCGGCGTCCCTCTGTTCCGTTTCCTGATCCGGAATATTCTGCTGTTTCTGGAGGATAATCTCCATTCGCTGAACCAGGGTCTGTCCTGACGGCATGCTGTCCACAGATTCCTGTTCCACCAGAAGTTTCAACAACTTTTCCCACTGGCAAAAGCGGTTTATAAATTTTTCACGGCTGATGCGGCCGGCTGATTCCGTCTGTTCCTCCTCAATCTGCAGCCATTCTTCCAAATTGGCCGTTTTTTCATGATCCAACTTGAGAAGTTCCCGGAAATGAACGGCTGTCGTTTTTAAAATGATGGATGTTTCTTCTAACTTTTCATATTTTTCCAGCAGCAATTGGTCAGCATACATTCGCAGCCCACGACTCAGGAAAATACACTTCCACAAAAAATAAATTGATACAGCAATACTGCACCCGCCAAGACACACGATCAAAGTTATTCTCAAACCGGTCTCTATCCGTCCGTTCCCATAATACCACAAGGTATACAGTGCGATTACAACTCCCATTAAAATCAAAACAATCCGGACATAGAACCATAAAAGCTTAACAATTTCTTTTCGATAACGCTGAATAGCTTCTCTGTAATATGGCTTTTCCTCTGACGTACGATCCAGGGAATCTTTCATAAATATGTAAGAAGTTATAAGAGTTCCCACCATGGTGACCGCAATCGTAACCAGAAGCGGCCAGAGAGTACTTCTCTGATCATCCAACAAAGTTTTCGACTCAGACAGCACAAACTCCTGTTCCAGTTGTTCAAACGGTTGTTTCGCCGGAAAAAAATAATTAAATACTATCAGCAGAATTGCTACTAACGTAATACAGATGATAAACTTTCGAGTTCCTTTATCCAAAGGATGCCACTTTCTGTACATTCTCCCATTTCCTGTCCTATTTTTTATCCGCACCGCACTTCATGCTCCCGCAAGTCTACGCTCTACTTCGGTCAACACCGAACAAACGCCGCTGGTGCCCTGCGCCCTGAAAACACTTCAAATCCGCTCGTTTTCTCTGAATACCGGAATTTTGAATTCTGCTATCCAGACGAATATAAAGCGTTTATCTTTTTGACTTGCTATCTTTCCTATCTTTGTTACTGAGGATATCTACCTCATATTCCCCTTCATTACTCTATCCGTAAATTCCGTATCGTAAAATTTGTTTGTTCCTTTTCTTCACTTTTCTCAAACAAGAAACAGATTTCTTTTACCTGCTGGAAATCCTCCAGTTCTGCTCCAAATTCCGATAAAAGAATCTGATTCTCTCCATTTACAATATTATGTTTGTAATTCCGGCCAGATTTTGGCAACTGCAATTCCACAAAAGATTTCTGATATAAATTATCCGTTTTGAAAGTAAAACACAACTTTTTATTTTTTCTCGCATGGTTCCGCCAATCACTAAAACGCATAAAGAATACAATAGACGATAATTTCGTAAATGTTTTAGAAAAATCAATCGTTCCATCCACTTCATATTCATCTTTATAGATGATCTGACATCCAGCGTTACTCGTATCATAAATACAGAAGCTGTCGCTCTTTCGCATATCCACAACGGTATTCTGCATCTCTATATCCTTCAAAAAATCATTACGTACTTTTTCCCATCTTGCTTCAGACAGTCTGGTTGTTATAGAAAAACAGGTTGATATTGCGTCTCGAAATTCCCCTAGTCTATAACGTACTATATCCTCTTCATCATCTAATTTAATGGATATTTTTCTAGGATCCACCGCTCCCTCCATTTCTGCAAAAGTAAATCCCGGAAGCAGAAAGGTTGTATATTTGGATTTTACAATCCAGGCCGCCCCCATCTCATTTAAACAATTAGGGCTCTGATAATAACGATCTGACAGCATAAATAAGACATATAATTCTTCCTTTACGAAAAGTTCCCGCAAATACTCATAAATTTCTTTTCCACCTGGAATACCTAGTTCCGGAATGGATGAGCAAAAAATATCGTTTTCTGACATCCCTATGGAATAGAGCATTTCAACCATCGGCAGTATAAAGGGGCGGTCTTGTTGCGAATGACTAATAAACAGCTTCATACGATTTCTCCTTCCTTTTCGTGCTTTTCTCCAGGCAGTAGTCTTCCAATACGGAATTTTCTGCTCTCATTTCTTGCGTACCTGATAAATTTTCCGGCTTCTGTTGCAACAGACGAAACTCGACTCTCTACGAAAGTATCATTCCTTCATTAAAAGTGTTTTCAATGTTTCGAGAGTCTTTATCTGCGTTTGTTTCAACATTATTTTTTGAAAAGTAATCCCTTCTGTATATACATCTTCGCATGGAGCTGATGGCATGGAATAATTTCTATACACAAAAGTCTTTGCCAGCGCCAGATCAATTCCAGGCACTGATCTGTTTTACATAATCCTACATATGGTGAACTCTGTATCCAACAGAGTCTGGAGCTATATAATATATGTACACAGGCTACCGGTAGCTTTTATTAAAGCGGCCACTTACATGGTTTTCTTTTCTATGCGCATCTCTTTGCTCAGATGGATATCTAAATCATATTGATCTGTTTTGAATTAAACATAAAGTCTGAAGCTTTAGCTCTCTTAATAAATTTCTTCGTTCTTCACTCATATCATCAAAATCCGTCTTAAAACTTGTAAGGACCTCAATTTCTTCAGAAGATAAGTTTGAACATGGACGGCTCTTTAAAAAAGTATAAATTGTGGCAATATCAAAAGCTCTGAAATAGTATTTTTTCCTTTCTTTTGCATTCATTTCTGCCATTTTGTTTGGAAGAGGATACGCCAATCTATTGATACGTTTTGTTCTTGCATATGTCCAGGAACACTCTGCCTCTGTATCCTTAAATGTATAAATATTACTATTCGGAATATCCGCATAATATACGAGTGTATGAGAACGATTTGCCAGATCATACTCAATATTGTATCTATAGGGTTCAAAGTCCAACATGTTTTCTATGTAGTCCAACTCAATTTTCTCACCACCAAGAAAAGAAGCACTGATAGCACACCCTCTTTTTAAGATTGCGATATAATATTTTTGATCAGATATTGATCCCACGTTTGTATCATAAAAATATACAAATTCGAGAAACTGATTCCTGAAACTTTTATTTACATCCTCTGGAAATCTCCCTAAACGGAATATAATTTCATATTTTAAATTCAAAAATGGATCTTGTTTCTCACTTACACTTTCTTCTACCTTCGTAATATATTTTTGCAGTTTTCTATCATATTTGTACTTCTGCATAAATTGATCTTGGAATATTTTAGCCTGCTCTGGAAAAAGTGTATATCCGTATAAAATACACATGGTCTCCATAGCAGATATTTGTTGTTGTTCTTGATCCCCTGCAAAAGCTGCGGTAATAAAATCTGCATAATCATTGGAATATATATTTTTCATAACATTAACCAACTCCATTGAAGGTGCGCTTCTTAAAAATTGGTTATGATAATGTCGGGCAACCAAATACTCATAAAATGTCTCATGGCAAAGGCAAACCTTTTGGATACTCTGGTTAGAAACAGGTTTAATGAGTGGATATAAAAACTCCATATAAACAATTGCCTTTTCATGTTTTAAATATGCTTCAAATACGATTTCAGACGCCTTATTTAATTCTTGTCCAAGATTTTTAAATCCTTCTCTATTCTTCCCTTTATAAATGCTAATCAACGTCTGGAAAAAGGTATCATAAAAAGTATATTTATTCGTATCATCCACAAATTTGTGGTTCCCAAATAATCTAATATATAATAACATTTTAAGCAGTAAGGGCGAGTCTATAAAACCCCACGGAAAGTCTTCACTTTCAATATATCTCTGTATCTCCACAGTTCTGTTTCTAAGCCGTGGTTCAACTCTGCTGGCCTTTAAAATAGACTTAGCCAATTTCTTCAACAGTGTCGAATCCCATTTTTGTATACTAATCTTATGGTCAAATTTCCAATCAGAGAGATACTTATTTGCAAATTCAGTTCTGCAGGAAACACGTAATACCATCCTACAAACCCGACTATCTATCTCTCGAACAAAATCCCAAAAGGCATCTATATAAATTTCCGATAATTCATCTATGCCATCTACATACAATATGAGACACGAAAGATTTGACTGGGTAATTCTATTCAAAAAACTCTCTCGCAATAATTGAGATGTAAAGATCTTTATCAAATTTTCCGAATCAAGATAATAAGATTCCCTTGCCTTACTGAACCAGCGGATCCACTGCTGTTTTCCAAAAGAGGCTCGAAAAATGTTCTGAAGCACTACGGTTTTCCCGCACCCCGCCTCTCCAATAATAAGACAGGAACCAAATACTCCAAAACATTTCCAGATTCTTCTATTCTTTACTCCATTTTTTTCAATCTTTATTGAAGAAATAAACCTTCTCTTCAATTTTGAATCTTCGTTAAAAAATAATCCTTCTTTTTGTTGCTCTTTTTTTATAACCTTACTCTCACAGTGCAACTTTTTACGTGCTTGTTGCATTCCCGGATTATGAATTCTTTGAATAAGATTAAAAATTCCTCCTACTATTGCAAGACCGATTGCACCCGCCAACGCTATCCATTCCGCCTGGACTTCCGGAGCAAGCTTTGAAAATTGTGTAAACAACTCAATCACCTCCAATAGTACTTTCGCCCGATGCTTGCTTGCCAGTAAAAAATAGAAATTCTTATCTAATCTATTTCTGTGGTTTTAATCAATTCCAAGTTACCGATCAAAATTTTTTGCTTATTGTATTCCTCTCATTTCCAAGAAATATAATTCCTACTTATAATAGTGCGCTTTGACAGCTCTCTCTTCAATCCGCAGATCATAAACTTCCAGATATTCATTCAGCGTTCCTGATACATCGAATCGAGTTCCACTTTTTCTTCAATCTCTCTGTAAATGGTAGGAATCGCCTTTTATTTTTCATTTTTCAATAACGTTATTTTCCTAGTAATTGCTTTAGTAATTTAATTAACTCTTGTTCCTCATCTACTGCCCAGTGGAATCCCGGATCAATCATACATTCTGGATCTATATTTACATTTTGGGGTTTATATTCGATAATTTTTTTATCTTTTGCGATAGCATAACCTATTTCTGCACTTACACTCTTTCCATAAGGGTATAAAACCAGGACAATATCACATTTCGACAATTTATAATAACATGCATGAAAAACCTTTAATTGATCCTGTTTCTCTTTACTCTCTTTCAAATGCATATTTTCCGGTAAAAAAGCTGGAAGTTCCTCTTTCTGGAGCATTTCAAACATCTTTTGATTTCTTTCATGATCGCGGTAACAAGCCGCAATATATATAAATGCTTCCTTTCTGGGGCGCTGAAATTTCAAAAACAATCGACGCAAAAAAAAGATTTTATCCACAAAAAATCTTCTCACACTTCTTTTTTTCTTTATTTTTTTATTCACGGAAGCGCTTAAATGAAAATAAAATTTGAACACTGACAGTAGTATAACCGAAATACATACAGCCAACGTAATATTAATCTGAATAAGCTGTGGAACGCATATTTTTTCCTCCATCTTATTAAAATTGACAACAATTAGAGCCAGAGCACTCACAAAGGCCCCCATAAACATAGTGAAAACACTTAGAACTTTACTTTCTACCGATTTAATCTGCTCCTTAAACTGTTCTTCAGGTTTTACCGCTTTTTTGATCAGATTATGCGGCGGAGTAAAAACAAATTCATCGTTATAATGTACTCCTGATTTTTGCGCGTAAGGAATCTCAGGTGAATCAATCTTTTCAAAGATAATCTGAGCTATTGAAAAGCCCTTGTGCAATTCAATAATATATTCCGATAGGTTTGTTACTCTCAAAAAGATTGCTGTTTGATGCGTCGGTTGATACATTGGACCTGAAACCTGGAGACCAAGTCTGATCACACTGTTTTTTTCGACAATATGTCCAACCAAATTATCTGACATTTTCAACCCCTCTTTTGTCTTGACAAATACGGTTTCATGCGGTTTTAACTCATAAGGAGTCTGATATGTAATACAAATATCGCTGTCCTGAATTTTTTGCTGTTCCTTGGGATCAGCAATTTCGGATATATCCTCATCTAGTTCCCAGTACACTACACTGTCAATGCTCAAATCCACAGAAATTGGTTGAATACTCTCCTCGTCTACATTGACTAAAATCTCTTTTTCTCTTAATTCTTTGATTTTTCTATCTTCTAACATAGCCATTTTCTTCTTCATTCATCCTATCATAGCATTTCATCATTGCCGTCTTTTCTATTTTCAGGTTTCAAATACTTTCTTGATGATTTCCGTATCCTTGCTCAAAGCAAACTTTTGGGGTTTAAAATAGGGGCTCTGCCTGATCATATCCCAATCATCCATGGTGAACGTATGGGGCTTTCCCTCCGGTAGATCTCGGTCGATCAACTGTCTCTATGGATCCGTTGATTGCAAAATCGTATTGTCTATTCATTTACAAAGGCTATAATATTTTTCATCTGTAAGATAGGTATTGAATTGTTGCAAATATTTTTCATTATTTTTCAAAAAATCATTTATCATATCAGAGATTAAATGTATCTGATCGTATCGAATTCGTAAAAGTGGAATACCGTTTTTACGACAATACTGATTTTTCTCTATGTCAGCTTTTTTTCTTTCCTCATAACCCTTTTTCCCTTTCCACTGATTAATCGGCTTAAAATGCTGTTCTCCATCAAATTCAATAAAAACCAATCTATTGTTCCATTCAATAGAAAAATCATATCTTCTTCCAATTTCTTTAATATAGCATTCTGTATAGAATATGATTTTTTTTGATATTAAATAACATTTGATGAGTTCTTCGCCTGCAGAGCCTTTTACCGCCTTATTAGTTACTACATGGATATTTGTAGTGATATCATTATAATCTCCATTGATAAAAATAGGCTCCTTCCATTTCGAAACAATGTCTTTTCTTCCTTTTCCTGTATGGTAACGCTCCCAATGCGCCTTTCTAATATGTGGACGCTTAGAACTTTGACTGCTATATTCACCATTATTGGCTTGAAAACGTCTATTTTTCTCAAAGCATCTTATTTTTTCTCCATATCGACATCCTATATCCCATTTACGAATTTCAGAATATTTATTTTTTATAGCTACCGTAGGTTTATATGTATTAACCGTATCTGGGCTCTCCATAATATCTGGTTCTTTTGAGGATAAATACATAAGGAGTTGTAATAAAAAGAGCCTATAATTACTCAATCCGCCAATAAACCATTGCGTATTATAACTATCTGAAGTCAGTATAAAATCCTTATTAAAATCAAAATCAAAATAGTACATGCCATTTTCAACACTAAATTTTTCATAACTTATCCAAAATGCATCTGCATATACACTAGGATTTGTTTTAAATTCACCTACAGGTATATTAGAAAAATTTTTTTCTGTTGGCAAAGATACTATCCTTATTGTGCCTGTATCGTACACTTTTACTTGCACAAAAAAACCCTCATAATCAAAAAGACCATTTTTAGAGAAATCCAAATAAAATGTATCAAATGGAATATGCTTAATCAATTCAGGATATACTCTTAATTTTTTAGTCCCCAAAAGTGCTTTTGAAAAATCATAATCCGGCTCATATACCACTTTATTATATTTCCATATTCCAGAAAATCCAGCAACTGCAAAACAGGCACTTATTATATGCATGCCCCAAAAATTTTTATTCATCATATCGAATGTAGAAAAATATTTTTCTTTATTTAGTCCGGAATACTTTTCTGTTCCCCAGTATTTATCTGAAATCATATCTAATAAAATCTCAGGTTCACAATCGCAACGCTCTTGACTGCAGTAAAGTTCCGTTAAAACACTATATCTTTCTATATAGGCAAGAGGTAAATACACTTATTAATCTCCCTTGTACAATTTCGATCCTGTTTTTTTCTAAATATCATCTTTACAGAATTTACATTATATACCTGTCTCTTATACACATCTCCGAGCCCACGAGACTAGCGCTC
>ERZ1090866.335-NODE-335-length-17616-cov-6.884972_pt1 | contig 17616 bp, 8 predicted proteins | sample MGYA00478477_ERZ1090866 | MGnify/ENA primary metagenome ERZ1090866 (study PRJEB33644, sample SAMEA5815737) | chicken gut metagenome | biome: Chicken; feature: Gastrointestinal Tract; material: Caecum | place: Ireland | collected 2019-01-01 | study: A study of the... | reverse complement strand
TGCGATGGCTATCGGCCGAGACGGTTACAAAGCCGTTCTCGATTACGACACTTTGGAAGAAGCCCAGGCTGCGGCGGCCGACCTCAACGTCGAGCTGACGGGCGAAGGCTCCGTTCTTTTGAAGAATGACGGCACTCTTCCCCTTCCCAAGGGCTCACGCGTAACCGTATTCGGTTCAGCCGCCACTTCAATGCAGGGCGCATCGGGTAGCATCAGCGTACCTGAAGCTCTGGCTTTGGATGACTTCTCAGTCAATCCCAATGTCGTTACGGAAAGCAACGCATCTACTACGGCGGATCAGGATATCCGTCTTTGCAACGAGGCGGCTGTTGTCGTGTTAAAGCGAGGCGGCGGCGAAGGCAGCGACCTGGCTGTAACCAGCAACGAACTCGCTACCGAAGAAGAAAATGTAGGCGGGTGGGAGCATGAGCGCCTCGCTCAGAATTCTGAAGGCGAGGACGTCAAGCACAACCTTATGCTTACCGACGCCGAAAACGCCATGATTGAAAAAGCAAAAGCTACCTGCGATAAGGTCATTGTCCTTCTCAATACTTCTAACGTCATGGAAATGTATAATCTTGAACAGGATGATGAGATCAACGCAATCATGTTCATGGGGCGTCCCGGTGCAAACGGCGTAAAGGCCATCGGCAAGCTGCTCAACGGCGACCTCAATCCCTCGGGCAAGACGACGGACGAATGGTATAAAGATTTCTCAGCCGACCCCACATGGTACAACTCGATCGCTAACGCGCAGAACGACGCGGGTTCCAATACCTACATACTACCCAACGGCACATCTGCTACGACAAACAGCAATGGTTTGCATGGCGTCGACTACGAGGAAGATATCTACCTCGGATACAAGTATTATGAAACAGTTTATGCCGAAATAGTCGCAGGTAACCTCTCCTATCAGGGCGGAGTCCTGGCAGAAGGTGCCGGCAATAAATCTCAGGCTGATGCGTGGTTTGCAGATACGGTTGTTTATCCCTTCGGTTACGGACTGTCGTACACGACGTTCGAAATGAATATAACCGGTATTTCGGTCGACAGCCTCACGGCGGCACAGGTAAGCTCTGCAGCAAATGATCCTGCCGAAGTGGAAACTATTACTATGACGGTCGAAGTCACCAATACCGGCTCCGTCGCAGGCAAGGAAGTCGTCGAAATTTATTCGTCTGCTCCTTACACCGCAGGCGGTATTGAAAAGGCTGCGGTTAACCTTGTTGCATTCGACAAGACCGATCTTCTTCGTCCCGGACAGACCCAGACATTGACCCTTACGATCAACCTTCAGGATATGGCTTCGTATGACTATGACGACGCCAACGGCAACGGTTTCAAGGGTTATGAACTCGAAGCAGGCGAATACACGCTTTACGCTTCCAATACGTCGCACTGTACGGCTGCAACCGAAAGCGAAACGCTTACAATCGGTGAAAACGGCGAAGTAACGGCTACCACGGGCGCAACGGGCGGTACGCTCGCTCTCGACGATTTCTCCGGCAATGTGATTGAAAACCTGTTCAGCAGCGAAAACGGCAGAAATTATTCGCTCCGCAAGAACGATGCCGACTGGAATCTGGACGGGCAGATCAATGACGAAGATATCATGTTCAGCGAAGAGGAAGTTCTTCTTTCCAGAGCAGATCTTGTTGGCACGTTCCCTAAGGCGCCTGTTGTCACCGTCAACGGCCAGTCCTCTGCAAATATCCCCGTATTCAGCGAAGAGGAAGCTTATGAGGTTGGCGATGTAGTAAGGTATACCACCGGCTCGGACAGCGGTGTAGCTGCCGGTTCCAACACAAGCTACTATGTTTTCACAACTGCTCATGCGGCAGGTCCCTTCAATGAGGAAGAAGTAGAAGCAGTCAGTGCGACGGGCGGCAACGTAGTCACCGAAGCTTTCGCAGCGGCGGTAGACTTTTACAACAACTACAATCTCGATACATGGGATGCTGAAACCAAGACTTATAAGTATGACGACGCAATTTTCTTCAATGCCGACGGTACTCTCGCGGATAATCCCGACGTAACGGCAGAGATGATGGAAGGCTGGTCGCAGATGGCCTCTACCGAAGCTCAGACGGCTGCAAAACAGGCCGCTGGCGAAGACTGGATATCTTTCTACGACTTAGCGGGTATACAGTATAACAGCACCGAAGTTATCGAAGGCGGCAAGTTTGACGGCATGACGGGCGTCGAGGTCTGGACGAAGTTCATGAATCAGTGGACGTGGGGAGACTTCTACACCGCAGGTTTCTCCGGCGGCGGCAACGGCGCGGCTGTCGAAAACCTCGGCATACCGGCAGGCGGCGCGGCCGACGGTCCCAACAACTGGAACGGTACATACGCATGGTGCTGCAACACCACGATAGGTTCCACCTGGAACTATGAGCTCGCTGAGCGCGAAGGTATCATCACTGCAAATATGGGTCTTCTTAAGAACAATGGCAAAGATCAGTGGATGAACCCCGCAATCAACATGCATCGCACTCCTTTCAGCGGCCGTAATAACGAATATTACAGCCAGGATGGTTATCACATGGGTTGGATGGCTGTCGCTGTAACCCGCGGCGCACAGTCCAGGGGCGTAGGTTGTCACCTCAAACACATGTTCCTCAACGATCAGGAAACCAACCGTAACCAGATGAACCTCTTCGTATGGGTATCCGAGCAGGCTATCCGCGAAGTCTACATCAAGCCTTTCCAGATGGCAATTCAGGAAGGCGGCGCAACAGGTATGATGGGTGCGTTTGCCCGCATAGGCTCGATTCCCGTATCCGCAAGCTACAACATGGAAGAGCTTCTCGTCCGCAAAGAATGGGGCAGACCTGACTTCATGTTCCACACCGATATGTACGCAGGTCAGCGTCCTTGCCTTCCCGCAGATCTCATGATCCGCGGCGGCACAAACCATGCTCCTATCAGTGCGGCATCTACCGATGGCAATACGAGCGCCAACTCTATCTCCGGACGTTGGGATCCCGATTACGACAATGAACTCACTGGTACGAAGGGTGGCGTTTACATCGGCAAAAACGATGAGACGACGGGACAGGAAATTTACTATTCCAACAACCAGTGGTATGTAGTTCGTATGCGCGCTATGCAGATGTACAGCGAGTATGCAAATCAGGCTCACGCCAAGAACGGCATAATTCTTGATAATTACAACGGCACAAGCTTCCAGCTTACGCAGGGCTCTGCAGCAAGCGGCTCAGTGGCATTCGCCGACAGCGGCGCAAGCAAAGCCAATTACAAAGTAACAAACGGCACGCTTCCCGAAGGTGTTACCCTCAACGCTCAAACGGGCGCACTCTCAGGTTCGCCCTCCATGCCCGGCGAGTACAGCGTAACCGTACTTGCAACCTTCGACGGTTGGATTACAAAGAGCAACACTTTCACATTCACGGTAGCTCCCGCTTTCGTGCTTGACGTAACCGAAGGCACTACGGGTGAAGAGTTCTCCGCATTTATCAACTGCACGAACAATGATATAGATCTTGAAGGTGCAACTTCCGTTGCTTACAGCATAACCGAAGGACAGCTTCCCGCAGGTCTCACTCTCGATGCGGAACTCGGTATAATCGAAGGTGTTCCCACCGAACACGGAACGTTTGAAGTTACTCTCAACGTAGCAGTATCTGTAACGACGGGCGGTTGGCGTCCCACTACAAGGACGACCAATTACGCAGTGCCTGTAACCATTATCATTACCGGAGAGGACGCCTCCGAACCCGAACCCGTTGCTGAATTCCAGGTAAGGGTTAATGAAGAGACAAACATGCTCCAGTATACCATCGATGCGGGTAAAACATGGATAGATATAATTTCCATGGATGAGCTCAAAGGTGCTGACGGCGAAGACGGCGCTACTCCCACAGTATCCATCAACGAAGACGGCTACTGGGTGATCAACGGTCAGGTTACGGATGTCAAGGCGGAAGGCGTTGACGGCGAGCAAGGTCCCGCAGGTCCCGCAGGTCCTCAAGGCCCTCAGGGCGAAACCGGTCCTCAGGGTCCTCAGGGCGAAACCGGTCCTCAAGGCCCCGCAGGTGAAGCAGGCAGCGGATGCAGCGGTGCAATAGGTGGCACGGCAATCGCAACTGCAGCGGCTTTCGCAGTAGTAGGTCTCGTAATTGCTATTCGCCGCAGAAGGCAGGACGACTGATCAGCTGAAACTTTTATCAACTACAACTGAATCAGCAGCACAATTAATTACCGAAACCGTTCTTAAGTGACGGATAGGCTGAAGTTAGTCTCCGACACGGGGAGGTAGCATATATCAAATCGTGTCGGAGATATTTTTTGCTAAATTTATGGGCATCCCCGCCGGTAACTCGGGCGGGGATGATCCCAGAAATCAAGTACTAGGAGTAAGCTATGAAAAAGAGATATATCGTTCTCTTGGCGCTTGTGTTCATCCTCACATTATGTGCAGGATTGTTCGCCTGCGTCGGTTCCGAAAATCCTTCTTCAACTGTACCCACCAACACGGTAACTTTTTACGAAAATTATCCCGGTGGTCAGATTACGTCGGTAAAGGTGGAAGAAGGAGAAAAGGTTTTACGGCCTCAAACCGATCCCTCTCGAGGGGGCTATTCGTTTGAAGGCTGGTATACCGCCTATGATGGCGGCGAATTGTTTGATTTCGATCAGATAATAACTTCCGATACTCAGGTCTTTGCCGCATGGACGAAGACAGCTTTCGAAGTGACTTATAAATACAACAACGGCCAGCCCGACGGCAAGGCTTATGTGTCCGAAGGTGGTACACTGTCGCAACCGTCCGACCCCGTGCGTGACCAGTATAGTTTTGATAATTGGTATTTCGATGCCGATTGCACTCAGGTATTCAATGGCTTCGGCAGTGCCGTAACGAGCGATCTTGTAATTTACGCCGGCTGGTTGCAGAGCGAAGCTACCGTTACTTTCAATTATAACTATACAGGCGCTCCCGAGAACACGGCCGTTCCTGTCGAAATAGGACAGTCTGTCAGTGCTCCCGAGGCACCCGAAAGGGATATGTATGCTTTTGTCGGATGGTCTGTAAGCGTTAGCGGAAATCGTGATAATCTGTATGATTTTTCCCAGCCCGTAACCGGCAATCTTACGCTTTACGCCGTATGGGAGAGGTCTGAATACATAGTTACGTTCAATCCCAATTATCAGGATGCACAGGCAATTGAAGTGCGTGTGCCTGCAGGCGAAGAGGCGGAAGATCCCGATATCTCGCGCAAAGGTTACGAGTTCGCGGGCTGGTACGAGGAAGCGGCTTGCATTACGCCCGCCGACCTTACGGCAGTCAATGAGGATATCACTGTCTATGCAAACTGGACGCTTGAGGAATATACTGTATCCTTTGATCTCAACTATGACGGCGCAACGGGCGCTCCTGTCGACCAGACGGTCAGATACGGTCAGAAGGCTACGGAACCAGCAACGCCTACGCGCACGGGTTATCAGTTCGTCGCTTGGTATACCGATCAGCAGCTGACCAACCAGTTCACATTCGATACGGCTATCGAAGGCGACCTCACACTGTATGCAAGGTGGGAGGAGGAAGGCACCGTTACGCCTGACACCGTAACTATTACATTTATGTACAACCTCGATGGTATGGGCGTCTATCACGAGGCGGCATTGGAATATCGCGGTCTCGCACAGACCATTCGTCCATATGACCCTGAGCTGGATGGGTATTACTTCTACGGCTGGTATACTGAAGCCGCCTGCATAAATACCTACAACTTTAGGCAGAGGGTTACTGAGGACACCACACTCTATGCCCGCCTTCTTAAACAGTACACCTTTGAAGCAGAGTATGTCAATCTGGCAGGCAAAGCCGGCGCGGGCAGTTCGGTAAATGTAAATGAGGAGGGGCTTATTGCCAGTTCCGAACTCATAGGCACCAATCATGAGACTCCCGGTTCCAGCTATGTCAGCAACGGCTACTACGTATCCAAGCTGTATTATACCGGTGCTTTCATTGACTTTGAGATCACGGCCGATTCGGCTGTAACAAACGCCGTTCTTGTGCTGCGTGTATCCTCCGAATGCAAGGATATCGACACCACATTCACCGATAATCAGATGCAAATAATAATTAACGGCACTTACAACGACCTCGGCGAGCCTACGTCGGGCATCATAAGGTACGGCAGCATAGTCGTTCCTTCCCCCAATCTCAACGAAGTGGAGGATGCCGACTATCACAAGACGCCTTTCCAAGACGTTGTCGTATATACTACGCTCAACCTCAATGCCGGACAAAACGTCATTAGGCTGCGCAATAACGATAACGGCAACTATGGCGGTACGTATACGGCTAAGTTCCCCATGATCGACTGCATGTATATATACTCCGATGTCGAACTCACCATGCACGAATATTACGATATATTCAACCGCGTGGCGGGCACAAATTATGCGCAGACCCTCGCGCAGGCGGCATTGGCAGCCTACGTAACGGGCAAATCGTATGTAGCGGAGGTGTAATATGAACAATAAATTAAGTTTTATTAAAAACCCGGGCTTTTATTTAATGGCAGTCGTATGTGTACTCGTGCTCGTCAGCCTTTGCACATACGGCGCCACCGGCGCAACGCAGTTTAATAAGGAGACTATCGCTACATCGGTAATTGCCCTCGGGGTAGTATCGATTTTGCTCGCGCTCGCATGTATTGCGGCCGATATCTTTCTCCCGTCTACAAAGTTTGCAAATCTGCTTCAATATACCCGCATCATCAAATATGTGGTGTGGCTGTTATTGTTCGCGGCATTCCTCGAACTTATTGTCACGGAGTTTAATTTCATCGGCAATGTATTTGTTGCAACTGACCCCGTAGATACGGTGTTTATTGTTAACTATCTCGTCGCAATCATTCCTATACTGGCATCGGCAGTTTGCGCCCTTGTGGCGGGGCTTATCCAGCGCAGATCCGCGGCGAAAGAAGGGAGGAAGATTAATGAAGAAGCTATTCAGTAAAAAACTTTGGGAGATCCTCTCCATAATATTTGCCTCAGTTTTCGTTCTCATCCTCGGGCTCAACCATGCGGGCTCCATCATGGAAGGGCAGATAAATGAAATGCTCGGTTTAAGATCTTATATCGAAGTGGATGAGGGCGACGGCACGGAGGATGCAAACTATTTTCCCCAGCTCTACAATGCGGATAATATAGAGGATTATTACCGCCAGGTCAATGTCGACGTTCAGGGCGAAGGCACCGTTCTTTTAAAGAATGAAAACAATGCTTTGCCCCTTGAGGATGGCGGCAATATCTCCTTAGTGCTTAGCGGCTCGGCAAATCTTTTCTATGCCAGCCACGGTCCCGGCGTGCGCCTCGCGTCCGGGCTGGTCGATTTGAAGACGGCAATAGAAGAGGAAACAGACCTCACCGTCAACCCCGAACTTTACAGCTGGTATCAGGGCGAAGGCAAGTCTGGCAGGGGTAGGATAATGCAAGGCACCAATACCTATTATGTCACAAGGGAAAAGGGTTGGAGCATTTATCCTTCCGCAGTAAAGAATTCCTTTGCGCGGTACGGTGACGCCGCAATTGCAGTCATTACCCGCGAAAGCGGTGAAGGTACCGATGTGTCCGCCACCGGCAGTGACGGCATCGACGGCAGTTACCTTTCGCTGACTGCCGAGGAGCGTGAAGTTTTAGAACAGGTCAAGGCAATGAAAGACAGCGGTACGATCAAAAAAATAATCGTACTCATTAACTCGGCTGTTACTTTGCAGTGCGATTTTCTTTTCGATGAAGCGCTCGGCATAGATGCGGCGATGTGGATCGGTCTTCCCGGCGGCACGGGTACACGCGCTGTTGCGCAGGCACTCGTCGGCGAGATCAACCCATCGGGCAGACTGTCCGATACCTTCTTAAAGGATAATTTCGCCGCCCCTGCGGCTGCCTATTGGTTGCTTAATGAAGGTTTTTCATCCTCGTATGCAAATTCGGCAGAAATGAGCTTAAATCTCTCGCAACAGTATTACGGCGTTTATCTCGAAAATATCTATGTCGGTTACCGCTATTTTGAAACAAGGTATGAGGACTATGTCACCCAGCGCTCCAACGTCGGGCGGTTCGATTATCAGTCCCAGGTCGCTTATCCCTTCGGTTACGGTCTTTCGTATACCACGTTTGAATACAGTAATTTTGCCGTAAGCGATCCCAACCCTCAATCTCCCACGGGCGACATAACCGTCACTGTAAATGTGCAGAATACGGGCGAAGTCGCCGGCAAGGAAGTAGTGCAGATATATCTTCAGAAACCCTATACCGAATACGATCAGTCCTTTGGCATTGAAAAGGCGTCTGTTGAACTCGTCGGCTTCGCTAAGACGGCAGAGCTTCAGCCGAATGCCGACGAAACCGTAACAATCTCCATAAGTAAGGAAAAATTCAAATCGTACGATGCCGAAATCGCAAAAACGTACATTTTGGATGCAGGAGATTATTATCTTACGGCCGCTAAGCATTCTCACGATGCAATCAATAATATCCTTGCACTCAAAAAGGAAAATGGTGACAGATCGGTAAATTCTTCATATATGACAGATGAAGGCAATGCTGATCTCGCTAAAGTGGCTTACGTTCAGGATATGTTGGATTCCATAACATATTCAACTTCTACTGAGGCTGCCGCTGAGGGTGCAAAAATCGAAAACAGGCTCGATTTTATGGATCCCAACCGCTATGAAGGCGTAACAAACACTGCTTCCGATGATGGTAACGTAACTTATGTTTCCCGCTACAACTGGCAGGGTACATATCCTTCCGAAAGGTTGGCCCTCGCTTTGACGGCTGACGGCGAAGTCAAATACGATATAACCAGCCACAAGCCTATCGTGGAAGATGAGGATGCCGAAATGCCCACATATGGTGCGGATAACGGTCTCACCCTCGCTATGATGCGCGGGCTTGATTATGACGATGAGCAGTGGGAAGCCCTTCTCGATATGATAACCGAGGACGAAATGTGGCTCTTCCTTACGGGGTGCTATGGCTACACTCCTGAAATTCCCAGTATCGCCAAGCCCCTCACCGATGAGGACGATGGCCCTTACGGTGTCAGCAACTGCGAGGACGGCTATTCTTCTATGAGTTGTGCCGGCATAATTGCCTCCACGTTCAATACCGATCTTTACGGCAAGGTAGGCGAAGCCTTTGCGGCGGATGCTCGCAGCGGATACGGCGGTCAGCAAAAATTGCTCAACGGTCTCTATTCGCCCGGCATCAATATTCATCGCTGCGCATTCGGCGGCAGGGCGGCTGAATATTTCTCCGAGGACCCCGTGCTGTCCGGTATAGCGGCAATATATCAGATAAATAAAATGCAGGAGCAGGGCGTAGTTGCTCATCCCAAGCATTACATTTTCAACGATGAAGAAACAAACCGCAACGGCATAAGCATTTGGTCTAACGAGCAGTCAGCAAGAGAACTTTATCTTCTTCCTTGGGAGTACGCTCTTCGTCCCTCCATGGGCAACAGCCATGCCATTATGACATCGTTCAACCGCGCCGGCTGCATCTGGACTAGCGCCAGCTCCGATCTGATGATTGGCATCCTTCGTGACGAATGGGCGTTCGATGGCTACGCGCTCACCGATATGGCCGATTCAAACGGCGGTCTGTTCATGACATACGACGACGGCTTCATGAACGGCACCAGCTGCTTCCTTTCAAGGGGTACCGATCCTTGGGATGCAGATTGGCGCAGCAGCCCCACGTTCAATTCAAGGCTGAGGGATGCGGCACACAGAATGCTTTATGTATTCGCCAATTACAGTTCTGCGCTCAACGGATATTCCAGCACAACGCGCATAATTCCTATATTGGTATGGTGGCAGATACTGCTCATAACGCTTATAGTGGTATTTGCGGTACTTACTGTCGGCAGCATAGCCATGTATGTCGTCAGCGATTTAAAGAACCGCAAAAATAAGAACGCTCATATAAACAGATAATTGCGAACGTTCATTGGTTTTCTCCAAATTTTTTCGGTTGCACTCCCCGCACCCGCATGCGGGTGCGGGGAGCAGTACCGATATTTATTAAATTTTACTATCGGTGCAATGCTACACCGACGCACAGGGAAAAAATGAAAATAACAAAATTCACCGTTGAAAATTTAAGGGAAGAATGCGTCACGGACAACGCACATCCGCGTTTTTCGTTCGCCTTTGAATCGGATAAAAAGGATGCGAATCTCGCAAAAGCTATAATCAGTGTCGGCGACTGGTCTGGACAGACCGACAGTCAAGTTCTTGTGCCTTACGGCGGCAAACCTTTAAAGCCTTTTACCGAATATACGGTAAAAGTTTCGGCTGAAAACAATTACGGCGAAAAGGCGAGCGCCCTGACTACATTCTGTACAGGCAGAATGGGCACGCCGTGGAAGGGAAAGTGGATAACCGACGGGTCTTACATATTCAAAGAAAAAAAGGTTTCGCCCGTCCCCATGACTTTCCGCAAAACATTGCATATAAATAAACCCCTGTCGCGCGCGGTCATCTACGCCACGGCGATGGGCATTTACAATCTGAACATAAACGGGGAAAGGGTGGGTGACAGATATTTCGCGCCCGGCTTTACCTCGTATAAACATACATTGCAGTATCAGACGTACGACGTTACGGCATTGCTGCGTGGCGAGGACGAGCTGTCTTTCACCGTCGCCGGCGGCTGGGCGGTGGGTTCGTTCGTGTTCACGCGCAAAAACCGCATATCGGCAGACAGGCAGGCTCTGCTCGCCGAAGTGCGCCTGTACTACTCGGACGGCACGTCCGAAGTTGTCGGCACGGACGAAAGCTGGCAGGTCACCATGGGAGGCAATTATCTGTCCGCCGATTTCTATGACGGCGAAACTTACGACGCCTCCGCAGATATTGAAAAGAACGTCTGGCGGCAGGCTTCGGAAGAACGGCTTAAAATATCTCCCGAGATAATAGCCGAAATCGGTTCGCCCGTCCGCGCGCACGAGGTCATGCGCCCCGTATCGCGCACCCGCCGTTCCGACGGGGAACTTATTTACGACTTCGGTCAGAACTTTGCGGGCGTAATATGCGCCCAAATCAAGGGCAAAAAGGGGCAGAAGGTCATCTTCCGCCACGCCGAAATTCTCAACAACGACGGCACACTTGCAACCAGGCTTTTGCGCTCGGCAAAGGCGACGGCTACCTACATATGCCGCGACGGCGAACAGAAATATTCGCCCGTGTTCACTTACATGGGTTTCCGCTACGTCGGCGTTTCGGGTATCGACGAGGAGGATATCTCGCTCACCGCGCTCGCCCTCTATTCCGATATAGAAAATACAGGCGCGTTCTCGTGCTCGGACGAGCGCATAAACAAGCTTCAATCAAACATAGTGTGGAGCGCAAAGTCTAACTTTATGGACATCCCCACCGACTGCCCCCAGCGCAACGAGCGCATGGGCTGGACGGGCGACATAGCCCTGTTTGCGCCCACAGCGTACTATAATTTCGACATTTCGCGCTTTATCGATAAGTGGCTGCGCGACTTGAAGGACGAACAGCTCAAAACGGGCGGCATACCCAATACGATACCCGTTCAGGGCTACGGTTTCCCCGCGACTATGCCCGTTATGGCGATAGATTTCTGGGGCGACGCCTGCATACTCGTGCCGTGGGCGCAATACCTCGCGCGCGGCGACAGGGACGTGCTCGAAAGAATGTATCCCTCGATGAAAAAGTATGTCGACGCGTGCAGGTTCTGGGCGGGCTTCGGTTTTGGGCAGAACAGGTATATCTGGCACACCCCCGCAACGCTGCACTTCGGCGACTGGGTCGCGCCCGGCGTGCCCAAAATGAGCGACTGGCAGAAGCGCAGCAAGTGGACTGCCACGGCCAGCCTCGCCCACACGAGCGGACTGCTCGCGCGCATAGCGGGCATGCTCGGCAAAACCGACGACGAAAAGAAGTATTCAAAGCTTTCAGAAAAAGTTTCCAAGGCATATATGTCGGTATTTACTGACGGCAACGGCAAACTTAAAACCGAGTTCCAGACGGCTTACGTCCTGCCGCTCGCCTTCGGCATGTTCCCCGAAGACCAGCGCAAAAAGGCGGCTGAAAATCTGGCGCGGCTCGTCAAGGCAAACGATTATTGCATAGGCACGGGCTTCCCCGGCACGCCCTTCATACTGTTCGCCCTCGCGGATAACGGACAGCAGGACGTCGCGTTTAAAATGCTTACAAACGACAAGTGCCCCTCGTGGCTTTACGAAGTCAAGGCGGGCGGCACCACCATATGGGAGCGGTGGGACGCGCTCAAAGAGGACGGAACGCTCAACTCGGGCGAAAGCGACGGCACGGGCGGCATGGTTTCGTTCAATCACTACGCTTCGGGCGCCGTGGGCGACTTCCTGTATAAGCGCGTGCTCGGCATAAACCCCGTCGAAGGCGGTTATAAAACCTTTAAAATCCAGCCCATGGTCGGCGGCGGGCTGACCCATGCAAAGGGCAGCACCCTTTCGCCGTACGGCAGAATTTCGAGCAGCTGGAAAATAGAAGGCAAAAAATTCTCCCTCGAAGTTGATGTACCCGCGTGCACAAAATGCACCGTAGTTCTCCCCGACGGCTCGTCGCAGACGGTCGGCAGCGGAAACTACAATTTTACTTGTGAATTATGAAATATTTGGCGATAGATATAGGAGCGTCGTCGGGCAGGCACATAGTCGGCTGGCTCGAAGACGGAAAGATTAATTTAAAGGAAGTATACCGCTTTGCAAACGGCGCGCAGAGCAAGGACGGGCACCTTACATGGAACGCCGCAAGGCTTGTTGCCGAGGTCGTCAACGGGCTTAAAGCCGCCGCAGAGCAGGGGTATAAACCTGATTATATCGGCATAGACACGTGGGCGGTCGACTACGCCCTTCTGGACGGCGACGGGCAGATAATTGGCGATATTTATTCCTACCGCGATGACAGAACGCAGAAGGTTATATCGGCGGTTCACCGCAAAATACCCTTCGGGCAGCTGTATGCGCGCACGGGCATACAGTTTCAGCCATTCAATACCATATATCAGCTGTATTCTGACAAAAAGAACGACAGGTTAGATGGCGCGGCAGGCTTTTTGATGCTCCCCGACTACCTCAATTACATGCTTACCGGTGTAAAAAAGCAGGAATACACCAACGCCACGTCTACCGGCATGGTAAATGCATCAACTCACAGTTGGGACGGTGATATCCTCGATGCAATGGGATACGACAAGTCGCTCTTCGGCGAACTCTCCCAGCCGGGGACGGTCGTCGGAACGCTTTCAGCGGAGGTGCAAAGGCAGGTGGGCTACAACGCCACCGTCGTCCTCCCCGCCACGCACGACACGGCTTCGGCGGTTCTGGCGGCTCCAATAGAGTTCGGTCAGGCATATATATCCTCGGGCACATGGTCGCTCCTCGGCGTCGAGCAAAAAACGGCGCACACCGACGAGGGCAGCCTCAATGCAAATTATTCCAACGAGGGCAGCATCGGTTTCAACTTCCGCTATCAAAAAAATATAATGGGGTTGTGGATGTTGCAGAGCATAAGAAAGGAACTCAACAATATTCCGTTTACAGACCTTGCAAATCTTGCGCGCGGGCGCCTGGGCGGATACCTGGTAGACGTAAACGACAGCCGGTTTCTGTCTCCCCGCAGCATGAGCGCCGAAATCCGCGCAGCCGTGGGCAGGGAACTTGGCACGGCGTCGCTAGTGCGCACGGTTTACGACAGCCTGGCTCTCAGCTATAAACGGGCGATTGAGGAGCTTGAAGCCAACACGGGCGCGAAATACAGCAGTATAAACATAATAGGCGGCGGCTGTCGCGATGCCCTGCTAAACGAGCTTACGGCAAAAGCTACGGGCAAAAAGGTTATAACGGGGCCCGTCGAAGCGACGGCTACGGGCAACATAATAATGCAGATGATAAGTGCGGGCGAAATACAAAACATCTCTTCCGCAAGAAATATCATAAAAAATTCATTCAATATAAGCGAGGTTGAGGCATGACGGCTTACGAATTGGCTAAAAAAGAATACGCTGCAATCGGTATCGATACCGAGGCTGCGATAGAGTGTTTAAAGGATATCCCCATATCAATCCACTGCTGGCAGGGGGACGATGTAATAGGGCTCGACGGCGGCGGAAGTCTTTCCGGCGGCATTCAGACGACGGGCAACTATCCAGGCAGAGCGAGGAATTTTGAGGAGTTAAAGGCAGATATTAAAAAGGCGTTCTCCTTAATGCCCGGCAAAAAGAGACTCAATCTTCACGCCAGCTATGCCATTTTAAACGGCGAAAAGGTTGATAGAAACGCCTACCGCCCTGAACATTTCAGGCCGTGGGTAGATTTTGCGAAGGAATTGGGGCTGGAAGGCATAGACTTCAACCCCACAATGTTCAGCCACAAAAACGTAAAGGACGGACTTACTTTATCTTCTCCCGACGATGAAATAAGAAAGTTCTGGGTAGACCACTGCATAGCCTGCCTTAAAATCGCAGAATATTTCGCGGACGAATTCCACTCGCACTGCCTTGTAAATATATGGATACCCGACGGCTTCAAAGATGTCCCCGCCGACAGGCTCACGCCGAGAATGAGGCTGAAAGACAGTCTGGATAAGATTTTGGCGTGCGGATATGACAGAAATAAGGTGGTTGTAGCGGTGGAGAGCAAGGTGTTCGGCATCGGCGTGGAGAGCTACACTGTGGGCTCAAACGAATTCTATCAGAACTACGCAGCGAAGAACGATATTTGCTGCCTTTTAGATAACGGCCACTATCATCCCTTGGAATATGTCTCCGATAAAATTCCCGCTCTGCTTGCATTTTATGATAAACTTGCATTGCACGTAACGCGCGGCGTTAGGTGGGACAGCGACCACGTAGTACTTTTCGAGGACGAGTTAAAGGAGATAGCAAAGGAAATAGTAAGAAACAACGCCATAGATAAGGTCATGATAGGGCTCGACTACTTCGACGCGAGCATAAACAGACTGTCGGCGTGGGTTACGGGTCAGCGCTCAATGCAGAAGGCGCTGTTGTACGCCCTGCTCATTCCTCACGAAAAACTGCGTTCGTTGCAGGATAGTTCGGCGTTTACCGATCTCATGGTCGCGCAGGAAGAGGTTAAGGACATGCCCTTCGGTGCGGTGTGGAAGGAGTACCTCTCCCGCGATGGGTTAAAGGAAAATTACCTTACCGAAATAAAGAAATACGAAAGCGAGGTTTTAAATAAAAGAGTATGAAAAACGTATTGACGGCGCCCTTCGTGCGCGAAATGTGCAAAACGGCATCAAATATGTATCGCCTGGGCTGGGACGAACGCAACGGCGGCAACATCAGCTATCTCCTTAATGAAGAAGAGGTGGCGCAGTACCTCGATTTGAATGAAGTTATACGCACCATACCTCTGATGGGCGTGAACGAGGTGGATTTCGACGCGAGCCCCTTGGAAGGCAAAATTTTTATAGTCACGGGCACGGGCAAGTACTTCAAAAATGTCGAGGACGACCCCGAAACCAATTTAGGCATTGTCCGCATAGGCAAGGGCGGAAAAGAGGTCGAGCTTTTATGGGGCTTTAAAGACGGCGGCAGACCTACGTCCGAATTCCCCGCGCACATGATGAGCCACATGGCCCGCCTCTCGGTCGACCCCGAAAACAGGGTGGTAATGCACTCGCACCCCACCAACACGCTCGCCATGAACTTCGTGCACGAGCTCGACGAAAAGAAGTTCACGCACACCTTATGGGAGATGTGCACGGAGTGCATAGTAGTGTTCCCCGAAGGCGTAGGCGTGCTCCCGTGGATGCTGTGCGGCACTACCGAGATAGGCGTAGCCACCGCAAAGAAGATGAAGGAATTCCGTCTCGTCGTATGGGCGATGCACGGCATATATGGCGCGGGCAAGACGCTGGACGAAACTTTCGGTTTAATCGAAACGGTTGAAAAAGCCGCGCAGATCTATATGCTTACCGCCCACCTGCCGAGGGTCAACACCATAAAGGACGAAGATATGCTCAAACTTTTGGAACTCTTCGGCGTTAAAAACTACCGCAAAGATTTTCTTGATTTATAAAAATCAGATTTTCTTGCCCTGTCGGCTCCAACACATTGTCATGTTGAGCGCAGCCGAAACATCTCCGCAGGGCAATGTGTTGCACAGATATTATAAGTAAAATATAAAAAGGAGTAATAATATGGCAAACAGAATAGTTTTAAACGAAACAAGTTATCACGGCGCGGGGGCGATCAAGGAAATTCCCGGCGAAGTTGCGAGGCGCGGCTTACATAAAGCCTTCGTCTGTTCCGACCCCGACCTCGTAAAGTTCAAGGTTACTGACAAGGTTTTAAACGTTCTTAAAGAAAGTAACCTCGACTACGAACTGTATTCGGACATAAAACCCAACCCCACGATAGAAAACGTGCAGACGGGCGTTGCCGCGTTCAAGGCGAGCGGCGCGGACTATATAATCGCCATAGGCGGCGGTTCATCGATGGATACCGCCAAGGCAATCGGCATAATAATCGCCAACCCCGAGTTTGAGGATGTGAGGAGTTTGGAAGGAGTTGCTCCCACCAAAAAGCCCTGCGTTCCCATAATCGCCGTACCCACCACAGCCGGCACCGCGGCGGAAGTTACCATAAATTACGTCATAACCGACGTGGAAAAGAAGCGCAAGTTCGTCTGCGTGGACGTGCACGATATCCCCGTAGTCGCCGTAGTAGACAGCGACATGATGAGCACAATGCCCAAGGGGCTGACTGCCGCAACCGGCATGGACGCGCTCACCCACGCGATAGAGGGCTATATAACCAAGGGCGCGTGGGAGATGACCGATATGTTCCACTTGAAGGCGATAGAGATAATTTCCCGCTCTCTCCGCTCGGCGGTAAAGGGCGAAAAGGAAGGCAGAGAGGGAATGGCTCTCGGTCAGTACATTGCGGGCATGGGCTTTTCTAACGTCGGTCTCGGCATAGTTCACTCTATGGCGCACGCACTCGGCGCGGTATATGATACTCCCCACGGCGTAGCAAATGCAATTCTTCTCCCTACGGTAATGCGCTACAATGCAGAGGCGACGGGCGAAAAATACCGCGACATTGCCAAGGCAATGGGCGTTGAGGGTGTAGATAAAATGACTTTGGACGAGGCGCGCAAAGCTGCCTGCGACGCGGTTGCACAGCTTTCTAAGGACGTGGGCATACCTGAAAATTTAAAGGGCATAGTAAAGGAGGAGGATATAGATTTCCTCGCGCAGTCTGCCATGGACGACGCCTGCCGCCCCGGCAACCCCAAAGACCCCACCAAGGAAGATATTATTGCGCTCTATAAATCTTTACTTTAATTAAAACTCATTTCTCCTTAAATTAAAGAAAAACCGTCGCGTTTGTGACGGTTTTCTTTGTAGGTTATAACTTGTAATTTGCCCTTTCGTGCATTATTGACAATTTTAACCTGCCTTTTCGTGCAAAATATTTAATATTTAACTTGCCTTTTGGTGCAAGGCGTGCTATAATTGCAGAAAAGGCGGTAGAAGTTATGATTTTAAAGCGCAAGATTTACGATAAACTCGTAGAGTGGAAGAGGGAGAG
>ERZ1090866.333-NODE-333-length-17762-cov-38.895634_pt1 | contig 17762 bp, 20 predicted proteins | sample MGYA00478477_ERZ1090866 | MGnify/ENA primary metagenome ERZ1090866 (study PRJEB33644, sample SAMEA5815737) | chicken gut metagenome | biome: Chicken; feature: Gastrointestinal Tract; material: Caecum | place: Ireland | collected 2019-01-01 | study: A study of the... | reverse complement strand
GTCATTGCCTTTGTATTTTTTGAGAGCGGCACGGCTACCGTGCCCACAAGCCCTAGAATGGCAATTATTACAGTTACTACTGTCCATTCCATTTTGATCACCCCATTTCAATAAAACTATGCGCCACTCGCAAAATCATTTAATAATCTTGATTTTATAACTTCCTTTATCTTTGCTGACCCTGCTGAGTTTGGATGCAAATTGTCTTCTGTATAATCTACTAAAGTCCAGTAATTTATACCGCACGAATGCAAATCTATAAATTTTGCTCCAAGCGCATTTGTCAGCACTCTTATTCTTTCATTAAAATCGCTTATCGTGACTCCATTATTGTTTATAGTAGGAAACTCATTAGGTCCTCCTGTATCCCAGTTAGCAGAAGAAGTCTCTAACAAACTACAACAATATAGTGATGCTCTTGGATATGCAGCCATAATCTTTTTAATCATCAATGCATATGCATCACTAAATACTTGTATGTTTCCTTCTTCAGGCAACTTTGTTCTTCCAACATAATCTCCTAACTCTACATGAGAATTTTGTCCAAAATCATTTATACCAATGAAACATATTATTATATCTGGCACATCTGTATCTGAAGATAAATCAGAAATTCTTTTGTTACTACAAGCCGCCAACGCACTCTTAGTGCTTGTGCTATCACCACACACGTAAGAGCCACTCCAAGAGCAATTCTTTAACAATTTCAAGCCTGTTTCTGTTGCCAAACTATACCACCATGTATCTTCTACATTTTTTACATCTCCGCTCGGATAGTGGCTCGGATAACCGCTTGGAACATACCCGCTGAACGTAGAAATGCTGTCTCCTACAATTGAAAACTTAAAAGCATTGAGCGGAAGTGCATCGTTATATATTTCATACTTTAATACTGAAACCCTATCTGCACTTGACGTTCCTCGTGAAAAACCTAAACATATATTGACAAACGTGTCATTCGTCGAAAGCAGTGAAACAATATCCTCTTTTGAAAACGTTGTGCTTCCTATAATCACTTCATTGTCACTTGCTACAACATCATAAGGAGCTTTTTCTGAGCCAATCTTTAAACTTTTAGCAAACGTTCCTTGTTTGGCAATATAATATATGTTACCGTTTCCATTCAATATAACAAAACCATTTGTACATAATGCGAAAATCAAATATCCTCCACCAGAGGTCAAAGAATTCACTTTAATCTTTGTATTATCAAACAATGCATAAGGTCTATCATCATTGGAAGTGTCATCAAGAGTCAGTATTCCGTTTACATTTGAATAAGACGTATTAGTATCACTTATAACTAAACTGTTTATGTTCGGCTCAATTTTAGATTCTATATCTTTTATTTTTTGTGCTATAACTCTGTTCTGCACCGGGAATGTGCTGGAATCATTTAAAGCGGCGTCCGCCGGCTTTGAAATCAGATTATATAATCCGGTTTCTGCATTCTGATCAAGTACGGTTACGATGTCGCCGGGGTCGCAATTCTGGATTGCGCCGGCAAAATTGCTGATTACCTGTATCAACTGAACTACCGCCTGCAGCGTTTCAAATGTCAGATCTACGGTCTGCGTATCGCCCTGCACCGGTTTCAGCGCAATCCGAAACGAATCATCAAGCACCGTGATGTACGTTCCGCCCGCGCCCGGCTTGCCGGAATCCGCGGTAGAACCGAGCAGGATCAGGGCGTTGGAGCCAACGAAAAACGGTTGCTGATACGTTATTCCGGATAATATGGCTTGCGCTTCGGAAAGCACCTGCACCCAACCCTGATTTTTGCAGTGGTAAACGCCTGAAATAGAATTGATCACATACGGCTGTGTTTGAGATGCGCCCGGTTCGATCTCTGTGATACTGCTGTTTCCCGGATCACCTTTCGGAATAACAAAATCCAGCACGGCGGCGTTCTGCGTTCCGCTGTTCGTTACGCTTGCCGGTGTGTCCGGCTCACCGGTAGTAACCGTTCCCACCGTTACGGTTGCGGCTGCGCCGTCCTTTCCAGGTGCGCCGTCTGCTCCTGCCAGTCCGGGTTCGCCCTGCGGTCCCGGTTCGCCCTGCGGTCCCGGTTCGCCCTGCGGTCCCGGTTCGCCCTGCGGTCCTGCCGGTCCCGGAGAACCGTCCTTGCCGTTGAACGCACCGCTTTCCGCCTGCTGCTTGATCTCTTCCGCCGTCTGCTGTGCATCCTCCGCAGCGTTCTGTGCCGCTGCGGTCAGCGCAATGATCTGCTCATATTGTGATGGCGTAGGGTCTGACGGATCACCGCCGTAAACGGTGGGGCGGTTAAAGAACTGAACAATGCTTGAAGTAATGCGATACCTTTCTTTTTCTCCTGCAACAGAAAACTGAACATAGCCTTCATCAGAAAGCGATTCTGGAGGAATCGTGCACTGATCTCCACTTAACATTTGTGAAGTAACGATTCCTGTTTTTGGGTTTCTGAAATAGGCGGTCTTTACTGTATCGTCCCAGTCCTCCGTAGTAAAATCAAAAACACATTGGATATAATTTTGATTTTCTTCCACGCTGGAAACGCTTTCTTTCAGCACCAATTCTTGATTAGTTACGGTTAAATGAAAGATCATAATGCTCACCTTCCGTATACAGCGACCAGTACCATATTTCCATTTGAATAGGAAATGCCGCCATTATCGCCGTAAGCGGTGTTGTACTGCTCGCCGCTTATGCTCTGATCATTTATGATAATCCTTTTTCGGGCGTTGGTACCAAACGCAACGGTGCCCGAAGCACAGACTGTTAGGCCCCTATGAAAAGCCGGGATAAAATCAAAAGAAGAATCCCCGTAAGGCGGATCACTGATATTTCCGGCAAGCTGCCATTCCAAAACGATTCCGAGTTGTAAGTTTGACAGGCTTTCCGACAAATTTATGCTTGTATTTGCCCCGAGACGCGCGGCACCGCTCCAAAGCGTTTTCCAACTTGTGGAAAGAGGCGCCAGTATTGACACAACCGGTTCAACAGAGATAATATTCACGCCATTCAGCGTGACAACAAAGACAGCGGCTTCTGCTACAGGATCAAGTTTCTGAAGATCTCCGTCACTGGATATGGACGGAACAACCGGAGCATTTGCATCCGGTGTACCCTGAAGATAGCCCCATTCCCCTTTCTCGGTCTGCGAACTTCCGTCATACGTATACTTAATTGTGATCAGATCTTTACGCTGCATACCCTGAGAGCCATTCGGCACCGTGATCGTATCATAAGTAGACGGTGCAACCGCAAATTCACAGCCCTGAAAGAGCAGCGCGCCATCATTAATATGAATTTCATTGTTTGAGGCAATCTCCGTTTTCAAGTTCTGACCGGTATTTAATATGTAAACACCTTTTCCGGCAATGCCCTGATTGAGCGCTCTGTCCTGCACGCTGGTAATATGCGGGCTGCCGGTTCGCCCTGTTACGATTTCCATATCATTCCTCCAAATTATATTGAACGGATTTTACTCCGTCCTCATAGGTAATTATTTTGCTTTTCAGCGCTTTCTTAACCGACATACCGGTTATATAGTCACGCCCGCCGATCAGATCCCCAATATCCACATCGATTCCAAGGCTTTCAACGTCCATAGACAGCGAAGTGCCTTTCAGGAGTTCCTGAAACTTCTTTTCACCGTCTGCTCTCAGGTCTTCGGAATTGGCATTGTCATAGGTTTCGGCAATCTCCTCAATCCCTGTATAAAATTGCGCGGTGCCTATATTCCCGTTCGCATCCAGATAAAGATTCAGCACTTCTCTGTTTTTCAATTCGCCTGATCCAAGACAGATTAAATGGTTTACGCTGCCTTTGTTGATCTCAATCGTGAAATTTAACCGGTCATCCTGTGATAATTCGATCCGACTTGAAAAATCTGAGATCGGGGCAGCGGAGACTTCCACATGCCCCGACACACCCGCCTCACCTTGAATGTAACGAAAATTCAATCGATATCCAACCGATTTTAGCATTTTACTTAAGCCGTCCAAAACAGGCGTGTACCGGTCAAATTGATAGTTGCTTACAGTGATTCCGGAGGTGTCGCTACATGCGAAAATCAAACTGTTAAACATGGGATTCACGATTTGACCAATACACTCGTTCAAGTCTCCGCTGACCGTTCTGTAATCCGCGCCTGCCGGTGGAACAATGATTCTCTTGCTTAAACAGCCGCGCCATGTAAGCCCTTTAATCCGAATCAAATTTTCAGAAGTGCTTGTTTCAACAGCGGAAATAATCCCGCCGCATTCGGAATCCGGCTCATAAACAAGATAGCCAAACTCAATTTCCGGCTGCCACTGTTCTACAGGAATTTCAATTTCAAAGTCATTTTCACCGCCAAGATCAAAATCGCATTTGGAATAGTCAAGCGCTTTGATATCCTTTCCGGCGGCATTCGCAAGGATCAGATCCATAAGGGCTCGCTCCTTTCCAAGAACACAGTCAATTCAAAACCGAAAGTGCCGTCCCAACTTACTTGGCTGTATCCGGGCGGTATCTTTTCAAAAACAGTGTTGACCTTACCCCGAAGATTGTAAACGCTTTCCTGCGTACCGTTTGAAAGATGTTTCATGACGGTGTTATAACGCGAATCGATTACAAGGTATTCACCTTTTTGCAGTGAAGTAAACACCTCATAAGGATGACCGGCAATCAATATCCGCGGATTGTTACACGGGCCGAATATCGTAAGTTTAAAATCAGACGTTTCCAGATGACTTATGTTTAATGATCCGCGCCCCGTTTGCTGTGGCGTGTATTCAAAATCATAGTCAAACGCATAATCCAGAAATTCCGCCGCGGAATGCTCACTCTCAGAAACTGCAGGATAAAAAGAAAAATCCTGCTCCGAGATCCATGCATTCTTTCCGCTCACAGCCGTCAGATCATGAAACATATACGCTGTTGGCTTTTCCCAGTCTGATTTATCCGACACTAAAATACGGCACGGAAAATAGGAACCGGTATCCGTTTCGATCCTGCCGTCCGTGTTATTTATCACGTCATACTCAATAACATTAAACAGGTGTTCGGCAGCCTCTTTCAGGGCGGCTCTTTTTTCAGCGTACGGCAAAGACCAGTCGGGAATAAGACCGACTTTGAACGGCCTTTCCCCGGTTTCTCGCCGGACATTGGTGATGCGGTTGTTGGACGAATCATATTTCCACGAATAGTTCACCAGATCGCCGCTTTGGAAAAGATAAGGAAACTCCGAAAAGTCAAGGATCTCTCCCCGGCTGTTGACATATCTGAAATTCATCGTTTTCCTACCCCCTTGTGAAGCCGAGATCGGATATAAACCTGCCTGCCTCTCGGTTACCAACAGATAAGCGCATCCTGGATATGCCTTTTTCAATTTTTTCAGCATATAGCCTTGAAGTACCGACTACCGCGGCGATTATATAATCGCCTAAGCCGCTGAGATCCGTATAACCGTTTGCAGTATTTGAACGTGCCGCCTCTTGTGCATATTTGACAGAAATATCATGCGGTATGATCTGAGATCCGTTTGGCAGGCTGACTAATTCGCCCTGATTGTTTTCATTGATATAGGTTAAACCGCCTTTAAAATGATTGGTTCCATGCGCATTGTGCGGTATGGATTCACCTGATACAGAAGCCTTCCCGGAAACATTAAATCCAAGTCTTTCTGCAATTCCATTTGCGATATCTTTGATCGTGCTCCAAAGATTACTTAAAACAGATTTGATACCGTCAATAATGTTGTTCAATAAATTTTTACCTATCAAACCCCAATCTGTTTCTTTAAAAGCGTCTTTGATCGTATCGATAACTTGAGGTATTGCAGCAATAAGATCTGGTATAGCCTGAAGAATACCATTAATGAGCATTACGAGCAGTTTTATACCTGTGCGAAGTATATCAGGTAAGTTTTGACCGATCGTGATCACAATACTGGAAATGATTTTCGGTATAGCTGCTACAAGCAGCGGCAAAGAATCGACTATACCTTCTACCAGCCCCATTAACAGCTTTAATCCAGAAGTGATTAGTTGCGGTAAATTATCCAGCAAACCGGTAACCAGAGTGATGATCATATTCATCGCCGCAGGAATAAGATATGGCAGATTTGTAGCAAGTCCGGAGACTAAGGCGGATACAATACTCATACCGCCGCTTATAATAGATGGCAAAAGAGCAGTAATGGTGTTCAGCAGAGTTATGATAAGTTTACTACCTTGTGTCATTAAGTTTGGAAGAGCTAATGCAATCCCGTTACAAAAATCAAATATAAGTTCCGGACCTTTTGTTTTGGCTGTTGTTAACAAACTATTGATCTGTCCGCCGAAATTCTCCTGTAAAAGCCCCATTCCGGCAACCAGCACACCTATGCCTGCTGCTATGCTCATTCCTTTTGCGAAAGTTGGAGCAAAAGAGACGACATTTTTCAACATGCTACTCAGTGAAGTTTTGACAGATGCAGAACCGTTTTGAAACACTTGAACCGATTGACCAAAATTGACAAATCCGTATTTCAGTCTTTCCAAGCCCCCTGTTTCGCCGTTGAAAGCACTTTTTAAAAGTTTAAATCCTTCAATTGCAGGTTTATACGAGGCAGACATATTCTTTAATCCATTTCCTAATCCGCGAAAATCTCCAACTACGTTTCCAATACCTTTACCGATCGTTTTAAAAGTATTCGGTAAATTCTTTGCCGTGCTACCAAGACTTGAAAATGCTTTGTTTATCCCTCCGCTAACCTTACTAAAAGTTTCCATACCCTCTCCTACTACCTGAAGGGAAGGTCCTAAACCGACTGCAAAAACCGCACCAAAGCCGGCCGCTTTCTGAATCGACTGGGGGAGTGATTCAAAGTTTGCCTTAAGTTCTTTTACCTTATTTACAACATTCGTAAAGGTTTTGCCAAACTTTACACCGAGATCAGCAGCCTTATCCTCAACAAGTCCAAGTTCTTCATTTAGTTCCGCCAAAAGAGGTTTTACCTGAGAGAAAAAGCCTCCGCCCTGCTCACCTGCATCAAGAAAGTTCGCGCCGATACGAGACAGCGATGCATTGATATTTGCCACTGCCGCCGTGAAAGACGATTCGCCCATGATCTTGGCAGCACCGCCGATATTCTTTTCGATGGCGTTCAAGAACATTTCAGAAGATATTTCGCCGTCACTCGCCATATCTCTGACCGCATTGGCTGATATGCCTGCTTCATCGGCAAGCCATTGATAAATAGGAATACCTCTATCTGCAAGCATGTTAATTTCTTCGGTATACGCCCGCTGTGAAGTCTGCACTTTATTGACGATTGCACCCATCTCAGACATGGATGAACCTGCTATGGCAGCGGCATCTGCTGTCAGCGAAAGATACCTTGTTAATTCCTTGCCGGGCTTAATTCCTGCTGCTACGGCACTTGCGGCTGTTGTTGCCGCTTCGTCCAGACCGTAAGCCGTTCCTTTAACCGAGGTAAGTGCGGAGTTCATGATTTCCTCAATGCTTTCAGCATCGTGACCAAGACCTTTTAATTTTGCTCTTGCCTCGTCGATTCCTTTCAGCCGATCAAAGCCTTTAACAAGTGTTAGGCCAACCAGTGCCGAAGTGGCTGTCATTGCCGGCGTTGTTATGTACTTTGACAGTTTGCTGCCGATATTTGAAACTGCTTTGCCTATGCTGCCGACCTTTTTATCAAAACTGCTGAGCGTTTTTTCTGCAGCTGACACGGCTTTCTGAAAATCGCTTGCGTCACCTGTTATTTTTACTCTTAGTGTTGCCACTTCTTTTCACCTCCGTTGGAATAACATATCCATTCGCCTCATAAAGTCTGCGCACCCAGTCGCCGTCATTCTTTTGTGACGCCAAAACGGCGTCCAAATTGCTTTTTGTTTCTGCTTTATCCACTTTTCCGGTACGTCGTCTATACAGTTTCAATGCCGGTTTATGCTTTCTGCGGTTTACGTTGTAAAAAGCAGTAAAGACAGCATTGTAGATCATATAACTCATGGATATTGTTCTGTCTTCGTATGCCTTATATAGAAAACTGATCTCACGCGGTGTGAGCTGCTCGTATTCTGCCTTTGAATACCCAAAATTAGCCGCAAAAAAAGCGAAGTCCAGATCCCTGCGGAAAGGCTTCGCTGTTTTTGTATAATCTTCATCGGGTTTAGCCGGCGTGAAATATTCAAATTCGATCAGGCGTCTTGGAAGAAAAAAGGGCAGTCCCTCTGCAGGTTTTCAAGAACTAAAGACGCAACATAAGGATAGCCCTTTTCCTCAATCAGTTTTTCACAGATTTCCAGACCTTTTTTAATGGAATAGAAAACATCTGCGCCTTCTTCTTTCAGGCCATAGGCAAAATAGATTTTCAGATCACGCAGTTTAAACATTCCGCTTGTACGCTGTATCTGCACCAAAGTTGGCAAATCCGTCTGATCCTCTATGAGTTCCACTCTGTTTACGTTGTATTTCAGCACAAAATTTTTACCATCATATTCAAACATCGTACGTTACTACCTCACACTTTTGTTGATATAGTTGCTGCACCGGCTTTAACTGTTTTTCCTGCCGAATCGGTTTCTATAACAAGTATCTGCTGACCCGCAGTAAGGCCTGATATTTCAGAACTTCCATCCCATTCAGTGGAACTGATTACCTCACCATACGCAGGATACGTCAGCGGCGCTTTCCCGGTTCTGTAAAAATATTTATGACCGCCCGTAAGAACAGGATTAACGAAAACTGCTGTATCGCCGCTGTCAGTACCGGGCACCGATACTACCGTAAGATATTCAAGGGATGGCATACCCTGCGGCATTGTGTCCTCTTCAAGAGGCGAGGAAGATAGATCAACAAGTTTTCCCTGCCCCTCCAGCGTAATGGAATAGGTAGCTGCATCATCATACGGTGCTTCGATCGGGTAATCCGTTATTACTGCAAAGCCCGCGAACATACCTTTTTTGAGTTTCTTATTCACAACCTTAACACAAACAGGGTCTCCGTTCTCAAAAGCCTCTGAAAGTGTATTATGAGACGCATCGCTGGTGAGATATAGGCCGTCTGTATCAATGCTCCACTCTTTCATTCCAGCCATTTTAGATTTCCAGTCACCCTCAGTATCTTTAGAGGTGATCTCTATGGAATCCGCCGAACGGTTGATCGTAAGACCCTGCTGCCCTTTGATTGCAAGCAGATTTTCACCCGTTTTATCCCACACGGAAAGAATAAGATCTTTACCGGCAAGCGCTTCAACGGCAGTTGCGGATAAACCGTCATAAGCAGCGAACATCTGAATGTCATACTTTTTCATTTGAAATCTCCTTTACTTGATCTTATAGCCGTATGCCACCTTGAAACGGACGGGCAAAACGGCGTGTTTTTCTTTGGTTTCCTGCTCCTCATATATAGCCTCAACGCCGTCTGAGATCTGATATACAAGGGAAAAGCCCTCCGGAAGCGTTATATCTTCCGTAAGGGCTTCTTCAATTTCGTTGATTAATTTGTATATGGCAGTATTGCCTTTATACGGCTCGGCTACCGCATGGATGTTGACCCGATAGACCTCGCAGAACATGGCTTTTGTGTCGTTCGGTTCCTTACCTGCCGCCTCTATATAAATAAGCGGTGAGGGCGCGTTTTTCGGCACAAAATCATAGACTTTTGCGGTCGTATTTTTCTTAAGCAAAGCAATGACCGCCGCGATCAGGTCAACAAACGAAAGTTTTTTAAGCATTCATAGCCCTCTCAATCTCCTTGTCAAGGTCTTCTTTAAAAATCGGCGCCTGCGCCTGCACATTGCTGCGCAGATAATACTGACCGGGTACAAAGCCGCCCCCACCTCGTGTTCGGTGGCCGTATTCCACATGCGGGGCATATTCTTTCGTGTAGCCGAATTCATCTTTTTTCTGATATCGGCTTTCCATCAGTTCGCCGGTGTCATACGGCGTACCGCCGCCGTTTGCGCCGTTTTTTGCGGCACGCTGGTACATCTGGGTAACCTGTTTTTTTACAACGGCGTCAAAACGAATCGAGTTCATCGCTTTCAGTTTTTTCATCAGTTCCGGATATCCTAAAACATAATTGCTCATTTCGCGCCCTCCAAAATCACCAGCGTGAAACGCCCCAAAGCCTGTATTTCAGGCTTGCGGTATGTTTTTTCCTGAAATTCTATAAAATCGAATCTCGGCAGCGATGAATACATACAACGCAGCAAAATATTTCTTGTGCGCACGGTGATCTCCCTGCCGTCAAGATCCTGTTCCTTTAGAACATACGGCGTAAAGCGCGCAGGTAGCTCTGCCACCTGCTTGGGGGATGTTATTGCGTTTCCGAGTTCATCGGTACCCGTCTGTTCGTTTACAAACAGTTTCGCCGGCAACCACTTCATAGGAACTTCACCACCCCGCTGCCTGTACCGCTCTTTGCTTTGTAAGCACTGATCTCGCTTGCATATTTATTGAGGATGTCTTCAACGAATGAAACGGAAAGCCCGCCGTCATTCTCTGTGGAGATACCCTCATAGGAATATCTGCGGAAGAGTTCAATACACGCCTCAACAGCAATATGTTCGAACGCAAGCGGCAGTTCACTTGTGCCGAGCCGGAGATTCAGGCGGCTTTCAACCGTACAGCACCAGTGATAGATACGCTCATCGCTGATCGTGCTGTCCTCTTCAGTTATCAGTTTTTTTACCGAATCAAACAACATAAAGCCGCCCTCCCTTCATTACGCCTTAACAGTTACGGCTTTACTGCCTGCTGCCTGTGCCTGATATGAGCCGTCAGCCTCAACAAGAGTTATCGTCTGACCTGAAGTTGCGGTAATATCAGATTCACCGTCCCAAGTGCTCCAGTTCCTTACATTTTGACCGTATGTTACTGAAACGGCGCCTGTATCGAGTTTATACTTGTAGACGTTAGATGTCTTCTCTTTTTCGGGCGAAACGGTGATTTTTGTTGAACCGCTTTCTGTTCCCTCAGCAGCGGTTACCGTAAGCGTACCGAGAGTAGGCGTATCATCCACTGTAACCACTGCTACAGCGTCAATGTACTCCGCAAAAAGTTTGATGCCCATAAGCGCATAGCTTTCTGACTGTACATAATCGTAATCGCCTTTGGTATGGAAACCAAGCATGGGCAGTGTTGGATCTACCGTGTACACCAGACCGGCTTTTGAAAACTCTGAATTTGCCGGGTTTACATAATAAGGAATAATATTGTTAACAGGTGTTGCAGCAACTGTGCCCTGCGGAATCTCTGAACTGAAAAACAGGTAATCGATTCCCATGAAGTTTTGGACATAATTCATGCCAAAAGCAGTCTGTACAGTGATGTTGGCGCTGCCGATGTATTTATAAACATCAAGCGTATTAACAAATTCCGCTATACCGGTAACCTGTCTGCCCATTTTCTGAAACTTATGGCGCACACGGCCTGCTGCCATAGACATCGCCATCTGAAGATCTTTTTCAGTAGAAGTAAGCGTTCCCGTCAGAAGAAAGCTGTAAAAGTCATTCAGAACAACATTCTGCAGTTGAATCTTGAATTCTTCATCTGCAAGCGTAACCGCTCTTTCATAGCCGTGTTCGGCGATGCTTTCCATCGTAACCGCTTTTGCATATTTTTTGATTGCTACAGGTCCTACAGGATCAGCCTTGACTTTGAAGTTTGAAAAAGGCACTTTCTCGCCCTCGGCAACATTGCCGTCCTTAAGCATGCCGGTAACCGTGTTCCTGTAAAGCATAGTTCCGTTTGCTTTTTCAATCGGTCTTGAGATACCAAGAATATCAAGCAACTGCTGGATATTCCTTGTAAACGTGGTTACAAAGTCTATCTCCCTTGCCTGTACGTCAATATCAGCAGTTGTTATCACGCCGTCTTGCGCAGCGAATAACTGTAAATCATATCTTTTTCTTTTCATTATTTTCCTCCAAATAATTCAATGTTTTCGGCAATTGCTTTCTGCCTGGCGGCAGTGTCCTTAATTGCCATAATATCGTTTTTTGTTATGGTTTTAGAGCCCCCTGTTCTTGGCTCCCTGTGTGAAATCTTACTATCAACCGCCTGTGAAACGGCAGACTGAAATGCCTTGGCGAAAGCCTTGACGTTTGCGGAAGTCGTATCAGCGTCAGTCGTTACAAGCACGGAAACAAGTTCATCCGGTATGTTGATATTCTGCTCAGAAAGAATTGAGCGCGCCGTCTTTGCCATTTCGGAAAGGGTTTCGCGGTTTTTGTACTCATCAAGTTCTTTTTGCAGTTTTTGAAGTTTGTAATCCGATTTTTGCTGCTCGTTCATTTCAGCAAGTTTTTGCGCCTCGTTGATTTCCTTATCTTTTTTCGCCTGCCATTCCGCAAACTTGCGGTTGATCAGTTTATCCACGTCTTCATCGGTATAGAGTTTCTTCTGCGCTTCTCCCGCCTTTTCTTCATTACTTTCCTGCGTGCCGTCAGATTTGCTCTTTGCCTTTGGTTCTGTGGGATCGTTCGCCGGCTCAGTCTGTGGTTCATCGGCGAATAACTGAAGACTGTAGATTGTTTTACGTTTCATGATTACCTCCATAGTTTTAAGTCACAATGCTTGACTGTAGATTCCGTAGATTTTAACGAGTGCCACGCCTGCTCTTTTCCTCAGTTTTTAACGTGTCCCGAGCCTGCACGGTTATATATTCAGGGTAGTTTTCGGCAAGCGCCTTGACTCCCTCAATATAAGCTTTGATCAGCAGCAGCCCCTCAGGGCTTACCTGCTTCCACTGTGCTGCCATTTCGCCGTTTTCAAGGCTGATTCGAATATCATCCTCAGTAAGTCTCTCAACGGCGATCTCCAGCGTTAGAGAAAGCACAGAAAAAGCGGCGCACACAATGTCGTACCCTTTCGGTGCATAACCTGCGTGCCCGCTTGCCGTTATTTTCCCTTGTTTTATTGTTACGTTTATCATTGCTAAACCTCAAAATGGGTACAAGAAAAGCACCGTGCTTTTGCATGGTGCTTAAACTTATTTTTTAAACAAATCTTCTGTGATTTTTGGCGCTTTCATTTGTAATTGGAGAACTGTACTATATGTGCTCAATTCACCGGTATTTTTATCAATACGGATTAACTCCATGCCAGGGAGAGGATCTTTACCTTTTATGCCAAATGCAAATGTGTAATACTGTTCATCTTCGCGGTTGGAAATAATATCATAATCTTTGTAATATTTGCGTGCTTTCTTTTCCGCTTCTTTATAATTTATCATACACAAATCATTCCTCTCATCTACAGCACTGTTTAATAAGATCAGATGGCTCCAAATTATCTATCCTGAAATATTTGGTTGCATTAATCTTTATCAGACTTGCATCAAAATAATTTTCTGCATTTCCAAATGTCTGCGGATCAAGAAAATATATATACCCGCCTAAATTTTCAGCCAAAAATGTGTGAGCATCTCCATTAATCCATTCAACATATACCTGCATTCTGGCGCCATCGCCATAATCAAGCAATGCTTTGGTAATTTCCGCTTTTGGATCACCTTTTGTTTGCTCAATTTGCGCGTTTTTAAAAACTTTATCCCAGCGGTTTTTTACTATATCTGCATCACTGTATGTAGGAAACGCTTCAACATCATAGCCACGCCTGCGCATTTCGTATGTGGGCACACATTTCTGACAATTGATCTGATATGCTTTGCCTTCATTAAAATGCGGATTACTATTCTTTAGATCGCTTATTATATCAGGATTGCCGGACTTTAATTTCCATGATTTAGGCGGAGTAAATCCGCTCGGCATGCTACCTGAATTTATTGTATCACGGTCATAAATATTATTCAATATTTTTTCACCGTTTGTGCTGTGCCGTTTTTCATAATCATCAAGCCATTTATCCCAGTCATCCACAACCGGGTTGAAATGGCAGCGGCACCACGGGTGCATGGGTGGGAAGTTCGCGCCCTGCTGCCTTTGGCTGAACCTGAATCGCCTACCGCTTAGGGCGGAGCACACGGAACAGACCTTACCGTCTCCGGCTGTGAGATATTCGTATTCCTCAAAGTCCTGTTCAAATATCCTTGCCTGCGCCTCATTCATCACATAGGTGCCCTCGGTGTATATGAGCCGGTAAGCGTCGTTTTTGGAGACATTGATAAACCTGCTCCTGACCTGCTGCGTAAGCCGTTCATAACTGTCTCCGCGGGCAAATCCCTGTGAAATATCATTGTTCAGGTATTCCGCAAGTTTATCAGCGTTCTGCCAGATGCGCTGTGAATAGTCTTTACTGCCTGTCCAAGCCGTATTGACAAAGTTTTTGATGATGCTTTCATTTTCGGTCAGTCCTACCACTTTTGCCGCCGCCTTGCTGTTTGTGAAATACAGTTTGCTCAGGTGCTCTTGCAGCTGCGCGTTCGTTATGGCGCCGATCTCATACTGATGCAGCAGCACGCTTTCCTTTAAACCCTCCAGCCGGTTCAGTTTATATACGCTTTCCCGAACCGGCATCAGATCGGCATACTGCGGATATTTCTTTGCAAAATTATCCATACGCTCAATGAGCAGTTTTATATCGTCTGCGCTTAATTGCTCAAACAGGCGGGCGTATTCTATGACGTTATCCCTGCCGTATTTTTGATAATAAGCGGCGATCTCTTTATCCAGTTTTGCCGCCTCGCGCTCGTAAGCCTTTAAAAGCCGCTTTTTGAGCGCCGCCTCATCCTTTTCAAGCGAAGAATCAAGTTGATCCTGCCGTCTCTGCCAGTAACTACTCATTGTTTAATGTTGTCCTTGCCGTTTCATAATCCGTCTGATAGGCGGTCATATCGTTTTCTTTCTGCTTGCGCTCGATTTCCGCTTTTACATCATCCACGATAGATAGCACGCTGAGCAGGGTCTCATCACTGGTTATGCCTTTCAGTTTTGACGCCACGTCCGCCTCCTCTGTGAGGTTTACGGGATAATTCAAAGTGAACTGAAAGCGCAGTTTCATCCAGTCGTATTTTGCCATTTTACTGACCGGATTGGAAAAGATCAGCCTGTAGCGTTTATTGAAACCTGCTGTAAACTTGCGCTGTTTTGTTTTGGCAAGATCGCTCATGATTGTAAGCCTGTAGCGCATAGCAAGCCCGGAGGCGGCGTCAAAATTTTCATCATTAATATTTGCCACCATACAAGTGACAAAAATCAGCCGTTCCAAACGGTTTAAAAGGTTTTCCTGTGAGGTATCTGCGTTTGGCTTTGCCAGAAAATCCGCGTCCCCGTTTACACCGTCCTGCGCGGGAATATTGATCACTCGGTTATCGCGGATATTCGCAACATCACTGCTCTTCATATCCGGTCCGATTACTTTCATATACGCATCGGCGAAATAATCAATGTCGTTCGCCTTTTCCGAAAGCGCCTTGTTGTATTCATTCATCATGGAGAGCGCGCCCTCATAGAGCCCGATGCGCTCCTCGTTTTCGTAAAACTCAACTGCCGGAACGCCGTCAAAGCCGTGCAGCTCGCCCTCTTCGTCTTCAAAACGAACGGTGCCGCCGGTAACATAGAAATACCAAACGCGACTGCTGTCTGAAATGCTGCCGTGCAAATTCTTATCCGCGTCAAAATAGTAGCGGACAAAGTATTTCGGATTCGTATTCACACTGTCATCATAGATCATAAATGCCTGTGTGGGCGGCAGATACGATATGCAGATCATATTCTCGCTGTTGACATAATACAGTTCATACGCCCTACCGTAGATCGAGCACAGTTTGGAAAGTTCGGCGTTCTTATCGTCCTGATTGTTAAACGTATCAAGCAGCGCCGCATATTCGGCAACGCGGCTGTCATCACACTGCGTTTTGATCGGGATGCCGATAAAAAAGCCGTTGAACGTATCCGTTATGTATTTTGCAAAATTGACGGAAAGTCGGTTGTCCGGCTTATATTTTGGCTTTTTCGGTAAACGAAAGATTTCATACCGGTTGCAATACGCGTTTTTTAAATCCATGTATCTGTGCGTTGAAATATGGATATTCGCCATAATAAACGAATACAGATCCTCTTTTGAGAGTTCCTCTTCAGCGCTCATTCTGAAGACATTGTATTCAACCATCAAATTCCCTCCTTAAACAAATGGATACCGCCCGCTGGCTTTGAAAGAATGCGCATCAGGCTGGCTGCGCTATCCGGCGCGTCATCATGCGCCGCTTGCTCCGTGTAGTCCAGGATCTGCGCAAGGTACTCCGGATCTGTATCGTTAATCCAGTAGATCCTGCTCCAGTTTGCTTTTAAATACGTTGATATTTTGATAAATTTGTTCATCTTTTCTGCGTAGGAATCGCAGGGCATGCCGTTTGCGCGGAGTTCCTTGGCAAGATAGCCTTTATCCGCATTCCGTTCGCAATGGATTGTGCCAAGCCTGTACTTTTCCTGATAAGCCGCTATTTCGTTTAAGCAGTCGTCAACATGCTTTTGCCATATCTTCCCAAATCCGATGACCGTGCCGTCCGGCTGCCGTTTAAACGCTGTGTATGCAGTATAGTCTTCGCCGCCGTAAGCCGCGTCTATGTGCGAAATGCCGTTATACAGCCGTTCAACCTGATCTGTGAACTTAGGCTCGGTAAACATAGCGTTCTGATCCGCTATATGCTTCAGTTCATAGTTGGCGGCAAAAAGGCTTGGGCTCATGCTGCTGCGCAGCTCCCTGAGTTTTTCAGGCGTTATAAGCCCGGTTGAGTAGCAGTCGTATTTTTTAATGTTCGGCATCAGTGTGAACGCGTCATCCTTATGCCATGGCGTGCCAAGATTGATAAAACGACCGCCGCGGTTACATACGTTTTGCAGTTCCTGATAAAACACCTTAATGCGCTCGCGTTCGGCACGGCTGATCCTGTCTTTCAGGTTCACGACATCATCCGTAACGATGATGTCGGCGTGTTTACCCGTAACGCTTCCGGTTGTGCCCATGCCCACGATCTGTGACGCGCCGCGCACGCCTGTTACAAGGTTTGTGTCGATCTCTGTGGCGTTTTCTTTAACAAGTTTGAGTTCGACACCGTAAAGTTCATGCGCGATCTCACGCACGCAGCCTGTTGCAATGATCTGTTTGACCTGTGTGATAACCTCGATAACATCATTATCTGTTTTACGGAAAAACAGGATATTTTGATTTGGCGCAACAATCGTATGCAACGCCATAAATAAAGAAACGTCCGTTGTTTTATAAGAGCCTCTGTGCGCCTGTTTCGTCTGGTCTTCTTTTGAATAAAGAAAAGACCTCAACCACTCGTTATGCAGAGCGGTCAGGTCTTTAAATCCTACCCAATGACCTATCAGAACGGGCTGATCATAGAGCAGGTCAAGTATTTGTTTTTGTCTGGTTGTCATTTTCAATTCGCCCGTTCAGGTATTCGGTCATTTCTTTTACGGTTTCGTCAACAGGCTTTGAAAGCTCGATCTTGTTGGTATATATGCCGTCCATCTTGTTAAGCGTATCGATCGCCTTGATCCGTGAATCGTCTTTTTTACTGAACTGCGCAATATCAGACAGCGTGATCATACGCTGCGCACGTGTCATGATCGCGGCGTTTTCTGCTTTTTCTCTTAGTTCTTCGTACCTCGCCTTAACCTTGGCTACTTTAAGCAGGTTACAAGCCTTATTGTCAACAGATTCATCTTTCCACTTTTCGGAGCTCGGATACGCGGCGCGGTAAGCCTTACGCTGACTAAGTCCGCTTACAAGACCTCTGACAAACTTTTCCTGTTTAGTTGTTAAGTTCATAAGGCTCACCTCCCCATAAAAAAGCAAGCCCATCCAAACGGCAGGCTTGCTTTG
>ERZ1090866.317-NODE-317-length-18142-cov-8.649472_pt1 | contig 18142 bp, 11 predicted proteins | sample MGYA00478477_ERZ1090866 | MGnify/ENA primary metagenome ERZ1090866 (study PRJEB33644, sample SAMEA5815737) | chicken gut metagenome | biome: Chicken; feature: Gastrointestinal Tract; material: Caecum | place: Ireland | collected 2019-01-01 | study: A study of the... | reverse complement strand
CCCCCCCCCCCCCCCCCCCCCCCCCTATTTTTTTTTTCAAGCAGAAGACGGAAAACGATATGAGCGCTAGTCTCGTTGGCTCGGAGATGTGTATAAGAGACAGGGTATAACCTGTACTTATTACAGAGCCTTGAAAGGCCAAAAGCGGTTGCGCGCCGTAAACGAGATATGGATTTTTATTTACGGCGCGGCATAAAATATCCTTCTGACCTTGCCGGATTTACTTCCCTTTGCTTGAAATCACAGAATGTTGGGGGAAATTCTGCGCTTTATCTGCGACCTGTAAACAAGGTTGACCATAAGGTAGAACATCGTTCTTGCAGGATGTTTGAAGAACCTTTTATTTATTACCGTTCTCTTTAAAATTGTGAGAATGGTGTACAGCTTTTCATATACCATCCAGAAACACTCGGTAACCTCCTCCGCCTTCAGATTGGGCGTATCCAGCACAGAGACGGAAGGTTTGTACGCAAAATAGTCGTAGTCGGTAATTTTGCCCTTTTCCTTCATTTCCTCGTGCAGGTCGGTGCCGGGTATGGGCGTAAGACAGTAAAATTTGGGGGCGATAATCTGCGAGTTTTTAATGAATCTGACCGTCTCCATAAGACTTTCGCGCGTGTCGCCGTCTGCGCCCACAATCATTTCGCTCGCCACCTCTATGCCCGCATCGGTAACTTTTTTTATTATTTCGGTATAGCGTTCGGGGTTGCACCAGGTCTTGTGGAAGCTTTCGAGATTGGCCTTGCAAATACTCTCCAGCCCGAAACTCAAAGTATAACATCCGCTGTCCGCAACTGCCTTCAAAAGCTCGGGATTGTCTGCAATCTGAATGGCGCACTGGCTCATCCACTTCATTTTCAGCGGTTTTATGCGCTTGCACAGCTCGAACATATACTCTTCGTCCGCAACGATATTGTCGTCTATGAGCAGAAACTTTTTAAAGCCCAGGCTCTTTACATATGTAATGTCGCGGATTACCTCGTCTATCGGGCGTTTAAGGTATTTGCCTCTGTAAATACAGTAAATAGAGCAGAACTTGCAGCTGTTGGGGCAGCCCCTGCCTGCCTGCACGGGCAAAAAGTCGCCTATACGCTTGTTGAGTATAAGGTCGTAGCGGGGCAACGGATAGGAAAGCGAGGTGAGCGGCTTTTTATAGAACGGCTTAAGACAGCCGTTTTCCAGGTCGTGGCACAGCTCTGCCATAGTCTCTTCCGAGTCGCCTATCATAACCGAGTCGCAGAACTGTTTTGCAAGGTCGGGTACAAGGCTGACCATAGGCCCGCCCATAAAAACTATTTTGCCGCGCTTTTTGAATTCTTTGGCTATATCCTTGCCCCTGTTCGCCGCGTGACCCATTCCGCCTATGCCGATTACGTCGGCGTCGGTGTCGTACGGAATATCCTCTATCGTCTCTATGCAGATTTCCGCACTCCACCCCTCGGGCAGCAGAGACGCGAGTATGGGATAGGCAAGCCCCACAAAGTACAACTTCCTCTTCTTTACAATTTTGCCCTTATCGTCGTAGATAGACGGCTGAATAAACAGAATTTTTTTGTTCATTTTCCCTCCGGTTGAAAGTCAGTACGGGTAGATTATAAGTTTTATGTACTGACCCATAATTTTATATGCGCCCCGCCTTACGCGCCTGTAAACCTTTATGCCGTAGCGGCGCTTTATGTACCTCCTCCCCGCCGCGGACGCCATCGTCTTTAAATATGCGCGCACGATGTGGTAATAAAACCTGCGTACGGACATCTTCTGCGGCTTCATAACGACGTGCGCCATATCAAAACGCTCGTACCGCGTCTGGTCTTCGGTGATAAGGTGTTTTACCTTTTCGTAATAGGGCGTACCCTTTATAGGCGTTATAGGCTGAATGTTGACCATAGGATGCTCAAACGAGTTGAGGTAGGCAATGAGGCCGTCAAAGTCCTTTTTGTCCCAGTCGTAGCCTACAATAATTCCGCTGTAACATTGCATGCCGTATTTTTCGAGTATGCGGACGGCCTTGTTGTTGGTTTCAACGGTCGTACGCTTGTTATAGTCCTGAAGTTCAGTCGATTTGAAGGATTCCAGTCCGACAAAAAACGCATCAAAGCCGCATTCGGCAAGCCGTGCAATGACGTCTTCGTTTTCAGCGATAAAATCTGCCCTGCCGAAGGCTATGTACGTCTTTTTTATGTTGCGCTCTTTTAAAAGTTCGCAGAACTTAAGCACACGCTCGCGTCTGAAGAGAAAGTTATCGTCCACAATGAAGACATTTCTCTCTTTTATGCCGGCAAGCTCCTCCACAACGTCCTCCAAATCCCTCTCGCTGTACTTTGCCACACGCGTACAGAAACAGAATTCGCAGTCGTAGGCGCAGCTGAAAGAGGTCTTTATTGTGGCGCATTCGTCGTGAAAGATATAATTATAGTGCTTTCTGTAGCGCGCGGTCTTTGCCCTGTCGGGGTAAGGGAAATCAAAATTTTTGCAACGCGGCGTTCTGCCCAGCTCTTTCAGTTTTTCTATGGGCAGCTTTCCCTCTATACCCCTTATGACCTCTTCAAGCGCCGTAAGACCGCCCGTGAGAATTACGTCTATATTGTCGTCCTCAAAACTTTCGGGGACGACTTCTGCCTGCACGCCGCCCACAAGCGTTATGACCGACGGATAATGCTTTTTTACATATGCGGCATATTTTTTTACTATGCCGATATGAATCTGGTACGCCGTAAACGCAACGACATCGTACTTTGCCGCTTTGAGCGCCTTGGGAAAATTCTTGTCTATTATGAGGTCGACAATATCCGATTCATGACCCATCTTATCGAGCAGCGCCGAGCAGTACTCCAGTTCGAGCGGTTCGCAGATCATAAAACTCTGAAGATTGATTGACTGTTTTGAAGGGTTGGGCTTGACAAGCAGGACCTTCATTTGCTTTCCTCCCTGAATACGCGGAAATTTACCCCGACGGGCTTGTAGACCAGTCTGGGCGCAAACTTTCCGAGCAGATAATTTACCAATCTGTTTGAGTGGTGCAGCCAGGCATAGAGATAGGTATACCTGCACCCCAGCTTTAATTTTGTGTCGTCTGCCGTCTGTCCGAAATCTATGCTCTTAAAGCCGTTTTCAATTCCGTACCTTATTATCTCGTACAGCATTCTGTGGTAGACCTGATACTGCGCGTTATACTTATAATCTATGCCCACGAACTCGAAAATAAGTTCGCTGCCGTTTTCCATCAGCTGCACAAACCCGACGGGTTGCCCCTTGAGTTCGGCGACAAAAATTCTGAAAAATCCGCCCTCAAAGTAGGCGCGGCTCAAAGTCTCTATCTTCGTCTCTGAACGCTCCAGCACATTGAGATACATTGCGTACAATTTGTCATCAAACTCTGTACGGTTGTCTATAAACCTTATCGTCAGCTCTTCAGATCGCGCAAATACCTTTTTCAGCTTATTGCGGTAGTCGCTGCGGAGCGAACGGACATACTCGTCAAAATTTGACCAGCGGACTGTAAGAATACATTTTGGGCAGGTATAGCCCGTGGCAAACCCGGGCGCGTTGCCGTCATTCAGATTGAGCGCGAGCGTGTACCCCTTTATCCTCTTTATATACTCTGTAACTTCCCCGCGCAGACTGCCAAAAGCTATGCCGGGACGGGTAACGCTCATCGGCAGATAAATAAGTGTAATTTTTCTTTTAAAAGTCGCCTTAGTGAACATTGCTATATCAAACCTTCTGTTTGGAAACGATACAAAGCAACTGTCAGGGCGCTCTCCGTCATAAAACAGATGGTAGCTCGGGCGATAGTCCTTTTCGGTCTTTTCTATAAACGAAAGAAAGCTGCGCCGAAGATAGGGATTGTCCTTTGTGAGCAAGTCCCAGTCCTGCGGCAATTTGTCTGCGCTGTCAAAAATCAATAGTTTCACCGTATATAGTACACCTCGTATTTCCTGTCGTATGTTTCAAAGAACTTTTTCATCAATAATGAGGATTTGTTGTTGTTGTCCCAGATGAAACTTGTCTCTACAAATGAATATTTATTTTCAACGAACTGACGGAAAGTATCTATAAGCGCAAAAGTAGCCGCATACGAACAACTGCCCAACGCATTTATTTTTACTGTGTCTATTTTTTTGCCCTTCAAAAGGTAACTTAAGCCGATTGAAAGCAGGCTGTATTCCCTGCCTCCCTCAAGAACCTGGTTGAAATCGGGGTACCAGAACATAAAGCCTGTAACATTGCCTTCTGCATCCTCGGCAAACAATAGATTTTCAGGCCTTAAAAAGGGCTTTAAAGTTTTTATAAGCTGATAGAAATGAAGGGGCTGAGTGGGAAAATAAAGATGCGTCTTTGCAATAGTTTTTTCGCAAAGACTGCGCAAGAGCTCCATCTCCTCGCGGAATTTATTCAGTTTACACAATCTGACTTTTACTCTGTCTGTTTTAAGGCGCGGAAAATTCGGGCGCAGGCTTTCCACCCCGCCCTTGTATGTAGAGAGGCTGTCACCAGGGTACCCTTTGAAATACGCACCATAGTAGCTTTTATTATATTGACTGTCGAAGGAATTTTTTTTGTTGAACCCGTCAGTGAGAAGGCCCACTCCGTAGCTTATATGGGCGTTCAGACCTACTATTATCCCCTTAGCATTCACCTTGCGCTTAAGCTCGTCCGCCTTAGACAAAATCATTCCTACGGCCGCTTCGCAATCGGGCAACGCGTCGAAAAATGCAACCTGAATATAGGGCAGGGCAACGTTATAAATAAGTATGGCCTGCGCCAGAACTTTATTATTGTCCACCACCTGCACAGGGAGCTTTTTGCAGCTTTTGATAAAATCCGTCCCACCAGACAGCACCATCTTAAGCACAAATTTTTCTGTACAGACATAATTTATGTCGCCCTTATAAAGATTGGAGCGGAAAAATAAAAATTTTTTTATGCCGCGACGGGAATTAATCTCAACAAGTTTCATTTATCGATCTTCTTAAATATCCCGCAAACAGAGGCGGATTTTATAAGGGCGCAAACGCCTTTTAAATATTTTCATTATACCACAATGTGCATAGTTTTGCAATAGTAGTCTTAAAATAAATGTTTTTTAATAAACAGACTGAGTGTTTATAAGCTTAAAATACAATAATTTTATACTTTATACAATAATAAATTCAAATAAATCATTTTTTAATTGCAGGCATATTTAATGCGGCAAAAATATTCTGCCAAAAATAAGCGCCCCGAAAGACATACCTGCCTTTCGGGGCGCTTACCATGCCGCCATATTTTACGGCAATCGCAACAAAAAAAGGTCCCTTATAAAGGAACCTTTTTTGTGGCGCAGAGAGAGGGATTAGCGCCTTTAGCGGACGCGCCCCGGTGAACAGCGGCTGTCCGCTGTTCAGTTTGCTCTTTTACTCCTTAAACATTTTGTCCGCTTGCAAACCGCTCGCTCCCGCTCGCGCCTCCTTCCCTCGAATCCCTCTCTGATTGCTGTTTTTTTGCCACAAAAAAAGGCCCCTTATAAAGGAACCTTTTTTGTGGCGCAGAGAGAGGGATTAGCGCCTTTAGCGGACGCGCCCCGGTGAACAGCGGCTGTCCGCTGTTCAGTTTGCTCTTTTACTCCTTAAACATTTTGTCCGCTTGCAAACCGCTCGCTCCCGCTCGCGCCTCCTCCCCTCGAATCCCTCTCTGATTGTTTTTTTTGCAACAAAAAAAGGCCCCTTATAAAGGAACCTTTTTTGTGGCGCAGAGAGAGGGATTCGAACCCCCGTACGTGTTCCCACGTAACACGATTTCGAGTCGTGCGCGTTCGACCACTCCGCCATCTCTGCGTGACTATTAAATTCTATAACATTTTAACGCAAATTTCAAGCTTTTTTGCCTCGGTTTGCTCATTTTTTTAAAACATAATTTTTTTGACAAGACTGTCACCGAACAAAAACCGTCCTGCCTTAACGCGCCCGGCAATATCCGCTTCTGCGCCGTCTGCAAATTGCTTACAATCTTTTGATTTTACTGTTGCGTAGCACTGACAAAGCAATCTAACTGCTTGCGGCAATATAAAGAATATGATACAATGTAGAGGAAAATAAAATTTTTTATATATAATGAGAGGCTACTATGGACAAGTTAACTTTTTCAGGCAGAGATTGGAAATGGACGCGCAGTCCTCAAAAAATCCTCGCAGATAATGATAAAATTGAAATAGTAACTGCTCCGCATACCGATTTGTGGCAGAGGACATACTACCACTTCCGCAATGACAGCGCTCCACTTTTACAGACAGAGACAGAGGAAAAATTCTTTTCGTTTACGGTTAAGACGGAATTCGAAAGCCGCCACCGCTTCGACCAGTGCGGTGTGATAGTTTACTTTGACAGTCAGAACTGGATTAAGGCCTCGGTTGAATACGAAAACGAGTTGTTCGGGCATCTTGGCAGCGTGGTTACTTCAGGCGGCTATTCAGACTGGGCCACCACCGCCATCGACGCAAAAATAAAGCAAATGTGGTATCGCCTCAGCCGCCGTGAGGACGATTTTTGCATAGAATGTTCTGCGGACGGCGTAAATTTCAGTCAGATGAGAATTTGCCACATGCCATGTGCAACGGGTAAAGTGCCGTTCGGCATATATGCGTGCAGTCCCGAAAATTCCTCATTCAAGGCTACATTCAGCGACATTAAAATCGGCGAATGTATGTGGAAGGCACACGATGGTCAACAGCCCGACAAAGACTGACCTTTACTTAGAAATTCAGCGATAATCAGAAATATGATACGGAAAAGGCATAGCCGCGCTCGCTTTTGCGGGCGCGGCTATGCCTTTATTGCACGAGATTTATTTTTTGCCGTCTTTGGCAGAAGGAGTGTTTAAGGTTATATCTGTCTTATTTTCAGGCGCAACGCCTGCCTCGTAAGATACGGGCGTGTAGGTCGCCTGGTACATCCCCGGATTGTAACCTACCCTGGCGGAAATATCGGGCGGAACGGGCACTGTCGACGGGGCGAGATATTGCTCTTCAGGCGTTAATATCGGCTCCTGAACATATTGCACGGGTGTTGGCTGAACCGACTGCACATAATTTACTTGAACGGGCGGTTGCGCCTTGCCGTGATGCCCGTCTTTGTGACGGGAATGTTCTTCAGGCATTTTTATGCCGTAATCTGAAACCTTTACAATCTTTCCGAAACCGCCATCGTCGCGCACCCTGAATTCGTCCTCCGCCTCGCGGTGTTTTGTGCGTCGGAAAGTTATTACGGAATAGGCAACTATGGCCGCGCACACGATAATTGCAATAATAAGCAACACTATGATAGCGATTTTCCAGCCGAGGCTCCAGACGGGAGCAAGCAGAATTGCCATAAAAAGACCTCCTTAACCGTTATTTGAAACCCAGAGAACGATGCCTGATGCAGGGAACTGGGTATTTGTTACTTCCATAAGCGCGACTTGCGTTACATTACCAATGCCAGACAAGTCAAGCGTATGCTCATTAATTTCCGTATCGCCTATTACCACATAGTAAACGCCGTCCATTTCTATGGCGTTTTGCAGACCGCTAAGGTTCTCGCCGCTTATGCGCCATACATAGTACTTTCCGCTGTGGCGCATATCTTCGGGCGCGCCCTCTGTGCCGCCGTCAGTAACTTTATATGTATAAACGCTGCCGTTTACATCAACGCTGCGAATGACTGCGCCAAAGAAATTTACTACCGCACTGCCGCCCTCAGCCAAAGGCGCCGTAAAATACTCTTCGCCGTCGGCAGTATTTTCTTTCTGAACGGGCGTTTCATCAACATCGATTTTATCAGTCGAGCTGCTTCCTACAAGAGCGTCGTTCACGTTCAGAACTGCGGTGTAATATTCGGTATTTTTTACTACATATGCAAAATCTTCACCAACTGAAGCGGATACTTCCACATTGCCGACCAGATTAGTCTGGTTATTGGGCAGCGTTATGACAAGATAGTACACCTCGCTGACGACATCAGCCGTAGCAGTATAATCAAACATACCCGACGCACCGACAAGCGATGTAAAGGACGAAGCATCTACTATTTTCGCCGCACTTGTAAGAGTGTATTCTCCTACAGATACAGGTACTCCATTAACCTGCCAGAAGAGACGCATTCTTGTGCCAGACGGCAAAACCGTACCAAACGCAAACTGCAAATTACCCTTTAGCATTGAAGGCTGAACGCCTGAGTAAGCGCCTTCCGCGCCGTGGTTGTATGCGTAGCGCACAGTGAAAATGCCGTCTGAACGCAGGTCTAGAGAGCTGCCAAAGGCTGAACCTTCGTCCGTGTCGGTTGCCGCAACCGAAATATTGTCTGGCTGAACAAAGATATACAGCGTGCCCGTTATGGCCTCGTCTGCAACAGTGAAAATATTGCCGTTTACCGTAAGCCCGTCTTCACCAACAGGCGTGAGAGCAGTACCCGCTGCGTTTACCGTATAGACGTCTATGCGGGGCGTGCCTATGTAGCCGTCTACAACAAAACTGAAGCCATGCGTTGTATCTATGGGGATTAAGCCGCCGCCCAATGCATCGGTCTCGACAAGCGCCTCTGAAAGAGCGCTCTTTAAAGTTACGTTTTCGGGAGCGGATACAACTGCCGTATAGTTCCAGCGAGCATAATAGTTGAGCGAACCGCGCACAGACTGACCGTGCTTATCGTCAGTATCATTCTCGCCGCCGGCAGTGCAGAGCGAATAGAAGCTTGTGCCGTAGGCATTTAAAGACGAGGCGCTGTTAGTAGGATAGAAACCCTTGAACGAAAATCCAGTGCGGCTGTAAACTTTTTCGAACAGCTCTGAGCCGAGCGCATCATAAATTTCGGTGAAGAGCTGTTTGTTGATTTCGGTGCCGCTCTTTACCTGATAGATAAAGTAACGCGTACCTACTGCACTTGCGTCCGGCTCCTCCGCCCATTCACCGAGGTCAAACATTACTGAATATACCTTGTCGAACGAGGCGTCTATCTCTATCAGCGAAAGACCGCTTAACCCGGTCAACAATGCGGGCAAGGTAATGGTATATCTGCCTGAACTGATATCAAGAGAGTAACTCAGGGTATATTCCTGCCCAGCTATTGTTATATTTTCAGAAGAATTATAGTAACCGTCTGCTGTGCCATCCGAATCGGTACGGATAACCGGGAACGATACTGCCCCTGAAAGTACAGTACCATTGACGGTAGCTTTAATTGTTATTGTGGGGTTGAGGCCATAGCCTGCACGGGGGTCGAGGTAGAAGCTGTATGGCTGACCTGCAACGGCATCTGAATTGCTTGCCGCTGTATAGATTGCGCCCGTCAGCGTTCCGGAACGGATTACTATTCCGTTGGCCACCCTTATGGTTATATACCCCTCAGCTTTGCCGTTTATGGCGGTACAGGTAACCGTAAATTCAGCTCCCGGACTTACATTACCCAATTCAACCGTGCCGTTGGGGCGCACGTTCACTCCTGAAGGTAATCTTTCTGCTGTGTACCTTACGTCAACAACAAGGAGATTATAAATGAAACGCTGTGTAAGATCCGCCTCAAGACGAACGGTATCACCGGGAGCATAGACATATGTATAGCTTTCTTCAGGTGTGCTCGGAGAAATTACAGCACGGGGCGGCGTATCTTCCGCAGGCTGTACGCCTATGCCTGTTATGGCATTGGGCACTACCTCTATTATTACATAATAAAATTGGTTATCCCCAGTCTCATATTCCAGCACTAGCGCCGCGCCCGTAGTTTTGCCGAGTATGGGCGAAACGGATATAGTCTTGCCGTCGTCTGAAAGAGTAGCTTTGAAGTAAGACTGAATGGCGCTCAGGCTTGTGGAGTTACCGAGCACCTGAGAAGTCTGAAGCCCGCTTACCACATCCCCAAGCCCATGTCCATACTCCCCATTAAAGCCATATAGATATGCACTATTAGTTACAAGGTAAACTTCAGGACTATATACATTGGCAGACGCAATATTTATATTCTGGGCATAAGTAGTGCCATTCACTTCATTCTCGCCGGCATAAATCTGAAAGTAGGTATAACCTGAAGTACCAGCAGTTGCGTCCTGCACAAAGTTATGGGAATTATCCTTATCAACTTCAGCAGGGGTGTTGTTTTCAATAATGTCGGGAGTTGTTACAGTTACTCCTGAGGACATAGTTGCAGGACTTACAGTTATGGGGTAAGAACACAACATTACGTATTCATTGCTATTGGTAGGATTTTTTACCCAAAGCTGGGCATATGAAGTGCCCGAAAAGGCATTCAATGTGGTATTATTAACTTTAACAGTATCACCCACTATACGGAATTTTACATTAAATCCTCCTTGCGTATATGCATTAATCTCCTTATCATTACTATAACTTAAGTCAGTAAAAGTATTGTTATCGCTATACACACTTAAGTTGTATAGTGCTTCATCAGATACCACAGATGTCTGCCCATTGTTCGTTTTACTATTTGAACTTCCTTGAAGCGCCACTGCATAATTAGCGAGATCTGTTATGTCTTCAACAGTATAATATAATCCCCAAATATGAAAATCGCTTCGCCCATACTTTGAAATTTCTACAAGTGAATACCCATCATCAGCAATACCCATAAATGCAACAGCAGAATCAATATCCACGCCAACATTCGAAGCAATAAAATAATTATTTTTTAGCACATCGGTACTCTTTGCATAATAACCTTTTTTAGCTGGGTCCCTACCATCTTCTAAATGACTATAATAACTATCACCTGATAGAAATGCAATTCCTGCGACAGTCGGACTATTATTGTACTCTGAATTTGTATTTACAACTGCATTGGAAATATTGTTTATTATTTTTGCACCATTGGAAGCAAGCGCGCAGACGCCCGCCGCATATGAAGAATAACCATCCGCGTAGCTGATTGCCTCGATAGTGCTGTCTATTACAAGGCAGCCTTCTATATAGCTGTCTCCAGGGCAACTGTTCAGCCCTGCAATGCCCGCCGAATAGGCGCTGAATGAAGCTGACGAGGATATTACGCTGTTATCGCGACCGACGCAGTTGCGTACTTGTATAGTATTTCTGTACCAAACACCGCCAAATACGCCGCCTGCATAAGTGAGCATATATTCTTCGCCGACGGCCTCCACTGCACAATCTTCTGCAACTATGCCTTCAAACAAATGAGTTGCGCCATTCTCTGCTGCGCCACCTACGCCCACAGCACCGCCGACATAAATATCAAATTCGGCCAACTCACTGTTTACACCTTTCTGAATATTAGTGAAGGCTCTGCCAGTCACATGGACATTTTTTACCGTGCTTGATGTAACTGCATAGCTGTTTGAAGAACTATTCTGAAATATTCTTGTTGCGCCTATAAGGCCGCCAACGCACGCCGTATTGGGGTTGTTGGTGCCGTTCATATATATATTTGTCTGCGAAACGGAACCGCCGTCTACGTGCAACTCTGTTGCCGTGCCTCCGTTCATCATGCCGAACATTCCTCCGACATAATTTTCGGCGCAGTAGTCGCGGTTGCCCGAGACTGCGTTCTGAATGCCGCGGACGGTATAGCCATTTTCATGCAGACCACTGAAGTTCACATTTATATCTGAAACCTTATAAGTAACACCGTTAGTACCGTTACCGTAATTACCATAATTTTCGATATAGCCTATAAAGCCGCCGACATACACATTATTACTGTGGTCACCCCAATCATAGGAGACATTGCTGTTTGCAGTATTGAGGTCGTCGTCTGCATAATACAGGTTAGAATCGAAAGAATAGCCCAGTCCGTTTACAGAGCAGGAATTAAGATTTAATGTAATACCAGATATGGTGTTACTGTCTGCACCTATACCGTGAAGCTTGCCTGCCATTGCTCCTGCGGCAATATCACCGACAGCCGTAGAACCGCTGAACCTTTGCGCGGAAACATAGCCGTTATTTACCGTAAAAGTAAATTCGCTTATTCCGAAATTATCGGGCAATACAGATGTATAAAAACCTGCACACACATCATATAAGTCTGTTCTTTGCGGCAAATCAGTATGCCCATAAGAGGAGCTGCTGCTCTGTTCGGCAACCACCTCTATTGAATAGTGCTCTTCTGTAAGAGTAAAATCCTCTCCGCCATTGAGCGCAAAAGTGTTGTAACCGAAAATGCCGCCTGCGTATGCAGGGCCGGTACCGTTCTGTGTAGAGGTAACGGATACATTCGTACTGAACACAACCGCCTCATCCGCACCTAAGCCATTGGGCGCATACACGACGCCGCCCTGAGTGGACGAAACATAGCCTATTACGCCGCCTGCAAACGGTATGCCCCAGCTGCCTGCCTCGGCTGTGGACGCAGAGATATTCAACGCGCCGCTAGCCGCCGCGGTGGTGAAATCTATATCCGATATGGTAAGTTCAGCTATCTGAGCCGCCGTCCCTGAAGCGCTCTGTTCGGCATGAGCCAGACCGATAAGTCCGCCCGCAAGTGCAATCCTGGTACCGCGACTTTCATTCAGCGTGTCAGGATTGAGAGAAGCATTTGTGTCACTGTCAAGTTTTGTTGCCGTTATGCTTGCCGCAAGGTTGCTGCCCGAAGCGGAAATATCTACGCCGCTTATAGTGCAGGAGACGTTTTCCGTTGCAACGCCTTCAAACGGTGTGGAAGTGCTCTGAACTACGCCCGCAAGTCCGCCGACTATAGCGCTGCCGTTCGTGATGGCGTCGGCAAGAATATTCGCGCCGTTGAACGTGGCTGAAAAAGCATCTACATAGGCATTGTTAATGACACCTGCAAGCGCACCGACGCTGACTATTTCGGTCGGAGAGGCATTGCGGCTGGTTATTGAAATTTCTGAATAGTTGCCGCGGTAGGAAACGCCCGACCAGCTATCTATATTCGCGCCTGAGTAGCCGAAAATGCCGCCGGCATACATATTGACGCCGTCGTCGGTTTTGCCGTTAACTCCGCCCGTCTGTGCGGAAATGGATACGGAAGAGTTTACGTTGTGAAGGACTACCTTCTCACCTATGCTGCCCGCAATGCCGCCGACAAGGGCATAATAATTTTTGGTAGTATCGTCAACTCCCGCGGTGAGCGCTATCGTGCCGCGCACATCGGCATCGAGTATGGCGCAGGCGTGTGTGCCGTCGCCATAAATATGGTTGAAGAAGCCAAGGCTGAGAATGTAATTATCGGTACTACCGTCCTGAATGAAGTTTGAAGGAGTTGCCTCCACTACCTGCACGTTCATTGTGGCGGAATAGCCGTTGAAATCGAACACGCCCTGAAAAGGTACGCCACGGCGCGAACCGAGGCCGAAATAACCATGCGAGAAATTTGCAGCATTGCTTAAGTCGGTGCTCTCATTGACCATAATATCGTCGGTAAGTCTGTAATAGGCCGTGGAGAGAGAGCTGCGCGCAGAATTTGCCGCCGAAGATATTTCAGTGAGAACAACTTTGGTTGTGCCAGCCTCGTCAGTATAACTTTCTTTAAGATTGCCATTCTCATCATACCAGTTGCTGTTATCGAGACCGAAATAGCCGAGGTATTGGGCAAAAATTGAGGCAGTGGTTGCAGTCACATCACCCGCCGCCGAAGCGAGAATTTTTGAAAGACCGAGCAGCTGTGAAGAATTGGAAATTGAATAGGCCGTGGAAAGGCTTCTGCCGCGCTCGTTGGAGAGCGCAGTTACAACGGAAATCTCAATATTTTCTGTATTGCTATCGGTTATGCCTGAATAAAAATTTGGCGAAGATTCAAGCTGCGTTTCGGCGCCATTGACGGTGAGCGAAGTACTTACAGCCGTATCATTAATTACGGTCACTTCAAATTTTGTGTCTGAAGGTATGGTATAGTTGCCGCTTTCATCACGGGTTACGCCGTCGCCCGATACATACACCTGCACGCCCGCCTGCACGCCGCTCATATTCACCTTTGCCGTAGAATACGTTACGGGGAGAACGAACGACGCAAGAGAGAGCGCCGCAACTACCGCAACTATAAATATTATTAATAATGCTAAAGCTGTGATGCCCATCACCCGCTTTTTTATGCGTGTTTTCAAGTTATGTATCCTCCGCGCGAACCTGCCGCGTGATTTTTTATTTTATGCCGTGCCTGTGTCAGATTGAAACTACCAGTCCGTTTTCAGCAGCGCCTGCAATCTCTTTATAGGAAAGGAGGTCGCCACCCTCGTTTACAAAACTTGCCGTAATTGTACAACTGAAGCCTGCGGGGACATAGAAATACAAGTCGGTATCGCTGCCCTGCGGCAGGTAGAGCGTTACAACTGTGTTGCCGCCTTCCGTGGCCGCATGCCAGCCGTAGCGCCAAGCCTGTGGATTATCGTCTGTGGGCAAAGTCTCGAGCCGCTCCAGATTTTTCTCTGTTTCGGTAATATATCTGTCAGTATCAAATATTACTCCGCTGCCCGTTCCGCTCCAGGTGAGCGTTATCTTGACGGGGCAGGAAGAAAGTATCTGATTGCTGCCGTCGATTGTAGTATCAAAGCTGCGCGCAGTCTGGATATTGACGGCTACCTGGTCGTAGCCGAAATACTGCGAAGAGGGCGCGCCGCCAAAGACATCGGTTGAAACGGCTATAAGCCTCTGCGATGCCTGTATGGTAAAGAACATGAGCTCGCGGTAGGGCTCGACTATTTCAATTACTATATATATGGTTTCGGGAACGCTGAACTCTCCCCCGCCGCGGACAAGCTCGATCATATCGTGGCGGGTGTCGCTTACGGGGTCGGGCGCGCTCTCGGTTACGGACGAACCGAAGGCGAGGGTTACATTGCCCTCTCCGTCCACCTGCACTCCCTTGCCGCTGTTGAAAATATTGGTATCGGTATTGTCTGCCGTTGTATAGTAAGAGCCGTCCGACCTGACGGGCGTGACGGTATATTTTTTGGAATTTGCCACTATTGAGGCGTCAAGCTCGGTGCGCACGCCCCACATATCGGTGAAGTAGTAAGTGCCGCTTGTCTTGTCGTAGACATAGTTGCCGTCTGCAACATTGTCGTTCGGGATGGTGTCCTCCACCAGTCCGCTCACGCGGAATTTTATGTGACGGGAAGAGACGGCGTTTTCTACGCCCGCAAGATAGTTGAATGTATTTAAAGAGAGATAGCCCTGATATATGTCTTCATCACCGCTTTCGACCTGACGCGAAGTGCTGTACATTATGGCAGACGAGTTTTCGCCGTCGTGGCTGAAATAGAGGTTGGTGAAACTGCCGGTGATGTTGTCTTCATTTTCAAAAACATAGCGCGAAACAGACGTGCCCGCAACCATTACGGCGAGCATGACAAGCACAAGCAACAGTATTAAGCTGATAAATTTTTTTCTTTCTTTTACCATATAACTTTAGCCTGAACCGTGCGGCAAATGCCGCAAATCTGTTATGCGTATTCTGTGCTGAAAAGCATTAAAATATTGTCTCGGCCGCGGATTGAGGGCCGCTACAAAAATTATCACGGAAAAATTTTTTAAAGGCGTGCAGATCAGTTGGTATCTGAACCGCTGTACTGCTCGGCCTTGATTTTTATGTCTATGCTGAGATTGAACATTTCGCTTAAAATTTCGTCGGGATTTTCGGAAGTGCCCTCCTGTTGGGGTATCTGGACGGTGAACGAAAGGTTCTGACGGGCACCTGCATCAGTCTGCGCGGATACGGGCGGAATAAAAAAGCCGAACCTTACCGTGTACATTACGGGGGCACTGCCGCTCTCCCTCTCTTCAAGGCGCCAGTCGTCACCCTGGACGGAGGGGTCGAAATAAATGTCTTCATTGCCCTGCTTAAAATAAATCTGGCTTGCCGAATCACCCGTGCCGTGACTGAATGTTACCTGATTTTGGCTGACAGAGAGATAGATATTTTCTCCGCCGCTTGCAACGGGGCGGGAATATAAAAATGTAAATTCGCAGGTCACGCGAAGGAGAACTTCGTTATAATGAATTTCTCTGTCGTCCTCCGAAAAGCCGTTGACGCCGAAGTTGTAAGTTACCAAGTCGCCGGGGGCAAGCTCGGAAATGTTCAGTCCGCTATCGGTACGCGAGGCGGATACAACCTCGTAATTCCTCAGCACCTCGCCGGGGACATACTCGGCGATAGCTCCCGCTACCTGCGCGTTGCTGTCGGCAAGCAAATCCTTGCGATAGCCCGCATAAGTGAAGGATATGGCCGCGATTGCCGATATTGCCGCAACAATGACCGCAACGGCGCACAGGATGAATTTTTTACCCTTTAAAAACAGCGGCATCGCCCGCCCTCCTTTTCTTTACGGCCAACGGCCGCGTACTTTTTGCGGCTGTAAGCCGCGCTTTAATCTACGGCAAAAAGCCGTATATTTCATTACGGCACAAGGCCGAAAGTTTTGTTTTTGTTTACTGTGCCACTTCAGAACGGTATGTTTTACAGCGCCGCGACGAGGCAAACAACTGAACGCAAAAACATTCTGCTCCTTTTAATAAGCAAATGAACGCTGTGCGCGCTTTAAGTTTTTACTATGTACACAAATGCTGCAATTACACATATAAAGAGCAGTATTGCCGTAATTCCCGCGGGAGTTTTGAGCCACTCGATAAAAGTGCCCAGCCCCGGAATTATCAGCACCACTTTCCCCTCTATCTGCGAAAAGACGATTGGAAAGTCCTCTGTATTGTTGTTGTCGCCCTTGGTCACATAGTAGGTAATGCCGCCTTCGGTGTAAATATCGACTATTCGGTGCGTCGTTGAGGTCTGACCCTGCATGCGCACATAGGTTATAATGTCGCCCTCTTCGTAGCTTTCTGCCTCTTGTATGACTATCATATCGCCGGGATAAATGACAGGTTCCATACTGCCGGTGAGAACGGTGAGCGGGGCAAAACCGAAGACTTTAGGAATGTTTTTACCCGCAATACGCTGAAACGCAAGCACCGACAGCACAAACAGCAGAAATATAAGAATGGCGAACACTACGCCGAGCGCTATGCGCTTGAACCATAGAAAGGCGGTTGAAACTTCACGCGGGGCGGCAAGCCGTGAATTTACTGTTCCCATTCAAATATCTGCCCCTCGCCCTCGTAAAGAGTGGCCGTAACTTTTACATTCAGACGGTATACTGCGTGAGCTATGCCCGCATCGGTATCCGCCTCGTCGTTTCCGCTCATAAACGGCCACTGCCATTCGATTATGAAGATGTGGCTGGAGTTTGCATCAAAACGCAGTCTTTCTATATTTATCTGCATTTCGTTGAGCGAAATCCATTCGTCCTCGTCGCCGAGGATATAGGCGTCGTTCATTCTTATTCTGTATACTATGGGTGAGCGGGCGTCTTCGCCCCAGCCCCTTTCGTCTGTCAGCGTGAGCGTATACAAAAGCTGGTAGTCGGTGGGGTTTATCACCCTGAATTCATAAACCCCCTCGGAACCAGGCATAATTGTTCCGGGGAAGATTTTAAGGTCCTCTTCAGCACTCCACTGCTCTTCGTCGCTTTCAAGGATAAGCTCGGGGGCGGCGTCGCCGGGGAGTATGTTTGTTGGAGCGGGAAAACCGAGAATGCAGACTATTATAAGCACTGCGGCAAGCACAACTCCGAGAACAGAGAACACGGGAACAAGGGCAGAGCGATCTTTTTTTACCTCTACCCTGCCCAATAAACTGCCGTTTTCCAGCATTAAATAGCCGCCATTCAAATGAAAGTTGCGGAAACCTTCGTAGCGGCGCATCTCGCCGCCTTCTGTGGGAATGACGCGCGCAAGACTTGCGATTTTTGTGCCGTTCAGGTCGTAAACATTGTACGCCGAAACGCCGCCTATGAGCGCGCCGTCTTTATCGAAAACGCGGCTGACCGATTTTTTAAGTTTAGGTTTGCCCTTGAAGGGCGAAAGTGTGAGTATGCCGTTAGTTTTCATAAATAAAATCCTTGACCGACAAAAATGCCGTATCGGCGCATTGCGTCTTTAAAAACAGTAATAGCGGTCTGCGGCAAAGCAGTTTTTAGCGGCTTGCCTTAAAAAACACAACCTATATTAAAAGACTGCGCCAAGGTGAATTTCCGTAACGCGATATGCGCCGCGGAATTAGCTTAAGTGAGTGCAATAGCACAAATTTCCCCTTTAATCATAATCGGGCATACAAAGGCAGATACGCCTTGTATGGCTTTACCGCCGCCGGGGTTG
>ERZ1090866.315-NODE-315-length-18159-cov-8.707137_pt1 | contig 18159 bp, 13 predicted proteins | sample MGYA00478477_ERZ1090866 | MGnify/ENA primary metagenome ERZ1090866 (study PRJEB33644, sample SAMEA5815737) | chicken gut metagenome | biome: Chicken; feature: Gastrointestinal Tract; material: Caecum | place: Ireland | collected 2019-01-01 | study: A study of the... | reverse complement strand
AGGGAGTAATGCGTGACGAAGAAGGGGCTTTCGGGGAGACGGCGGGGAGCCGCGGGGGACAAAAGAGGCACAAACCATAAACAAACACTCCTTAAACTTTTTCTGCCATACGGCACCGCCAACGGCATCGGAAAGAGCCAAGCTGTCAAGGAGGCAAGGAGAAATTTTTGCGTAAAAAGAAAGAGCCCTTGCTGTTTTCGGTGGAAATTTCTCCGCCTTGACAGCGCAGGCTCTTTTCTGATACAAAATATATTTTTGAATCGGGGTTTCATTCTGTTTTTTCATATCGAAATAATTTCCTTCGATAAAAAAGCTGATTATAAATAGAGCATGATACATCAAAAATGATACTTATTTTTCTCTTGATGCTTGTCATGACTGAACAAGTATGCTATACTGAACAAGTATGCTATATTGCATACAATCAGCGGTCCTTGCGAAAGGCTCGTTTGTGAGGAGAGATCATTATGAGAAGATTTTCTGAGAAGGTCATTTTGGCCGGACATCGCGGGGAACGTACCGTCGTCCCCGAAAATACGCTTGCAGCATTTCGTTATGCGCTGTCTTGCGGCGTTGATGCGATCGAAACGGATTTTCATTTATCGAAGGACGGTGTGCTGATGGTCATTCATGATCATACGCTGGAAAGAACGACTGACGGGCACGGCAGAGTATGCGATCATACATTTGCTCAGTTGCGTTCTCTTTCGGCAGGGAGCCGTTTTTCTGATGCGTTTGCGGAAGAACGTATTCCGACGGCAGATCCTTTTTCTCAAAATTCTTTCAAAAAGAATTTTGAGAAGGAAATAAGGTGAACGCCAAAGGTGCGAAGCAATCAAAAGCGGCAAGATGAGCGGTCAGACAAGGTGAGGGACGCTTTATGTGCATCGGCACAGTGTGCCGTGCGCGCGTCCCGAACTAAGGTTTTTGCTTTTTCAGCGCAAAAACCGTGCCAGAGGCGGCGCTTTCCCTCGGCGCCGCCGAGACAAGCCCGCAGCGCGTGCCGTGTGGCACGGGCAAGGGGTTCAACAATGTATGAACGCACAGTTTTCGCTTTTGATCGGGTTCGTATTGCTCCCTTACAATATACTGTCACGGAAACCAAGGAGGTTGTTATGAAGAATATTCCCAAGATGAAAGTAGGCGTCGTGGCGGTGAGCCGCGACTGTTTCCCCGAGAGCCTGTCCGTCAACAGGCGTAAAGCGCTCATGGCGGCGTACGAGAAGAAGTACGGCAAGGGCGATTTGTACGAATGCCCCGTGTGCATCGTGGAGAGCGAGATCCATATGGAGCAGGCGCTTGCCGATCTGGAAAAGCAGGGCTGCAACGCGCTCGTGGTGTATCTCGGGAACTTCGGACCCGAGATCTCCGAGACGATGCTCGCCAAGGAGTTCTCCGAGCGCATGAACGCGCCCGTTATGTTCTGCGCGGCGGCGGAGGAAAATATCGCAACGCTTGCCTCCTCCCGCGGCGACGCGTACTGCGGCATGCTGAACGCGAGCTATAACTTGAAGCTGCGCGGCGTGAAGGCGTATATCCCCGAGTATCCCGTGGGGGACGCGGAGGAATGCGCGGACATGATCCGCGAGTTTCTTCCCATCGCCCGCGCGGTGTACGCGTTGAAGCGGCTGAAAATTATCTCCTTCGGACCGAGACCCACCAACTTCCTCGCGTGCAACGCGCCCATTCAGCAGCTGTATAATCTCGGCGTGGAGATCGAGGAAAACAGCGAGCTTGATCTCTTCGAGGCGTTCCACAAACATGCGGGCGACAAGCGCATTCCCGAAGTGGTTGCGGATATGGAAAAGGAGCTGGGAGCGGGGAACAAGAAGCCCGCGATCCTGCCCAAGCTGGCGCAGTACGAGCTGACCCTTCTCGATTGGATCGAGGCGCACAAGGGCAGCCGCGAATACGTTGCGGTCGCGGGTAAGTGCTGGCCCGCGTTCCAGACGCAGTTCGGGTTCGTGCCCTGCTATGTGAACAGCCGCCTTACGGGGCGCGGCATTCCCGTGAGCTGCGAGGTGGATATCTACGGCGCGCTCTCCGAGTTCATCGGCACGGTGGTTTCGGAGGACGCGGTGACGCTCCTCGACATCAACAACACTGTTCCCAAGGAATTGTACAACGCCGACATTGCGGGAAAATTCGATTACAAATTTACGGATACCTTTATGGGATTCCACTGCGGGAATACCTGCGCGGGGAAACTGTGTAATCCCACGATGAAGTATCAGCTCATCATGGCGCGGTCTCTGCCCGAAGAAGTGACGCAGGGAACGCTGGAAGGGGACATCGTTCCCGGGAAGATCACGTTCTTCCGCCTGCAATCGACGTCGGACAACCGCCTTCGCGCCTACGTTGCGCAGGGCGAGGTGCTGCCCGTCGCAACGCGTTCGTTCGGGTCGATCGGCATCTTCGCGATCCCCGAAATGAAGCGGTTCTACCGCCACGTGCTCGTCGAGGGCGGATACCCGCACCACGGCGCGGTCGCGTTCGGACACTTCGGCAAAGCGCTCTTCGAGGTGTTCAAATATATTGGGGCAGAGGACATCGGCGTAAATCTCCCCGCCGGTATGAGATATAAAACGGAAAACCCGTTCGAGGGATAAATTTATGAAGTTGCACGACGGAGACGTAATTGTTTTTGCAGGCGATTCCACGACGGACGCGGACAAGCGGAATACGTCCGACGGATTGGGCAACGGATATGTGCGGCTTATCCGCAACGCGCTCTTTGCCTTTCATCCCGAAAATAACTTCCGCGTCGTCAATGCAGGCGTGGGCGGAAACACGTCCGCGCACCTGCTTGCGCGGTGGGATCGGGACGTGATTTCCTGTAAGCCCGACGTGCTGTTCTGCATGATCGGCATCAACGACGTATGGCGGCATTTCGATTATCTCGACCCGCAGGACGCCCGCATTTCCGTTGAAGAGTACGCCGAGAACCTTGCCGCGATCTGCGAAAAGAGCAAGGGCGTGCGCGAGTTCTATCTCATTCCGCCCTATTATCTGGAACGCAACCGTTCCGACGAAATGCGCGTCATGACGGAGCAATACGCCGATCGGACGAGAGCGGTCGCGGCGCGCTACGGCATTACGGTCGTCGAAGTGCAGCCGGATTTCGACGCGTACATGAATTCGCGCCCGGGGCAGTCCATCTCGTGGGACAGAGTGCATCCCTTTGAAGTCGGGTCCATGATCATCGCGCGCAGAATCCTGCGGTTTTTAGATTGCTGAGCAGGAAGGACAGAACATGAATACGTATATCGGAATCGATCTCGGCACGAGCGGGGCAAAGTTCCTGCTCGTCGCCGCGGACGGAACAATTCTTGCGGAGAACACGCAGACCTATCCCGTCTCCTACCCGCAGAGCGGATGGAGCGAACAGAACCCCGAAGATTGGTATGCGGCGGCGCTGCGCGGGCTGAAAGAACTGCTCGCGGGGCAGGATAAATCCGCCGTCAAAGGCATCTCCTTCGGGGGACAGATGCACGGGCTTGTCGCGCTCGACGCGCAGGACAACGTCATCCGCCCCGCCATTTTGTGGAACGACGGCAGAACGGAGGAGGAGACGAAGTACTTAAATGAGGTCGTCGGCAAGGACAAGCTCTCCGCATGGACGGGCAACATCGCCTTTGCGGGATTCACCGCGCCCAAGCTCCTTTGGATGAAGGCGCACGAGCCTGAGAGCTTCAAAAAAATCGCGAAGATCATGCTCCCGAAGGACTATCTTGCCTACCGTCTTTCGGGTGCGTTCTGCACCGATCTTTCGGACGCGGGCGGTATGCTCCTTCTGGACGTGGCGCACCGCCGCTGGTCGCCCGAGATGTTAAAAGTGACCGCCATGTCCGAGGCGCAGCTTCCGAAACTGCATGAAAGCTACGAAGTTGTCGGCACGCTGAAAGCGGAAATTGCGGACATGCCGGGGCTGAAAGACGTCAGAATCATTGCGGGCGCGGGGGATAATGCCGCGGCCGCGGTCGGAACGGGCGTCGTCGGCGAGGGCGGGTGCAATATCTCCTTGGGCACGAGCGGCACGCTGTTCGTGTCGTCCGCCGGATACAACGAGGACAAGGTCAACGCGCTGCATTCCTTCTGCCATGCGGACGGCGGCTGGCATCTGATGGGGTGTATTCTGTCGGCGGCAAGCTGCAACGCATGGTGGTCGGACAGAATTTTACAGACGCAGGATTATGCGAACGAGCAGGCGGGGCTGGAAGAGAAACTCGGCAAAAACGACGTGTATTTTCTGCCCTACCTGATGGGCGAGCGCAGTCCGCACAACGACGTGACGGCGCGCGGCGCGTTCATCGGAATGCGCCCCGATACCACGCGCGGGCAGATGACGCTCGCCGTGCTGGAAGGGGTGGCGTTCGCGCTGCGCGACTGCTTGGAGGCGGCGAAGCGGAACGGAGCAGCGATCGCGCGGACGAAGCTGTGCGGCGGCGGGGCGAAGAGCCCGCTGTGGCGCAAAATCGTGGCGAACGTGATGGATCTGCCCGTGGAGATCCCGCAGACAGAGCAGGGACCCGCGTTCGGCGCGGCGATGCTCGCAATGGTCGGCTGCGGAGAGTACGCGGACGTGCAGGAGGCGGCTTCCGCCATCGTCCGCGTGAAAGAGACCGTGTATCCCGACGCGGAGACCGCCGCGCGGTACGAAGCGCGTTACCGCCATTTCACAAACCTCTATCCCGCGCTCAAAGGGCTGTTTTGAGAGAGGGGCGTGAGCGGCGGAGAATCCCTGCAAAATCGTCAGATGGAAATAAAAAGTTACAGGATATGTTAAGAGAAATTTCCTGCCGCGTTGCAAAAATGTGCTATAATACGGAGACGGACGGGGCGTCGGTCGGAGTCTCCGCGGCGTCTGCGTCCGAAGAGCGGGCGCGTTCCGCAGGCGGCGGCGCATCCGCGAATCCGATCGCGTGCAACGAGGGACGGGGCGAAATGTATTGGCAATCCCGCTCCTTCCGCATGGAAGCCTCAGTTCCTCGGCGCACTTTCGCGGACAAGGCGGTCTCTTTATGAAGACCGCGCATAATGAACGGAATATTTAAAATAAGGAGAGTTTACAGATGAGCAAAATTGCAAAGAAAGTTGTGTTCGGACTGTTGGCGGCTGTGCTGTTTGTCGCTCTGCTGATTCCCGGGCTGACCTGCCGCGCGGGTGCGGCGGAGAACGCCGAGGCGGAAGGGAGCGTTTCCGTGCAGGAAGAGAGCGCGTCTCCGAGAATCTTTGCGCACCTTACGCTGAGCATTTCGGGCGGCGACGGACGCGGCAACATTTACGCGACGGTCAAAAACGAGTTCACGCTCTTTCCCTCGACGGTGAACGTGGTGGTTTCGCTCTACTCTTCGCCGATCGCGAGCACGGACTATGAGAATATGCAGTTGCAGGCGACTGCAAATTCAAACGACCTGAATATGGGCACGACGCTCACGGCGATCGCAAACAACGGCGGACGGCAGCTCTATTGGTATGCGGTCGCCGAGTATCAGGAGGGCGGCGGCGCATGGAAGACCATCGAAGCCGGGCCCGCGCTGTACGACGCGAGAGGGTACTATATCTCCGGCTGATCTTGGGAATAAGCACATTCAAAGGGGCGCCTCGGCGCCTCTTTTGTTTTGCCCGTCGCGCCGCCTGCGCGCCGATCTATTTGTTTTTCTTATACCTCATATAAGAAATTCAAAGCATTTTCGGGCGGGGAAAAGCCCGTCAAGCCTTTGCCAACCCATTTTAAATTTGTTATAATAAGCAATGCAAATACATGAGAGCCGCAGACTGCGGCGAAGGAGAGAGCAAATGGATTACGTCGACAGAGTTCTTGAAGAACTCAAAGCAAAGAACCCCAATGAACCCGAGTTTCATCAGGCGGCAACGGAGATCCTTGGCGGGCTTCGTCCTGTCGTTGCAAAGCACCCCGAGTACGAGAAGGCGGCTCTGTTGGAGCGTTTCGTCGAGCCTGAGCGCGTGATCATGTTCCGCGTGCCGTGGGTGGACGACGCGGGCAAGGTACACGTCAATAAGGGCTACCGCGTGCAGTTCAACAGCGCGATCGGTCCCTACAAGGGCGGACTTCGCTTCCACCCCTCCGTCAACCTTTCCATCATCAAATTCCTCGGGCTGGAACAGATCCTCAAAAACAGCCTTACGGGTCTGCCCATCGGCGGCGGCAAGGGCGGCAGCGATTTCGACCCCAAGGGCAAGAGCGATAACGAGATCATGAAATTCTGCCAGAGCTTCATGACCGAATTGCAGCGTCATATCGGGCAGGATACCGACGTTCCCGCAGGCGACATCGGCGTCGGCGGCAGAGAGATCGGCTTCCTCTTCGGGCAGTACAAGCGCATCCGCGACGAGCACGTCGGCGTGCTCACGGGCAGAGGGCTTTCCTACGGCGGCAGCCTTGCGCGCACCGAGGCGACGGGCTACGGCCTCGTCTATATGACGGCAGAGGCGCTCAAGTGCCGCGGCGACAGCTTCGAGGGCAAGACGGTCGTCATCTCGGGCTCGGGCAACGTCGCCATCTACGCCTGCGAGAAGGCGCAGAGCCTGGGCGCAAAAGTCGTCGCGATGTACGACTCCAACGGCTATATCTACGACAAGGCGGGCATCAAGCTCGATGTCGTCAAGCAGATCAAGGAAGTCGAGCGCGCGCGCATCAAGGTGTATGCGGAGCGCGTCGAGGGCGCCGAGTACCATGAAGGCTGCAAGGGCATCTGGACCATCCCCTGCGACATCGCGCTTCCCTGCGCAACGCAGAACGAGATCGACGGCGAGTCCGCGCGTATCCTCGTCAAGAACGGCGTGAAGTACGTTGCAGAGGGCGCGAATATGCCCACCAACCTCGAAGGCATCGAGGTGTTCCAGAAGGCGGGCGTGGTGTTCCTTCCCGCAAAGGCGGCGAACGCCGGCGGCGTTGCAACGAGCGCGCTTGAAATGGCGCAGTCGAGCGGGCGTCTCTTCTGGACGTTTGAAGAGGTCGATAAGAAGCTCAAAGACATCATGGTCAATATCTATCACAACATGGACGCCGCGGCGAAGGAATACGGCTGCGAGGGCAACTATGTTGCGGGCGCGAACATTGCGGGCTTCATCAAAGTTGCCAACGCGATGATGGCGCACGGCATCGTCTGAGCTGAACTGAAAATGAAGGGGATTCCCGCGCAGTCTGCGCGGGAATCTTTTTATGTCCGTTCCGCCGTGTCCGGAATACCGCTCCGTCCTCGGTCAGTCTCCGCGCCGTTCGCGGCACGCCGCCGCTCCGTTCGCGGACGGCGCGGGAGAAATTTTCGGAAAATTTACGGAAAAATTATTTACAATTCTGTGCTTATCGGTTACAATAGGGAATGGCACTATAATAATAGGGAATACAACGCACATGAAAAGTAACGGAAAACAGCACAAACACAGCGTATTTTACCGCGTCACGCTCATTATCGCGCTGGCGTTTCTCGTCATCGGTCTGGCGTTCCTTGGATCATTCCGCACGACGGGCGGCGCGTTCGAGCTGAAAGCAAAGAGCGAGTCGGACGCAGATACGCCCTCCGTGATATTCCGTCTTTCCGACCTGACGGAGGAGTCGGACGGACAGACGCAGACGACCAAACTGCGCGTGGTCGCCGTCTACGCGAACGTGGGCGCGGCGTACCAGAGCGTCGGGCAGAACGCGACGCTCCGCATCGATTGGGCGACGAGCGCGTCCAGCTCCTTCAATGCCTCCTCCCGCCGCTCCGACATGGTGGTGGAGAACTTCGCCGCAGAAGAGGGCGCGGAGGACGTCGGGACGGAACAGCTCTTTTCGTGGGGCGAGTTCGCCTCCGTCGGCGAAAAATGGACCGTAAGCGACTATTCATACGTCAGGCTCACCGCGCGCACCTGCAACCTGCTCGTCAACGAAGTCGCGTTTGTGGGCGAAAAGCTCGACGCGGACGGCGAGGGAACGGGGGAGCTTTGCCTCGTGCCTGCGGAAGTGTATTCCGCAACGCCGCTCGTGGGACAGACCGCCGAGGAAGCCGCGTCCGCCGCGGGCGCGCTGCTGGACAGGCAGAACTATATCCCTTCCGCCTCCGATTACCGCTTTAATTCCTACTCTGCGGGCGAGCGCGCGGCGCTTGCCACCATTGCGGAAATGCGCCTCGGCAACGCCTACGGAGAGGGCAATATCTATGAGGGCGAACGCGTCTACGGGTCGCTCGGCGTGGATATTCTCGCGCTCGGTACGGCGATTTTCGGCATGAGCCCCTTCGGACTTCGGTTCTTCCCCATGCTTGCCGCGTTCGGCGCGCTGCTCGTCGGCGCGTCCTTCGTGCGGCAGTATGCGGGCAGCGACAAAGCGGGTATGATCTTTGCGATCCTGTTCGCGCTTGCAAGCATGACGCTCTCCTTCGGCGGGCTGGGTACGCCGCTCATGATCGGCGTGTTCTTCCTGCTCGCGTCCGTAAACCTTTGCCACCGCTTCTATGCGCGCGGCATGAAAAAAGCAGGCTTTACTTCCGCGCTTCCGCTCATCCTTTCGGGGCTTTCGGCGGCGTGCGCGGTGTGCGTGCATGGCGCGTTCGTCATTCCCGCGATCGGCGTTGCGCTGCTCTTCGCCGCGGGCATGGTGCGCCAATACCGCGCGCGGAGATACTATCTCGATAAGGCGATTGCCGCGGCGGAGACGGAGGAATCCGCGCCCGCGCCCGCGCAGGCGGCCGAAGAGGCGGAGCTTTCCCCCGCAAAGCGCAAAGTGGCGGAAGTCGTCTCCGAATACCGCTACAAGAACGCGGCGGCGATCGCGTCGTTCGCGGCGAGCTTCGTCATCGGCGCGCTCGTCATTGCGCTTCTCGCGATCCTGCCCTCGTACTTTGCATACGTCAAATTATACGATAACCCCGCCGCGCCCACGCGCAACATTTTCTCGCTGATGTGGAAGGTGTTCGCGGGCGGATTTGTCGGCGTGAACGCGGGCGTTCCGCAGGGATCGGCGTGGAACATCTTCGCCGTCATCTCCCGCACGGGCGGCGAGGCGTACGCCTCCGTATGGGGCGCGTTCGTCAACCCCGTCTGCCTGCTCGCGCTCGTCTTTGCCGTCGGCTACTGTATCTGGCGCATCGTCTGCCTCATGCGGTCGAAGGAATGGGGCAAGACGGAGCGTAAAATCACGCGCGAGCTCGCCATTCCGCTCGTCGGCGCGCTCCTTTCGGCGATCGCCGCCATTGCGGCGCAGGAGGCGTACGCGTTCGTGGCTTTGGTCTACCTCTTCGCCTTTGCGCTCGTCTCGGACGGTGCGGCTGCGCTTTCGGAGAGAGAGGGGCGGTTCGGCAAAGTCGTGCGCGTCTGCCTGTGGGTGGCGTTCGGACTGCTCGCCGCCATGTTCGTGCTTTACTTCGCGTTTGCAACCGGTCTGCCGCTGCCCGCGTCGCTCATCGCGCGGCTGTTCGGCTGATCGTCGGGGAGAAAAGCATGGTCGCGAAAATCGTCTGTTACGCCCTCAACGGGCTGGAAGGCGTTCCCGTCGAAGTGGAGACGGACGTCAACCGCGGTATTCCCGCCTACGAAATGGTCGGGCTGCCCGATACGGCGGTCAAGGAATCCAAGGAACGCGTGCGTTCCGCGCTCAAAAACAGCGGGCTTTCCTTCCCGATGAATAAAATCACCATCAATTTTGCGCCCGCGGACCTTCGGAAAGAGGGCGCGTCTTTCGACCTCGCCGTCGCGATCAGCCTGTTGAAGGCGAGCGAACAGCTCGTCGGCGCGGAGACGGACGGCGTCGTCTTTTTAGGCGAACTCGCGCTCAACGGCGACCTGCGCCCCATTGCGGGACTGCTGCCCATTCTTATCTCGGCGAAGGGGCACGGCTTTTCCCGCTTCGTCGTTCCCGCAGCGAACGCGCGGGAGGCGAGCTTTCTGGGCGGAGCGGAGATCTATCCCGCCGCAACGCTTGCGGAAGTCGTGCGCCATCTCACGAACGCCGCGCGCATATCGCCCTTAAAAACGCAGACCTTCGTGCCGCACGGTGCGGAACGAGAGGGCGGCGCGGACTTGAAATACGTCAAAGGACAGCCCGTTGCGCGGCGCGCGCTCGAAATCGCCGTTGCGGGCGGGCATAATCTGCTCCTCGTGGGACCGCCCGGGACGGGCAAGACGATGCTTGCGCGCTGTCTGCCCACCGTCATGCCCGATCTCTCCTTTGAGGAGGCGCTCGAAATCACCAAAATTCACTCCGTGGCGGGAACGCTGGGGGAGGAGGGGATCGTCACCGAACGCCCCTTCCGTACGCCGCACCACACCGCAACGGTCGTCGCCATGTGCGGCGGCGGCAACCGCGTGCTGCGCCCGGGGGAGATCTCGCTGGCGCACGGCGGCGTGCTCTTTTTAGACGAGCTTCCGGAGTATCAGCGTTCCGCGCTCGAAGCGTTGCGTCAGCCCTTGGAGGACGGCAAAATCACCGTCTCCCGCGCGAACGGGAGCGTGACGTTCCCCGCGCGGTTCATGCTCTGCGCGAGCATGAATCCCTGCCCCTGCGGCAACTACGGCTCTGCCGACCGCGTCTGCACCTGTACGCCCGCGGAGATCAGACGGTACCGCCGCAAGATCTCCGGTCCGCTGCTCGACCGCATCGATTTGCAGGTGGAAGTGGACAGCGTCGCCTACGACGAGCTGGCTTCCTCCGAACGGCGGGAAAGCTCGGCGGAGGTCAAAGAGCGCGTGAACGTGGCGCGCCGCATTCAGCGCACCCGATTCGAGGGACAGGGCGTGAAAGTCAACGCCGAAATGGGGGAACGCGAACTCGACGCGTTCTGCACGCTCACCCGCGAGAGCGAGGAAATTCTGCGCGCGGCGTTCGAGAGAATGAAACTCTCCGCCCGTGCAAGGAGCCGCATCATCAAGGTCGCGCGGACGATCGCCGACCTTGCGGCGAGCGAAGAAATTTTGCCCGCGCACGTCTTTGAGGCGGTTTCCTACCGCATTTACGATCAGTTGGGATAATCTGCGAGGATACAAAAGAGGGAGGAAAGCGGCTTGGATATGGAATATTCCCGCGCGGAACGGGCAATTCTCTGGCTGTGCGCTAAATCGGGATACGACGAACGCACGCGCGCCGCGCTGCTCCGTGCGGCGGGCGATCCCGCGCGGCTTCTCTCCGATTTTGAAAAAATTTCCGCGTCGGTGATACAAGACGGGCAAAAGCGTGTATATAAAGGTGACCGTGCGACCCGCGAACGGGAGGCGGACGCGCTCTGCGCGGAGCTTTCCGAAAAGGGGTACTTCGCCGTCACGGCGGCAAGCGGGGACTATCCCGCCGCGCTCCGCTATGCGTACGACCCGCCGCTCGTCCTGTACGGCGCGGGAAACAGATCGCTTTTAAGCGAACGGAAATTTTGTATCGTCGGATCGCGCATTCTTCCGCCGTGGGCGGAAAAGACGGGCAGGAAAATCTCCGAGGAGCTTTCGCGGAAGTTTACCGTCGTAACGGGATTCGCCGAGGGCGGAGACAGCGCCGCCATTGCGGGCGCGCTGCCGTCGGGAAAGCTCGTCTGCGTCCTGCCCAACGGGCTTGATATATGCTACCCCGCGTCGCACGCGCAGCTCAAACGCGAAGTCGCGAAAAGGGGATTGCTTCTTACGGAATATCCGCCTGCGGCGGGCGTGCAGAAATATTCCTTTCATGCGCGCAACCGTCTGCTTGCGGGACTTTCCGAGGGCGTGCTGGTCCTTGCCGCAGGCAGGAAGAGCGGCGCGCTCATCACGGCGAACTGCGCGCTCGACTGCGGAAGGGAAGTCTTTGCGCTTCCGCACAACGTGGGCGCGGCGCAGGGCGTCGGGTGCAACGAACTCATCAAAAAGGGCGCGTATCTGTGTACGGGCGCAGAAGATATTTTCGCTGCGTTCGGCATGGAGATCGAGGAGAAACAGGCAGTCAGCCTGACCGCGGGCGAGGCGCGCGTGCTCGCCGCCTTAAAAGCGGAGGGCGAACTGCACGCGGCAGTCGTCGCCGAGCGGACGGGAATGCCCGTGTTCGAGGCGCAGGCGCATCTTTCCTCGCTCGAACTCAAAGGACTTGCCGTCAGATCGGGCGGCAACCGTTTCGCCCCGCTGGATTGATTTTTAGAGACATTCGGACGGATCCGTCCGCAAAAGGAGTGCTATGGATCTCATCATCGTAGAGTCGCCGAGCAAGGCAAAAACCATCTCGCGCTATCTGAAAGGGAAATATCAGGTAGACGCTTCGGGCGGGCATATCCGCGATCTTCCGCCCAAACAGCTCGGCGTCGCCGTAGACAACAACTACGAGCCGCGCTACGTCAATTCCCCCGGGAAGGAGGCGATCATCAAACGCCTCTCGGAGGAATCCAAAAAGGCGGATAAAGTATATCTCGCAACCGACCCCGACCGCGAGGGCGAAGCCATTTCGTGGCATTTGCAGACGGTGCTCGGGCTGGATACGCAGGGCAAAAACCGCATCGAGTTCAACGAGATCTCGCCCAAGGCGGTGGAGGCTGCCCTCGAACACCCGCGCACGATCGACTATAATCTCGTGGACGCGCAGCAGGCGCGCCGCGTGCTCGACCGCCTCGTGGGTTACAAGCTCTCGCCCCTTTTGAACGATAAGATCGGCAACGGTCTTTCGGCGGGGCGCGTGCAGTCCGTCGCGCTCAGGCTCGTCGTCGAGCGCGAACGGGAGATTCAGGCGTTCAGACCGGAAGAATATTGGACGATAAACGTCGAATTGCAGGACGAGGCGAAAAAGTTCTCGCCCTTCAAGGCGGCGCTGGAAAAATACAAGGGCAAAAAGTGCAAGATCGGCAACAAGGAGCAGGCGGACGCCGCGCTCTCCGCGCTGGCGGCGGGCGGATACGCCGTCGCAGCCGTCAAAAAGTCGGTCGCAAAATCCCACGCGCCCGCGCCGTTCACCACGAGCACGTTGCAACAGGACGCTTCCAACAAACTCGGCATGACCGCGCCCGAGACCATGCTCATGGCGCAGCACCTCTATGAGGGTATCGACGTAGAGGGGCTTGGTCACGTCGCGTTCGTCACCTATATCCGTACCGACTCCACGCGCGTTTCTTCGGACGCGCAGGCGGCGGCAAGGCAGTATATCGAGGCGAATTACGGCAAGGAATATCTCCCCGCAAAGCCCAATTTCTACGCCTCCAAAAAGGGCGCGCAGGACGCGCACGAGGCGATCCGTCCCATCGACCTGACGCGCACGCCCGAATCGGTCAAAAAGCTGCTCGACAGAAAGCATTACAACGTCTATAAACTCATTTACGAGCGCTTTATCGCCTCCCAGATGACGGAAGCGCTGTACGACGCGATGCAGATCGAGATCGCGAACGGCGACTATACGCTCAAAGCGAGCGGCAGGGCGCTCCGCTTCGCGGGCTATACCGCCGTATGGCAGGAATCCAAACCCGCGGGCGCGGGCGAGGAAGAGGAGACGAAGGGACTGCTCCCGCCCCTTGCGGAGGGCGATCCGCTTGCCTGCCTCTCCGTCAAGCCCGAACAGAAATTCACAAAGCCCCCCGTGCGCTATACCGACGCTTCCCTCGTCAAGACGATGGAGGACAAGGGCATCGGGCGTCCGTCGACGTACGCGACGATCATCTCCGTGCTCAACAAGCGCAAGTACGTCGAAAAAGAGGGCAAGTATATGAAGCCCACGGAGGTCGCCTACCGCATCACCGATCTCCTCGTCAAATATTTCCCCGACGTCATGGACGTCGGCTTTACGGCGGACATGGAGTCCAAGCTGGACGAGATCGAGGACGGCGGCAAGGATTGGCACTCCGTCATCGCGGCGTTCTATCCGCCCTTTGCGGAAAAGCTCCGCTTTGCCAAGACGGACGGCGACGAACTGACGGACGTCAAGTGCCCCAAGTGCGGGCATCCCATGGTGCGCAAGAACGGCAAATACGGCACCTATCTCGCCTGTTCCAACTATCCCGCCTGCTCCAACATCGTGAGCGAGGGAGGGATCGAGACCACAGACACGCCTTGCCCCAAGTGCGGCGCGATGATGGTCGTCAAGAGCGGGCGGTTTGGCAAATTTCTTGCCTGCCCCAATTATCCCGCATGCAAATCCACGCTCCCGTTCGGGGAGACCGCACAGCCCGCCGTGTTCGAGGGGAAATGCCCCGTCTGCGGCAAGCCGACCAAGAAGCTCCGCACCAAGACGGGCAAGTTCTATTACGGTTGCAGCGGCTATCCCGCCTGCGATTTCCGCAGTTGGGACGAGCCGACGGGCGAAAAATGCCCCGAGTGCGGCGGCGCGCTCGTGAAAACCGCGCGCGGCGGGATCCGCTGTTCCAACAAGGAATGCCGTTACCGCGTTCCCGCTCCCAAGCAGGAACAGAAGGAGAAGCGGGAAAAGAAAGATGATTAAAATCATCGGCGCGGGGCTTGCGGGGTGCGAAGCGGCGTGGTATCTCGCCGGACGCGGGGAGCAAGTGGAGCTTATCGAGCAGAAACCGCTGCGCCGTTCGCCCGCGCACACAAGCGACGCGTTCTGCGAACTTGTCTGTTCCAATTCCCTCAAAAGCGACGACGTGTTCGGGAACGCCTGCGGGCTTTTAAAAGAGGAACTGCGCCGTCTGGGATCGGTCACGATGGCGGCGGCGGAGGAGACGCGCGTTCCCGCGGGCGGTGCGCTCGCGGTGGACAGAGACCGTTTTTCCGCATACGTCACGCAAAAAATCAACGCGCACCCGAACATTCATGTCGTCTGCCGCGAGGAGACCGAACTCCCCGCGGAGGGCATCGTCGCCACGGGGCCGCTGACGGACGGCGCGCTGTACGAGGCGATCGCCGCGCGGTTCGGCGGCGCGCTGCACTTCTACGACGCGACCGCGCCCGTCGTCACCGCCGGGAGCGTGGACCGCGCGCATACCTTTACGGGCGACCGCTACGGCAGGGGTACGGGCGACTATATCAACTGCCCCATGAACAAGGCGGAGTACGAACTGTTCGTTCGGGAACTTCTCGCCGCCGAAAAGGTGACGCTCCGCGACTTTGAAAAGAGGGAGATCTTCGAGGGCTGTATGCCCGTCGAGGTCATGGCGTCCCGCGGGAAAGACGCGCTGCGCTTCGGCACGTTCAAGCCTGTGGGACTGGCGGACGGGGAGGGCAAACGTCCTTACGCCGTATTGCAGCTCCGCCGCGAGAACGAAGAGGGAACGCTTTTGGGGCTGGTCGGCTGCCAGACCAATCTCAAATTCGGCGAGCAGAAGCGGGTGTTTTCCATCATTCCCGCGCTGAAAAACGCCGAATACGAGCGGTACGGCGTCATGCACCGCAACACGTTTTTAGACGCGCCCAACGTTCTCAACGCCGATTTTTCCGCCAAGGATTCGCCCATGCTCTTCTTTGCGGGGCAGATCACGGGCGTGGAGGGGTATGTGGAGAGCGCGATGAGCGGACTGCTCGCGGCGATCCATTATCTTACGAAACTGCGCGGAAAAACGCCCGTCGTGCCGTCTGCGGCGTGCGTGTGCGGCGCGCTCTCGCGCTATATCGCAGCCCCGAACAAACATTTCCAGCCCATGAACGCCAATTACGGCATTTTGAGCGGGTTGGAGATCAGGGATAAAAAAGAGAAAAAACGTCTGATGGCGGAGCGTGCGCTCAAAGAGATCGAGCTCTTCCGCGCTTCGCTCGATGAATAAAGGAGGAACAATATGGAATTTCGCGGTACGACCATCTGCGCCGTCAAAAAGGACGGCGTTACGGCGATCGCAGGCGACGGGCAGGTCACGATGGGCGAGTCGGTCGTCTTTAAGAACACGGCGATCAAGGTGCGCCGCATCTACGGCGGCAAGGTCATTCTGGGCTTTGCAGGCTCTGTGACGGACGCGTTTGCGCTCTCCGAACGCTTCGAGGGGATGCTCAACAAGTTTGCGGGCAACCTCATGCGCTCCGCGGTGGAGCTTGCCGATATGTGGCGGAGCGACAAGATCGGCAGGAAGCTGGACGCAATGATGATCACGGCGGACAAGGATACGCTTCTCATTCTTTCGGGAACGGGCGAAGTGATCGAACCGGACGAGGGCATCTGCGCCATCGGGAGCGGCGGCAACTACGCGCTCGCCGCGGCGCGCGCGCTTGCGCAGAACACCGATTTTTCCGCAGAGGAGATCGCGCGCAAGTCGCTGAAAATCGCAAGCGAGATCTGCGTCTACACGAACGACCATATCATCTGCGAGACGGTGTGACAATGTTCACGAATTTCTTTTTGAACTGACAAAAAGAAATTCCGTGAGGGGAAGGAAAACCCAACAGTCGCCGCAAAGCGGCTTTGTGTTCGGTTTTCCTCGATAGCGCGCAAATAGCAACAGTTTAGCGCGCGCTATCTCACCTTTCCGCGAAAGTTGCTTGCGCAACGATTAAGGGCGCAAAAGGCATAACGCAGTGACGCCTTTTGCAGCAAATTGATAGCAAGACAACCCTTCCGTCGCAGCTTTGCTGCGACACTCTCTTGCACAGGGAGGGCAAAGCTCTCAATTACGTCCGCGAGGAAGGTTACCTTCCGCTGCGGTACCCAATTTGCGCATACCTGCGCTTACGGCGAAAGAGTGAGCCGCCGCGTGCTATACTGTTGCGAAAATAGCGGCGGCGAGAGAAAACACATTGTCAGGCGCGCGCGCCGTGCAATGGGTTGTCTCTTAAAATCACGACTTTTTCTTTCATCAGTTTGAAAGAAAAAGTGTGAACAAATATAAGGAGAAATAACTATGGATTTATCCCCCAGACAGATCGTAAACGAGCTCAATAAACATATTATCGGACAGGACGAGGCGAAAAAAGCCGTCGCCATCGCGCTGCGCAACCGTTACCGCCGTTCGCAGCTCTCCAAGGAACTGCGCGACGAGATCACGCCCAAAAATATCATCATGAAAGGTCCTACGGGCGTGGGTAAAACGGAGATCGCACGTCGGCTCGCCAAGCTCGTCAAAGCCCCGTTCATCAAGGTCGAGGCGACCAAATACACCGAAGTCGGTTACGTCGGCAAGGACGTCGAAGGCATGGTGCGCGACCTCGTGGAGTGCGCCGTCCGCCTCGTGAAGGACGAAAAGACGGCGGAAGTCTCCGTAAAAGCGACGGAAACGGCGGAACAGAAAATGGTCAAGATCCTTGCCGAGGTCAAGAAGAACGACCGCGGCGAGACGGCGCGCGAAGTGTTCGAGGCAAACCTCCTCGATTCCCTCCGCAAGGGTACGTTCGATAAACTCGTCATCGAGACGGAAGTGCAGGACGAGCCGAAGAACATGGAGCTTGTTCCCGGGGGCGCAGCCATCAATCTCGGCTCGATCTTCGGCGATATGCTCCCCAAAAAGAAGAAAAAGCGCAAGATCACCGTGGGCGAGGCGATGAAGATTTTTATCGCCGAGGAAGCGGAAAAACTCATCGACGACGACGCGGTCAAGGACGAAGCGCTCCGCCGCGCCGAGAACGATGGCATTATCTTCATCGACGAGATCGATAAGATTGCCGCAAAGGGCAACACGGGCGGGGCGGACGTCTCGCGCGAGGGCGTCCAGCGCGATATTCTGCCCATCGTCGAGGGCAGCACCGTCATGACGAAGTACGGTCCCGTCAAAACGGACTATATGCTCTTCATTGCGGCGGGCGCGTTCCACGTGGCGCGCGTCGAGGACCTCATTCCCGAGCTGCAAGGGCGTTTCCCCGTCTCCGTCGAGCTTTCCTCGCTGACCAAAGAGGACTTCGTGAATATCCTCACCAATACCGAGCACTCTATCACGCAGCAGTACGCGCTGCTCCTTGCGGTCGATCATATCGATCTGAAATTCACGCCCGACGCGATCGAGGCGATCGCCGAGATCTCCGAAGAGATCAACCTCACGAGCGAGGATATCGGCGCGCGCCGTCTGCACACCGTTATGGAATTTCTGCTGGAAGATATTTCGTTCAACGCGGGCGGCGGCGACTATCCCGTCGTCACGGTGGAGATTGACAGAAAGTATGTGGAAGAGCACCTCGCCAAAATCACGAAAGACCGCGATTTGAAGAAATATGTGCTGTAACTATTCACGAATTTCTTTTTGAACTGACAAAAAGAAATTCCGTGATTTTCAGGAAAACCCAATGTTCGCCTGCGGCTGACCGCGTGTTTTCTCTCGGCGGCGATAAATGGCAACAGTATAGCATCGCCGCCTT
>ERZ1090866.312-NODE-312-length-18266-cov-7.258525_pt1 | contig 18266 bp, 20 predicted proteins | sample MGYA00478477_ERZ1090866 | MGnify/ENA primary metagenome ERZ1090866 (study PRJEB33644, sample SAMEA5815737) | chicken gut metagenome | biome: Chicken; feature: Gastrointestinal Tract; material: Caecum | place: Ireland | collected 2019-01-01 | study: A study of the... | reverse complement strand
ACCTTTTATCATAACTTTTCCATAACCCAACCGCGCCGGGGCCGTCCGCGGGGGCGAAGACCTGTTTTTAACGCCCGCCGCGCCGCCCAGGGGGGGGCGCGGCATTTCAATATGATTTCCGAATAAGTTTATTTCCGAATGTGTTCCGAATTTTTTAGTATCTTGTCCGGATTGTCTTTCTGGGGCAGGCTTCGGCGCATTTGCCGCAGTTCACGCACTTGTTATAGTCGATGACGGGGAGATTGTCCTGCATGGTGATCGCGCCTTCCGGACACGTTCTGGCGCATTTGCCGCACCCGATGCACCCGTATGCGCACGCATCCATGACGGCTTTGCCGCGCTCATGCGAGGAGCACGCAACGTAGACCTTCGCGTCGGCGGGAATGCGCGAGAACAGCCCTTTGGGGCAGGCGAGCATACACGCGCCGCAAGAAATACATTTATCGGGATCGACGTCCGCCTTTTCGTCCGCAATGCAGATCGCGTTTTCGGGGCAGACGCGCGCGCAGCTTCCGTCTCCGAGACAGCCGTACTTGCACACTTTGCGTCCGCCTGAGAGCTTTGCCTCTTCCGCGCAGTTTTCCGCGCCGCAGTAGGTGAACGCGTCCTTCGCGTTTTTGCCGCCCGAGCAGCGGCATACGCTCACGGTGGGCTTGGACTGCGTGAAGGGGATGCCGAGCGTTTCGGCGATGATCGCCTTCTGAGCGGATTCCGTCACGTGGCAGTCGGAGAGATTTGCCTCACCCTTCGCGAGCTTTTCCGCAAATCCCGCGCAGCCCGTACAGCCGCAGCCGCCGCAGTTCGCGCCCGCGAGGTGAGAGAGGATATTTTCGACCTTTTCGTCGGCGTTCGTCTTGCAGAATTTTGCCACGAGCAGGATACAGACGGTGAGGAGCAGCGCGATCGCGGCGAAGATCCCCAAAACGATGCCGACCTGCGCCCAATTGACGGACGCTAAAATCATATCAACCATATGCGCGCCTCCTTAAAGCAGGGCAAAGACGTAGAACGCCATTGCCATAAAACTTGCCGCCACCATCGTGATGGGGAAGCCCTTCATGCACTTTGCCACGGGAAGTTTTTCCATTTTCTCGCGGACGCCGCCCATCAGCACCATTGCGAGGGTGAAGCCGATCCCTGCGCAGAGCGCGTACAGGAGCGCGAACCCGAGATTCATCGAAATTCCTTCCGCCGCGCCCGAGACGACGGCTGAAAGGTCGTTCACGAGCAGGAGTTCCGCAACGCCCAGAATGGCGCAGTTCGTCGTGATGAGGGGCAGATAGATGCCCATCGAGCGGTAGAGCGCGGGCGAGAGCTTTTCGATGATCTTTTCCAGCATCTGCACGAGCGCCGCGATGACGAAGATGAAGAAGATGATTTCAAGGTATTCGATCCCGAGCGGCACCATCACATACATATAGAGCGGCCACGTGACGAGCGTTGCAAGGATCATGACGAGCGTCACGGCGATACCCATCGAGAGGGCGCTGTTCGTCTTTTTGGAGACGCCGAGGAAGGGGCAGATGCCGAGGAACTTTACAAGGATAAAGTTCTGCGAGAACACGGCGGAGATGACGATGAGAAGAATGGTTGCAGCCATGTTATTTCACCTCCGTCTCTTCCGCTTTTTCCACGGGCGGGAGCGGCTGATCGCCTGCCGGCACGCGAAGCTGCCTTGCCTGTTTCATGCGCTTTGCCTGATCGATCTGATTGGTGATGAGCACGAAGAGGGCGATGCAGATGCCGTAGACGAAGAACGCGCCCGCGGCGTTCGTAAAGAATCCGATTTTAAAGTCCATGACCTGAATGCCGAAGAAGGAGCCGCTGCCCAGAAATTCGCGGATGATTCCGATGAACGTGAGCGCGCAGGTCAGCCCGAGCCCCGTAAAGATGCCGTCGATCGCGCTGTCGAGAACGGGCTGTTTGCTCGCGAACGCTTCCGCGCGTCCCAGAATAACGCAGTTGACGACGATGAGCGGCAGGAATACGCCCATGGAGTCGTACAGATCGGGAATATACTTTTCCAGAACCATTCTGAGGAGGGTTACCATCGTCGCGATGATCACGACGAACGCGGGAATGCGCACGGTGTTGGGAATGACCTTCCGCAGAAGGGATATGATGACGTTGCTCAGCAGCAGCACGACGGTGACGGAAAGCCCCATGCCGAAGCTGTTGACGGCGGAGGTGGACATTCCGAGCGTCGCGCAGGTGCCGAGCACGAGTTTGAACGTCGCGTTGTTCGTGATAAGTCCGTCGTAGGCGATCTTGCCGTATCTCTTTATTTTCGTATTCATGCTTCGCCTCCCATAAAGACGGTGCGGAAACACACCAGCGCAGTATTGACGGCGTTGCAGGCGGCGTTGGAAGACCCGCTCGCGCCTGTCGCGATGTTGTAGATATCGTCCGAACCCGCGGTTGTCGTGAAGTAACCGCCTTCCGCAACGAGCGCGTCCTGTTCGGCAAACGCCGCATAAAAGCGGTCGGTGAGGTTGCCGATGTAACTCTGCCCTTCGTTGGAATCGTAGACGACCTTTTCAATGCCCGTGAGGGCGAGGTTTCCTTCCTCGCGCGTACCCGTGCAGGTGACGATCGTCCAGACCGTCACGGTGCCGTTGGAATATCCGCCTTCGCCCGTCGTCTGGAACAGATAGTTCCCGTCGTCGTGTATATAGTAGACGGCGTTCACCGTGCCGTACGTGTAGCTGCGCTCCTCGTCGGTGAGTTCAACTTCCTCCGCCGTGACTTCTTTGCCGTAGATTTTGGAAAGCGACCGCGCCAGCCGCTCTTCATCGGAGATATAGAGCAGATCGTTGCAGATCGCCAGAAGCGCGCCCGCCACCAACACGATGGCGATGAGGACGGCAAGGCTTTTAAACGCGTTGCTTTTGAAAAATGCTTTGACCGTCATTTGTTCGCCTCCTTTGTCTTTTTGCGGCGCACATAGCCGAAGGGGCGGGGCTTGATCGCAAGATCGATGAGAAAGACGAGGAAGTTCATCAGAAGAATGCAGAAGGAGACTACTTCGATGCCCGTCGCCTTTCTCAGCCCCGCCGTCAGAAGCCCGAGCGCAATAAAGTAAATGATATTGCCGAGCTTGGACTTGGGCGAAGTCACATAGTCCGTCGCCATGAAGATCGCGCCGAGGAAGAGCCCGCCCGAGAGAATGGAGGGGAGGAAATAGCCGAAGTCAAACCCTTCGAGCGCGACGGCAAACAGCCCCGTCATGCCGATATAGAGGACGGGCAGATACCATTTGATCACACCGCGCACGCACAGGTAGAGATACCCGACGAGCAGCGCAAGTTTGCACGTTTCGCCGATGCAGCCCGCAACGCCCGTGCCGAGGAAGAGGTCGAGGTTGGAGAGCAGCGCGTTTCCGTTCAGCAGGTTTCCGAGCTGCGTCGCGCCCGTGGAGAGCGCGTCGGAAACGCCTGCGCCCGTGCTTGCTCCCGTGGTGAGCGAAAGGTTGTAATCGAGGAGGGGCATAAAGTTTGCCGCGGGGTAGACGGTCATCGCCGTAAAGGAGATAAAGAGGAAGATGCGCCCCGTAATGGCGGGGTTGACGATGTTCTTTCCCGTGCCGCCGAAGAGCATCTTTACGACGGCGACGGCGAAAATCGCGCCCAGAACGGGCATATACAGCGCGTCGGGCGAGGCGGGCAGGCAGAGCGCCAGCAAAAGCCCCGTCACGAGCGACGTAAAGTCGAACCCTTTTACAAAGCCGCGCAGCGTCTCTTTGCCGTTCCGCCAGATCTTATGCTCCACGATATACCACACAAATTCAGTGAGCGCCGCGCTGAATACGGAGAGCAGCACCGTGACCGCCGCCGCCCAGCCGAAGAACACGATGCCCGCGGCGGTTGCGGGAAGGAGCGCAATGAGCACGTCCAGCATAATGTGCTTCGTCGTGCGCGGGGAACGGATATGGGGCGCGGAAGATACAACAAGATTCATGCTTTTTTCCTCCGTAAATTCTCTTTCGCCGTCTTGATCGCCTGCGCAAGCGGTCTGCGCGCGGGGCAGATATAGGAGCACGCGCCGCATTCGATGCAGCTCAGAACCCCGCCGTATTTGTCCGCGTTTTCATACTCCGCCGCGTTCGTGTAAAATTCCGTCTGCATGGGCATGAGCTTCATGGGGCATACGTCCGCGCACTTGCCGCAGTTGATGCAGTTGGTGGGCGGGTCGGTATTCGTTTCCTCCTTCGTGAGGAACAAAAAGCCGCCCGTCGTCTTGGTGACCACGCTGTCGCTCCCCGTGAGCGCCGCGCCCGTCATCGGACCGCCCGCCACGAATTTCACCGCGTCCTTTACGCCGCCGCACGCCTCCGCGAGCCGCGACAGGGGCGTGCCGATGGGGCAGAGGAGGTTTTTCGGCTGCGCGATGCCTGAGCCCGAAACGGTGACGATGCGCTCGATGAGCGGTTTGCCCAGCTCCACCGCCTCGCACACGGCGAACGCCGTCGCCGCGTTCTGCACGATCACGCCCGCGTCGGCGGGGAGTTTCCCGAGCGGCACTTTCCGCCCCGTGCAGCAGTAAATGAGCTGTTTTTCCGCGCCCATCGGGTACTGTTTTTTGAGGGAGACGACGGCAAGGTCGGTCTCTTCAAACGCGGCGATGGCGGCGGGCTTGTTCCGCTCGATGGCAATGACGACGTTGTCAACACCCAAAGCCTTCGCCATATAGTGCGCGCCGCGCACGATCTCCTCGCGGCGGTGTTTCATCAGCACGTCGTCGCAGGTGAGGTATGGTTCGCACTCCGCGCCGTTGATGATGAGGGTATCGACCTTCGCGGACGGTCTGAGTTTGACGTGCGACGGGAATCCCGCGCCGCCCATGCCCACGATGCCGCACGCCGCAATGCGTTCGCAGATCTCCTCCGCCGTCGGGTCGGAAAGGGGCGGGAGATAGGCTTCCTCCTGCGTTTCGCCCGGAGCGATGACGATATGCACGCACGTTCCGCCCCGTCCGTCGGGGCGTTCCTCCACGGCTCTGACTTCTCCCGCCACGCTCGCATGGACGTTGGCGGAGACGGTTCCCGCAGCTCTTCCGATGAGTTCTCCCTTTTTCACCGTCTGTCCGACGGCGACCGCCGCTTCCGCAGGCGCGCCGACGTGCTGACGGAGCGGGATCGCCACTTCGCCCGCGATTTCCAACCGTTCGGCGGGGAGCTGCTCGGTGGGTGACTTGTGTCCCGCGAGCTTTACGCCGCGGAAGAACGGTCTGCCCTTGATCGCTTTCACGCTGTTTCCTCCTTTTTCTTTCCGCTTTCCGCAAAAAACCGCGCGGGAAGCGCTTTCATCGTCCATATGACGACGAGCCCGACGACTGCGCCCGCGCCTGCGCCCATCAGACAGAGATAGGGTGCGTACGCAAGGAGCAGCATGGTTCCCGTCAGTCCGCAATAGACGAACAACTGTACCATATTGTGAACGATCGCACCCGCCACCGAGACCGCAAGAAAACTGACGCGGGGGAGCGCGAAGAGGAGAACGCGGGTGATAACCGTCGAAAGGACGCCTGCCGTCATGCTGTAAAGGAGCATCGAGAGGTTTCCCGCAAAAAGACTGCCCAGAAAGGTGCGCACCAGAACGACGGCGAGCGCCTCGGGCAGCCCGTAAAGGAGCAGAGCGAGCAGAGAGAAGATATTGGCAAAGCCGAGTTTCGCGCCCGGCAGAAAGGGCATGGGAATCAGGCTTTCCAGCAAGAACGCCGCAAGCCCCAGCCCCGTCAGAATGCCGAGCGCGGCGATCTTCCGCCCCGCGCTCCTTGTACGGTTTTTCTCCATATACGCAGTATTATAATTTTGTCGCGCGGGAAAGTCAATTAAATGGGCGGCGCGCATGGCAAAACTTCCTTCGCAAAAACAAAAGGCGGCTATAACCGCGGCATATAGCGGATAATTTCCCGCTGTCAACCGAAACGAACATTTTGCGTTTGCGGCGATTGGTTGAACGGGCGGGAAATGTGTGCTATAATCGTATTATCGTAAAATAAAGGAGAAATTGTATGATCATCCGGAACGAATTGTTCGCGCGCAACCTTGCCGCCCTCCGCCGCGCGAACGGGTTTACGCTGGAAGAGGTCGCCGTGCGCGTCGGCACAACGCGTCAGGCGGTCGGAAAATGGGAGCTTGGCGAAAGCCTGCCCGATCTGCCGCATACCGCCGCGCTTGCCGAACTGTACGGCGTAACGGTGGACGCGCTCATTTCGCACGACGAATCGACGCTCGGCTATCCCGTTCCGCCCAAGGGAAAACACATTTTCGGCATTGTCACGGTCGGGGAGCGCGGGGAAATCGTCCTTCCCGAACGCGCGCGGGAGATATTCGGTCTGCAACGGGGTTCGCAGCTCGTCGTACTCGGCAGTGAAACGGCGGGCGAACGCGGCATTGCGCTCGTGGAGAGCGAACTCATGTTTTCGTACGCGGAAAAAATTATGAAGCAGGCGGGGAAAGAGGAATGAACGCGCTGGAAGTGTGCGGACTGAATAAAAAATACCCCGCTTTTACGCTCGAAAGTGTCTCGTTCTGCGTAAAAAGGGGGAGGATCGCGGGTTTTCTCGGGCGGAACGGCGCGGGCAAGAGCACGACGATGAAGGCGATCGCGGGACTTGTCTGCGCGGACAGCGGGGGCGTGCGCATCTTCGGAGAGGAACGGCAGGCGGGCGGCGGACTGCCCGCGTCCGTCGGCGTCCTGTTCGGCGGCGCGGAGTTTTATTCCCGCCGCAGGCTGGGGTCGGTCGCCTCCGTCTTTGCCCGCTTTTATCCGCAGTGGAACGAAGCCCGTTACCGCCGCCTGCTCGGGCAGTTCTCGCTCGACGAGCGCAAACGCGTATGCGAACTTTCCAACGGCATGAAGGTGAAATTTCAGCTCGCGCTTGCCTGCTCGCACGGCGCGGAACTGCTCGTTCTGGACGAGCCGACGAGCGGGCTCGATCCCGTCTCGCGCGCCGAAGTGCATTCGATCCTGCGCGCGTTCGCGCACGAAGAGGGCGGCGCGGTGCTGTACTCCACGCAGATCGTCGCCGACCTTGAAAAGTGCGCCGACGACGTAATTTATATCCGCGGCGGGAGAATCGTCCGCGCCGACGAAAAGGGGGCGTTTCTGCGCGCCTACGCGCAATCGGACGGTACCATGCCCGCGCTGGAAGAGATTTTTCTCAAAGAGGAGGGCGTCTGTGAAGGCTTTGCTCTGTAAGGAACTGCGCCTTGCCGCGCACCCCACGCTCTTTCTCTTTACCGCGTTCGGCGCGCTCGTTCTCGTGCCGGATTATCCGTATGGCGCGGTCTTTCTGTTCGGCTGCCTCGCCTGTATGATCACGTTCCAATACGGGCGGGAAACGAACGACGTTCTCTTTTCCGCGCTCCTGCCCGTCTCGCGCGGGCAGATCGTGGCGGCGCGCCTTGTTACGGTGTGTGCGATGCAGCTTTGTCAGCTCGTGCTCTCTCTTCCGTTCGCCTTCCTGCGCGTGCGGCTGTTTCCGCAGGGAAACGCGGTCGGCATTGAGGCGAACGCCGCCTTTTACGGGTGTATGCTGCTTGCGTACGCGCTCTTTAACCTCGTCTATTTTGCCGAATTTTACCGCACGGCGTATCGTGCGGGCGCGGCGTTTTTCAAAGCGTTTCTGCCCGTTCTCGTCGTGATCGCCGCCATGGAGACGTGCGCGCACCTTCCCGCAACTGCCTTTATGGACGGCGTTTCCGCCGACGCGCTCGTAAAACAGCTCCCCGTGACGGCGGCGGGGCTTGCGGCGTATCTCGCGTGCAATCCGCTCGCATGGGCGATCGGATCAAAACGCTTTCGGCGCGTCGATCTGTAACCCGCTTGACAGGCGCGCGGCGTTTGTGTTATACTTGCGCCATGCAGACGATATATGACGTGATCGTTGTGGGCGGCGGCATCGCAGGCTATACTGCCGCGCTCACCTTAAAGAGTTTGAGAAGAAACTGCCTCTGGCTCGGGACGGACCCTTTCGGCGAAAAACTGACCAAGGCGGAGTATGTGCGCAATTTTCCCACCCTCGTGGGGGACGGGAAGCTGTTCGCCGCGCGCCTTTCCGAGCAGATGGCGCATGAGGGGGTCGTCTTTACCAAGGGCAGGGCGGACGGCGTTTATGCGGGCGATCCGTTCACCGTGACGGCGGGGAGCGAACTGTATCAGGGCAGAGCCGTCATTCTCGCCACGGGCGTGGAGACGGCGGGCGCAGTCCGCGGCGAACGCGATTTCGTGGGGCGCGGCGTGAGCTATTGCGCCGTGTGCGACGGCGCGCTGTACAAGGGCAAGACGATCGCCGCCGTTGTCGGTGCGGAGAAATTCGCCGAGGAAGTGGAATACCTTGCGGGCTTTGCCGGGACGGTACACGCGTTCTGCCTCTATCCGAACGCCGCGTTCAAGGCGGAGAACGTCGTCGTCCATGCGGAAAAGCCGCTTGCCGTGGCGGGCGGTCTGCGCGTGGAAAAGCTGATTTTAAAAGAGGGCGAGCTTGCCGTGAGCGGGGTGTTCTTCCTGAAAAACTCCGCGCCGCCCGCCGCGCTCGTGGGCGGGTTGGAGACGGAGGGCGACGCCGTGAAGGTCGCGCGCGACTGCTCCACGAACATTGCGGGGCTGTTTGCCGCGGGCGACGTGACGGGCAGACCGTACCAATACGCGAAGGCGGCGGGCGAGGGGCTTGTCGCGGCGTATTCCGCGCACGCGTATCTCGGCGGGGCGGCAAAATGAGCTTTTCCGAGATCGAGCGTTCGATCATCAAAAAATACCGCAAGGAACTGTGGTGTCCGTTCATCAAGAGCGTGAAACGGTACGAACTCGTCCGCGAAGGGGATAAGATCGCCGTGTGCATTTCGGGCGGGAAGGATTCCTTTCTGCTCGCGAAGTGTATGCAGGAACTGCAACGGCACGGCGAAGCGCCGTTCTCGTTGGAGTTCATCGTGATGGATCCCGGGTACGCGCCGCAGAACCGCGCGCTCATCGAAGAGAACGCCGCGCGCCTCGGCGTACCCGTGCGTATCTTTGAGAGCGATATTTTCGCCGTCGTTGACAGCGTGGGAACGGGGTCGCCCTGCTATCTGTGCGCGCGGATGCGCCGCGGGTTTTTATATGAATTTGCAAAAAAATGCGGCTGCAACAAGATCGCGCTCGGGCATCATTTCGACGACGTCGTCGGCACGACGCTTTTGAGTATGTTCTACGGCGCGGAGATCAAAACGATGATGCCCAAACTCCGTTCCACGAGCCACGAGGGCATGGAGCTGATCCGCCCGCTGTACGCCGTGCGCGAGCGCGACGTTGTGGCGTGGGCGGAGTACAACGGTCTGAAATTTTTAAACTGCGCCTGCCGCTTTACCGAGCGCGTTGCCGACAAAGAGGAGGAGAGCAAGCGGCGCGAAATGAAACAGCTCGTCGCGCAGATGGAAAAAACCAACCCCGCGGCGGCGGATAACGTGTTCCGCAGCCTGCACAACGTGGCGCTCGACTGCATCGTCGGCTGGCGCAAGGGCGGCAAACGCGGGAATTTCCTCGACGAATATTAAAAAAATCGGCCTTCTTTTCAGAAAATCAGCCCTTTCCCCTTGCAGGACGGGGCAAAATGTTATATAATAGATACATAAGCCGCGCGTTGGCGGCGGGGAGGCAGGGTATGACGTTGCGGGCGTTACAGGAATATCTCGACGTCGTAAAATGGAAAGACAGCGAGAAGATCAGAGCCGATATGTGCGGGAGATACGCTCGCTGCCGCTACTGTACGCGTACGGAGGATTATCCCTGCGCGCGGGCGCATAACCGCCTTGCCGAAATGCAGGCTTCTCCCGTGCCCGACCGTATTACCGAGTGGCTCCTGCCCGAACCGCCCGTCAAGGAAAAATTCGGCGCGGAGATCGCCTCGGAAGAGGAGCCGCGCGAACTTCCCGCGAAATCGGTGGGAAAAGCGACGACCGAACCGCGCGCCGCAAAGCCTGTTTCGGACGGGGCGGAAACGCAGACTTCTGCGGACGAAGCTCCCGCACCCGCGGAGGGACTGCCCGCGGCGCAGCCTGAAACGGCAGAATCCGAAACGGAGCTGACCGAGGCTGTGCGGGAAACGGCGCAGCCAGAAGAGCCGCGCCTTTTGGACCGTCCGCGTTCGCACGTGATCATGCGCGGCGTAAAAGGGGAGACGCGCGTCTGCGTGCTCCGCAGAAAATCCGCGGCGGACGCCGCAGAGGAACAGAGCGAACATAACTCCGTCGGGTGATTTTTCACGCCGGACGGGCGTATGGATAAATACGCAATAATATATGGAATAAACGGGGATTTCCCCGTCGTAAAGGAGGTATAAGGTAATTTCCTGTTTATGGACAGTCGATGTATCTGGCTGTTGGTCGCGCTCGTGGTGTTGATTGCGCTTTCAGGGTATTTCAGCGCAATGGAGACGGCTTACACGAGCTTTTCCGCTGTGCGTATGCGCCGAATGGCGCGCACAAAAAAATCCGCGCGTCTCGCGTTTGCGCTGAGCGCGGACTACAACAGGGTGCTTTCCACGCTGCTGATCGCGGATAACATTGTCAATATCGCTTCGGCAAGTATCGGTACGCTTATTTTCACTTCGCTGATGGGCGAACAGATCGGTCCGACGGTCTCCACCGTCGTGCTCACGATCGTCGTGCTCATTTTCGGCGAGATCACGCCCAAGGTGCTTGCCAAGCGTCTGCCGGAAACGTTTGCCTGCGTTTCGGCATATCCGCTTCGTTTTCTCGTCAGCCTCTTCCTGCCGCTGAGTTTTCTGTTCGGCTTATGGAAGAAGTTTATTTTTTGCCTTTTCAGGCTGGGGAAGAAAGAACCCAAGTTCACCGAAGAGGAGTTCGGGATGCTCGTTTCGGATATCCGCGCGGGCGGCGTTCTCAACGATACCGAACACGAACTCATTCAGCGCACCCTCCGCTACGACGATCTGCTCGTCAAAGACTGCATGGTCCCGCTCGATCGCATGGTCATGGTGGAGTCGCGCGCAAACGACAGGCTGGTCTTTCACATCTTCCGCGAAACAAATTTTTCGCGTCTTCCCGTCTATAAGGGTACGAAGCCCAACGTTATCGGCGTGCTGTACCGCGCCGACTTCTACGAAAATATGCTTGCGGGCAGACGCGACTTTGACAACCTGATCCGCCCCGTCTCCTTTACGGAGGAGGACGAAAAGGTCTCCGCGCTCATGAAGCGGATGCAGGCGGGCAGGGAGCACATCATGATCGTCGGTTCGGAGGGCGACGCGGTGGGACTGATCACGCGCGAGGATATGATTGAAGAACTCCTCGGCGACGTGGACGACAAATACGACTTAACGCCCGTCACCGCGCCCGCCGCGCCTGCGTCGGAAGGAGGTGCGGTATGAAAACCGGACTTGTGATCGCGCTCGTCGTTCTCGTGATTTTCTCGGGATTTTTCAGCGCCACCGAGACGGCTTATACGAGCTTTTCTTCCGTCCGTATGCGCCGCTTCGCGCAGAAAAAACGCTCGGCGCGCCTTGCGCTCAGGCTCAGCGAGGACTATAACCGCGTTTTAACGACGCTGCTCATCGGAAATAATATCGTCAATCTCACTGCGTCCACCATCGGAACGCTGCTCTTTGTCGCGCTGCTCGGCGAGGGATTGGGCGCGACGGTCTCGACCGTCGTCATCACCGTCGTGGTGCTCATCTTCGGCGAGATCACGCCCAAGACGCTTGCAAAGGAGATCCCCGAGCGGTTCGCCTGCTTTGCGGCGTATCCGCTCATGGCGTTCACATATCTGTTCCTGCCGCTGAGTTTTCTGTTCGGGCTGTGGAAGAAACTCGTGTTCCGCATCTTCCGCCTGAATAAGGAAGAACCCGCGCTCACGGAGGCGGAATTCAAGATGCTCGTGACCGACGTCCGCGAGGACGGCGTCCTCAACGAGACCGAGCACGAACTCATCAACCGTACGCTGCGCTACGACGAGCTGCACGTCGGCTCGTGCATGATCCCGCTCGACCGCGTCGTCTGCGTGGACGTCCGCGAAAATTACCGCCGCGTGTATAAGTTCTTCCGCGAGACGAACTTTTCGCGCGTGCCCGTCTACGAGGGCAGAAAGGAAAACGTGGTCGGGATCCTGTACCGCGCGGACTTTTACGAAAACCTGCTCGCGGGGCATAAGGACTTTGCGCCGCTCATCCGCCCCGTCTCCTATACGGAGGAGGGGGAAAAGGTCTCCGCGCTCATGCAGCGGATGCAGAAGGCGCGCGAACACATGATGATGGTCGGCGAGGAAGGTCACGCGCGCGGACTTATTACGCGCGAAGACATGATCGAAGAACTCCTCGGCGACGTCGACGACAAATACGATTTAACGCCCGTCACCGCTCCGCTCAATCCCGTCGTTCCGGAAGCGGAAGAGGAGACGGAGGAAGAATAACGCCCTGTTCGGGCGCGAGGTGGCTATGCAGATACTCATTCCCGCGGCGGCGGGCGTGGAGGCTTCCGTCAAGCGGCAGCTTCGTTCCATGGGATACGGCGACTGTCCCGCCGTGCAGGGGAGGGTCTCCCTTGCGGGCGATTGGGCGGATGTCGCCCGTCTGAACGTACAGCTCCGCGCGGGCGAACGTGTGCTTCTCGTCCTCTCCCGCTTTCCCGCGCCCGATTTCGACGCGCTCTTTGAAGGCGTTTCCGCCATCGCGTGGGAGGAGTTCTGCTCCCCGCATTCGCAGATCATGATGGACGGGAAGTGCTATGCAAGTACGCTGATGGCGGTCAAGGCGGCGGGCGGCGTCGTTAAAAAGGCGATCGTCGAGCGGCTGAAAAACAGGCTCGGGGTGCGCACGCTGGACGAGCGCGGCGAGCGCGTCGTCGTCAACTTCGATATTTACGAAAACGTCGCGACCGTCTCGCTCGACACTTCGGGCGACGGACTGCACAAGCGGGGTTACCGCGTGCGGACGTACGACGCGCCCCTGCGCGAAACGACCGCCGCGGCAATGGTGGAAAGTTCCTTTTTCCGCGCGGGGAAGCCGTTTGCCGACGTGTTCTGCGGCAGCGGCACCATTCCCGTCGAGGCGGCGCTGTATATGCGCAGGATCGCGCCCGGGAAATTGCGCGGGTTCGACTTTGAAAAGTGGAAATGCGCGCCGCACGACGCGCTCGCACGCGCACGCGAGGAGGCGGCGGACGGCGAAGTCAGAGGTCCGCTCCCGCAGCTCGAAGCGTCGGATATTTCTCCGCGCGCAGTGGAGCTTGCCCGCTTTCATGCGGCGCGTGCGGGCGTCGGAGGGGACATCCGTTTTTCCGTGCGCGATATGCGCGCGTTCTCATCGTCCGAGCCGTTCGGCGTCATCATCTCCAACCCGCCGTACGGCGAACGGTTGAAGGAAGAGGGGCTTTCCGCGCTCTACCGCGATTTCGGACGGATGTACCGCGCGCTTCCCGATTGGAGCTGCGTGTTCCTCTCCTCCTATGTCAACGCAGAGCGCGCGTTCGGCGGAAATGTTAATAAAAAGCGACGCATCTGTAACGCAAAATTAACCTGCACGCTGTTTACATATGCCGGTAAAAAGCCCGAAAACGATAATTCAAAAAAAATATCATGAAGATATTGTGAATATCTTCAAAAATTGCGTCGAATAAGTTGACATTTCCATTATTTCTGTTATAATGATGGTAAGTTGGGATTGCCAAAAAGCAACAAAATGATTTCAGAAGGAGTGTAGGTTTTATGGAAATCAACGAGTATCTTGTTAAATTCTTCCAGATGGTCCGCGACATGGAGAACATGGATTTCTTTGCGGGCGTCGCAAAGCTTTCGAGAACGGAGTTCAGACTTTTGAGAGAAGTCGTGATGGAGGAGGAGAAGGGCAGAAGCATCATTTCTTCCGAGCTTGCCCGCCGCCTCGGCATCACCCGTTCCGCGATCTCCCAGATCGTCACGAAGTTGGAGATGAAGGGCATCGTCAAGCGCGTCGATTCGCCTACGGACCGCAAGATCGCGTACATCCGTCTTTCCGACAACACGATCTCCGTGTTCGAGGATCAGTGCAAAGAGGCGAACGGGATCATGTCCCGCGTGGTCGAGCTTCTCGGCGAGGATAAGATGAAGGCGTTCTTCGCGCAGTATGAAGAGTTCAATACTGCCGTCACCAAGGCGATCAAGGAAGCCAAAGGATCGTAAGCGCAGAAAACTCACGGGGCGCCCGCAAGGGCGCCCCGAATTTCTCATAAGGAGCAAGGCTGACTATGCTCAGACTCACCGGCATCACCAAGGAATACAAAGCCGCCTCGGGCAGCGTTCACGCGCTCAAAGGGGTGAGCCTCGAATTCCGCGCGAGCGAATTTGTCTGCGTGCTCGGACCTTCCGGCTGCGGCAAGACGACGCTCCTCAACATCATCGGCGGACTCGATCATTATACGTCGGGCGATCTCGTCATTCAGGGGAAGTCCACGAAAGACTTCAAAGACAGGGATTGGGACGTCTACCGCAATCACAGGATCGGGTTCATCTTCCAGTCTTATAACCTCATCCCGCACCAGACGGTGCTCGGGAACGTGGAACTTGCGCTTACCATTGCGGGCGTGGGACGGGAAGAGCGCCGCCGCCGCGCCGCCGAGGCGCTTGCGCGCGTGGGGCTGGGCAATGAACTGAGCAAAAAGCCCAATCAGCTTTCGGGCGGGCAGATGCAGCGCGTCGCCATTGCTCGCGCGCTCGTCAACAATCCCGATATCCTCCTTGCGGACGAACCCACGGGCGCGCTCGATTCGGAGACGAGCGTGCAGATCATGGAGCTCATCAAGGAGATCGCGGGCGAGCGGCTCGTCATCATGGTCACGCACAACCCCGAACTCGCTTACCAATACGCTTCGCGCATCGTGCGCCTGAAAGACGGGCTTGTGGAGTCGGACTCAAATCCGTACGCGGGGGGGGGTACCGATTTCACCGACGCGGAGAGCGCGCCGTCGGACGATCAGCCGATCGCCGAGCAATCGGCGCAGCCCTCGGAAGTCGCCGCAGCAGAGAGCGGAAACGGGCGCGGCGAGGACGGAAAAAAAGCCCGCGCGAAAATGAGTTTTCTCACTTCGCTCGCGCTGAGTTTCCGGAATCTTCTCACCAAGAAGGGGCGTACCATTCTCACGTCGGTCGCGGGGAGCATCGGGATCGTCAGCGTCTGCCTCGTGCTCGCGCTTTCGAGCGGGTTCAACAATTATGTAAAAAAGACGGAAGAGGATATGCTCTCCTATTATCCCGTCACGGTCACGGAGAGCGCGTTTGATATGGCGTCCATCATGACGTCGTTCACGTCGCCGCAGGATATGCCCGACCTTGAACAGATCGGCGATAAAGTCTATGTCGATTCCTTCCTGACGAGCCTTGCCGACGGCATGACGATCCGCAACAACATAACGGACGAGTACCTTACATATATCGGGCAGATGGATCCGAGCTATTATGCGGAGATCCAATACGGCTACGGAACGGCGATTTCCGATAATCTCTTTACGCACGTCGAAACGGCGAAAGATCCCACCGTTCCCGTCGATCAGATCGAACTTCAAACGACCACGCGGTCGCTTTCCAATCTGAAAGACTACTATATCGACGTCGTTTACCGCGTTGCGCCCCCCGAATACGACTATCTCGTCGGCTTTGCGGACTATTTCACCAACGTCGTTCACCGTATGCCGGGTACGAGCGATTTTTCGAGCGAAACGTACAGCGATTACGTTCTGTCGCAGTACGACGTCATTGAAGGCACGTTCCCTCAGAACGAAAACGAGATCGTGCTCGTCGTCGGGCAGAATAATCAGGTGAGCGACCTCACGCTCGCGCAGCTCGGACTTCTGAACGAAGTCAAGTTCGCGGAGCTTTTTCTGAACGGAAAGGACGACGCGGAGTCTGCCGATGAGATTCTTGACGAGTCTCTCGTCGATTTCAGCGAGATCATCGGCAAGGAATATACGCTGTTCTATAACGACGCGGTGTATGAGGAAAATGAAGGCTATGTTCCGCCGACGATGACTGCGCCGGGAGACAAGGAGAGTTTCAAATACGCCTACGTCGGCGAATTGGAGAATGCGGACGACCTTCACGCGGAGGAGAGCGAAGGGTACAACCTGAAAGTTACGGGAATCCTTCGTCTGAAAGAGGAGCTTTCTTACGGCTGTCTGTCGAGCGGACTGAACGTCACTGAAGCGCTCATCAACAACTATATCAGCCACACCATGGAAAGCGACAGCTTTGTGCAGTGGGTGAAAAATGACTCCGCATTGAAGCTCACGAATCCGCTCACGGGAGAGGATTTTCTTGATTCGCACGGAAACCCGATTTATATCTACATTTGTCCGTCTAAGAATCTGGTCGACAATTATGATATTGAAAGCGAGATTTCCATGCTGTTTTCGGGGTCGGTCAGCGAAGAAATCTATAAGCTCATAGAGAAATATTTATCGCAGTATAATGCGACGTTCATGCCCGAGAGCGTAATAAGAGCGCTCGGCGGCGACAATACCGTCACCTCAATTTCGTTTTATGCGCGGGACTTTGACAGGAAAGCGCAGATGCTCGATTATCTGGACGCATGGAACGCCGCGCACGACGAGAGCGAGCAGATCACGTATTCCGATACGGTCGGACTGCTGATGGGCATGGTGCAGCAGATTCTGGACATCATTACCTACGTCCTTGTGGCGTTTACGTCCATTTCGCTCGTCGTCTCGTCCGTCATGATCGGCATCATCACGTACGTTTCGGTCGTCGAGCGCGTCAAGGAGATCGGCGTTCTGCGCTCGCTCGGCGCGCGGAAGCAGGATATCCGCAACCTGTTCAACGCCGAAACGTTCATCATCGGTCTTGCGGCGGGCATTATCGGCGTGGCGCTCAGTTACTTTATCTCGATCTTTATCAATATCGCCATTCAGTCGCTGGCGGGGATCGCGGGGATCGCCGCGCTGCCGTTTACGACCGCGCTCCTCATGGTCGCCATCAGCATTGTGCTCACGTTGATCTCCGGTCTCATTCCCGCGCAGTCCGCGGCAAAGAAAGACCCCGTCATCGCGCTCCGCACCGAATAAAAAGCGCGTCCGCCGTCCATAATGGGATTACTACCATATGGCGAGGCATACCATGAAGAAGAAAAAAGTCAAAAAACTTACGGACGAGGAATACGAAAAGTACGTAAGAAGTCTGATGGAAAAGTAGGAAGCACGAAAAATTCCCGCGCATTGGCGCGGGAATTTTTTTCGGCACGATTCGCCCGCGCCCCGCATTCTTCGTCAGAATCTTCCTCCCGCCGCCGTGATAAAATACGTACAAAACGCGCGCGCGGGAGGAGCTATGTCTGCAAGAAAAATCGTCGTTACGTCGGGCAAGGGCGGCGTGGGGAAAACCACGGTCTGCTGCAATCTCGGCGTTCAGCTCGCGCGGCAGGGGCGGCGCGTCATCGTGTGCGATCTGGATTTCGGGCTGAACAACGCGGACGTCGTGCTGGGCGTGGAAAACCGCGCGCTGTACGACGTTCTGGACGCCATCGAGGGTCGCTGCCGCCCGAAACAGGCGCTCGTCACGCACCCGCGCTATCCCGCGCTTTCCGTGCTCTCGTCGGGGCGCACGCTCGAACGGTACGTCTCCCCGCAGGCGATCCGCCTCATTCTCGATACGCTCGCGCCGCAGTTCGACTATATCCTGATCGACTCTCCCGCAGGGATCGAGGAGGGCTTTCACCGCGCCGCGTCCTGCGCGGAAGAGGCTTTGCTCGTCACCACGCCGCACATTTCGGCGCTGCGCGACGCGGACCGCGTTGCGGGCATTTTGAAGAGCTATCGTTTCTCGCGCGTGGGATTGGTCGTCAACCGCGTGCGCAGAGACTTTTTCCGCCGCGGAGAGATCCTCGCGCCCGCCGAGATCGCCGACCTTCTCCGCATTCCGCTCGCGGCGGTCATCGCCGAGGAGGACAAGGTGCAGCTCGATAACGTCGTTTCCCGTTCGCGCACCTTCCGCGCGCTGGCGGAAGCGTGCGAACAGGCGCCCGAACGGGAGGCAAAGGCGCGCGGCGCGGGAGGAAGACGATGAAGGAAGAGGAAAAAAAGCGGATCGGCGAACTTCTGCATCGCGACAAGACGGTCATTTCCGACGCCGTCGAGGCGGCTGCCGTGCGCGATTTCGCCCGCGTCGCGGGGGAGTATTTTGAGCTGGACGGCGGCATTACCTTCTCCATGCGGGAAGAAAAGGGCGCATCCTGCGTCAGCATTTCTTTCCGTGCGACTAGAGTGAAAAATTTTACGACGTTGCCGT
>ERZ1090866.308-NODE-308-length-18539-cov-7.920201_pt1 | contig 18539 bp, 19 predicted proteins | sample MGYA00478477_ERZ1090866 | MGnify/ENA primary metagenome ERZ1090866 (study PRJEB33644, sample SAMEA5815737) | chicken gut metagenome | biome: Chicken; feature: Gastrointestinal Tract; material: Caecum | place: Ireland | collected 2019-01-01 | study: A study of the... | reverse complement strand
TTGAGCGTGACGGGAATGCTCCCGCCCGTGGGATTTTTGATGCCGACGGGCAGCTCGATGCCGCTGGAAACGAGGCGGTGGAGCTGGTTTTCGCTCGAACGCGCCCCCACCGCGACGTAGGTCAGCAGGTCCTCCACATAGGCGTAATTCTCGGGATAGAGCATCTCGTCCGCCGCGGAAAGCCCCGATTCCCCGATCGCCTTGATGTGCAGATCGCGGATCGCGTATATGCCTTTGAGGATATTTTCGCGGTTTTCGGGATCGGGCTGGGAGAACATTCCCTTATACCCCACGCCCTTGGTGCGCGGCTTGTTGGTATAGATGCGCGGAATGAGCACGAGTTTTTCCTTCACGCGCTCGTTGAGCCTGCCAAGGCGGCGCACATATTCGAGGACGGGCGCGGCTTCGTGCGCCGAACACGGTCCGACGATGACGAGGAGTTTGTCGCTCCTGCCCGCGATGACGTCTTTGGCGAGCGCGTCGCGCTCCGCCTTGATCGCCGCCAACTCCTTGGGCAGCGGAAGTTCGCTTAAAATCTCCTCTGCGGAGGGAATTTCGATCTGTTTTTCAAACATTTTTCTGTATCCTTATTTATTCCTGACGATTCTTCTGAATGTATTCGTACACCGCCGCGGGAACGTATTCGCGATAGGGTTTTTCAAAGGCGATGCAGTTTTTGACGAGCGTGGAACTCACGTGCAGGTGCTTCTGCTCGGCGGGAATGTACAGCGTGATCAGCGACGGGTCGAGATCGCGGCTCGCGTAAAAGTCCGCGTTTTCGTATTCAAAGTCCACCGTATTGCGGATGCCCCGCACATAGAAGGGCGTTCCCTCTCTTTTTAGCAGATCGGCGATGACGCCTTCCCAGCGCATGACGCGCACGCGCGGCTCGTCCGCAAACACGGCGCGGATCATTTCCACGCGCGCTTGGGCGGAGAACATACACCGCTTCTGCTTGTTTTCCGCGACGGCGACGACGACCTCGTCGAAGAGCGCGAGGCACTTGCGCACCGTATCTTCATGCCCGACGGTAAACGGGTCGAACGTACCCGCAAACACACATTTTTTCATAGGCTCCCCCGTGTTTTTCACACCATCCGGAAGAAGGCGACCTTCGTTCTGCCGTAACTGCGCAGATCGTACCGTTCCCAGCCTTCCGGCGGCGTTTCCTCGCGTTCGCTCTCGTACACGACGATCCCGCCCGCCGTCAGCCTGCGATAGCTCGCGATCAGCGAGAGGATCTCCGCCGCGCAGTCCGTTTTATAGGGCGGATCGCAGAAAATCACGTCAAACGCGCCGACGGACTGCGCAAGGCACGCGCGGTAATCGAGGTTGGTCGCGCGGGCTTCCTCGCGGAGCGCGGCAAGGTTCTTTTTGAGAATAACTAGGCTCTCGCGCGAGACGTCGTTGAACACCGCCTCCTTTGCCCCGCGGGACAGGCTTTCCAGCCCGAGCGCGCCGCTGCCGCAGAAGAGATCGAGCACGCGCGCCCCGACGAGGTTCGCGCCGATGATCTGAAAGACGGACTCCTTCACGCGGTCGGGCGTCGGGCGGACGTCGTTTCCCGCAAACTGCGCGAGCGCTCTGCCGCGGTGCTTCCCCGCAATAATTCTCATTTCCGCTTCCCCTTGACGGCGTTGATCTCCTCCGTGCGGCGGCTCTCGTCCTCCTTTCTGCGCTTCTCAACGTGTGCGCCGACGATATAGAACACCCCCGTCACGATCACGGGCAGGAGGATAAAGAGCAGCGACCAGCCGCCGCTGACGGGCGGATAGTCCCAGTTCTGTTCCCCGGGGAACACCGCGCCGCGGTACCACTGAATGGGCAGGATCGCCCACGCGGCGAACATATCGAGGACGAGTTCCGCCCAGTCCCACGTCGGCTGAAAAATCGCGAGCGTTCCGAAGATGAGCACGGGGAGCCCCACATAGAACCCGATGAGGAATCCCTTCCACGGGCGGTATTCGTGTTCGGGGCGGTGATCTCCGCCCGAAAGGATGCCCATGCGCATATTCTGCCTGTGCAGACAGCCCGTGAGATAGGAATCGAAATGCATTTTTCCGTAGCTGAACGCAAGGTGCGCGTTGAACGCCGCGCCGCCCGCGATACATACGCTGCCGAGAACGATCTCATAGACCTGCGTTCCGTCCGCGAGCGCCTGCAAGGCAAGCGCAATCAGGCTCATGAAGAGGTACATCATGCACGGCGTGACGGCGCGGTACAGGCACACCTTCTGGATCCGCCGGAAGCGCCGCCACTTTGTATCGGGCTTGGGCGCCTTCTTTTTCTTGGGTGTATCGTTTAACATACTGCCTCCGCGGGAACCCCCGCTCATTTCTCCGTTTTTTCCGTATGGATTTATTATACCGCGCAGAGCGCGGAAATGTCAAGCGTCGAAGCGTATGACGCCGTTCTCCGTAACGACGGCTTGCAGCGGAACGTCCTGTTCTTCCCGCGGAAGCCTGTCCGTCAGCTGCGCCGCGTAGCACAGCCCCACGCGCAGGATTTCGGGATGCCGCGCGAAATAGGCGTCGTAATAGCCGCCGCCGTAGCCGAGGCGATACCCCTCCGCGTCGACCGCGAGCAGGGGCGTGAGCGCGACTTCGCAGGGCGTGTCCTCCCCCGTCTCGGGCGCGGGAATGCCGTACGCCCCCTTTACGAGTTTCCCGTAGGGCGCGGCGAGCATACGCCCGTTTTCGATGCGCGGCACGCACACCCTTTTCCCCTCCGCAAGGAGCGCTTCTATGATGAGGCGCGTATCCGCCTCCGTGCCGACGGCGCAATAGACGAAAAAACGCTCCGCCGCCCAATAGGACGAACGGCGCAACTGCGCGAACATACGCCTGTCCGCATCTTCCGAACGGACTTCCGCCCGCACCTTTGCAAAGCGGGCGCGGAGCGCCTTTTTATCGCACATATTTCTTTAACGCCCTCCTGCCCGCGTTCACGAGCGTCTCGTACGCCGTCGTGCCGTGCGAACGGGCGTACGCCTCCGCGTCCGAGAGAACGCAGACCCGCCTGCCGAAGGGCATCTCCCCTTCGCGCACGCAGGCGTCCATGCACAGCTTTCCCTCCGCGCCCAGACCGCCCGCGCGGAAGAATCCGTCTCCGTACCCCACGCGCAGCGTGTGCAGCGCGGCATATTGCTTTTCCGCCGCCGCGTATCCCACGCCGCCGCCGTAGGGCGTTCCGCTCTGCGCGGCGTAGGCGTACACCTTCATGGCGGGTCTCACGCGCAGCGGCACGGGCGCGTTTTCGGGCGCGTACCCGTAGAGCGCAAGCCCCGCGCGCACCGCGTCGAACGTCTTCCCGCCGTACGCGACGCCGCCCGTCGCGGCAAGATGGCACAGCGCGTCCGGAAAATACGCCTTCACGCGCAGGCACGCCCGTTCAAAGGCGCGCTCCTGCGCAATGCGCGCCGCCTCGTCCTGCGGGGCGTAGAGGTGAGAGAACGCCCCCTCCACCAAAACGCCGCGCGCCTTTGCAATGCGGCAGACTTCCCCGACCTCGTCGGGCGCGAACCCGTAACGGTTCATGCCCGTATTGACGGCGATATGCGCGCGCACGCCCCTTCCCGCCCGCAGAACGAGCCGCAGGACGGGCGCGGAGGAGATCGTCACGATCAGCCCAAGCGCGCGGGCGCGGAACGCCTCGTCCCGCGTGAGCGGCGGCGTGAGGACGAGCGCGTCCCCCGCGGCGCCCGCATGAACGAGTTGCGCGCCTTCGTCCACCGTGGAGACGGCGAACAGCGATACCATGTCCGCAAGCGCGCACGCCACGGGATATGCGCCATGCCCGTAAGCGTCGTCTTTGATGACGGCGACGAGTGGGCGGCGGGCGGCTCCGATCACGGCGCGCGCGTTCTTCTGAATGGTGCCGAGCGATACGACGGCAAGCGTACTCTGCATACCGCCATCATATGCGCCCGCGCGAAAAAACGTCAGCCTTCCGCCCGTCAGTTCTTATAGACGAAGCGGCGGCAATGTTCGCATTCGACCACGTTCCCGCCTGCAAGTTTCCCCTGCTGGGCGAGCGGGAAGTCCATACCGCAGATACAGCGGTCGCCGTTGAGCGGCGCGATGATGGGGAAGATCTTCTCCTTGCGCTTCTGCTGATAGCGCTCCATCAGGTCTTTGGGAATATCCTTGGAGAGCGCGGCGAGCTTTTTGGCGATCTCGTCCGCCTCGGCGGCGTGGGCGTTTTTCAGCTCCTTGAATTTCTTGCTGTATTCCTCGCCCTGCTTCTGCATGGCGATGGTCTGCTTTTTAAAGCGGTCGTATTCCTCCACCGCGGCGTTGACGTCGGCGGTGAGCTTGTTCAGCTCCCCCTTCACGGCGCGGAGGCGGTCCAGAAGCGCCTGCGCGTTCTTTTTGTAGAAGGAAATATCTCCGCCCTCTTCGCCGACCATCTCGTCGAGGTCGGAATATTCCGCGATCTGACGGCCGATCTCCTCGGCGCGGGCGGCGAGGTCGTCGCGCAGGCGTTTCAGCTCTGCGGCGCGCTTGTCCTGCGCTTCCAGCTTCTCGCGCGCGGACTCCATGAATTTTTTCGCCTGCATGAATTTTTTGCGCTCGTCGCTCCCCGCGACCGACTGCTCGATCTTGCGAAGCTCCGCGTCTACCTTCTGATACTCCAAAAGCTGCTGTAATACCGACATATGCACTCCTTACATCAGACGCTCGTCCGTAAACACGTGGACGGGCGTCCCCTTTATTTTTTGTTTAAGATTGTCCGCAAAGCGGACGAAACCGTAGTTTTCCGAAGCGTAGTGGGTCATGAGCACGACGTTCACGCCCGCCTCGGCAAGCGCGGCGATGAGGTGGTGTTTTCCGTCCGCCGAGACGACGGTATCCGCCCCGCGCCCGATCGCGAACGCGACGGTCGCATCGTCCAGCCCCGCGCCGCAGAAACTCGCCACCCGCCTGACGGGGCGCTCCCCGTAAACGGTGACGCGCTCCGTCGCAAACCGCGCCCCGATCCCCCCGACGAAGGCGGAAAGCGACTGCTCCTCCACGCCGTACACCCTGCCGTAGCCGCCCTCCGAGAGCGTGTGCATGATCTCGCAGGACCTGCCGCCGAGCCCGAGCATCAGCTCTTCGTCGATGCCGCCCGGGGCGGCGTCGAGATTGAGATGCGCCGAGATGACGGAGATGCCCGCCCGCGCGCAGCGCAGCACGGGATCGTCCGCTTTCAGCGAAGATACGGGATAAAAGATCGCGGGGTGGTGGGTGAAGATGACGTTTGCGCCCACCTTCTTTGCCTCGTCCACGGCGCGGTGCGAAAGATCGAGCGAGCACAGCACGCCCGTCACGTCCTCGCCGCAGTCGAGAATGATCCCGCTGTTATCGTGAAAATTGTACGTTTCGCAGTATTCCCTGCTCAGGCGGAAGGGCGCAAGCGCGTCCACCGCCTCATAAACGTTCGTCAATCGCATCGGCGATCCCCTCCAATTCGTGTAATCGTTCTATCAGCGTTTCCCGCTGCGCGCCCTCCGCCGCGCGGAGCGCGAAACGCACCGTTTCGGCGTCTTTTTGGATTTTTCCGAAGAAATCGCGCGTCGGGTTCAGGAGATTATCCCGCCCGTAGCGCAGCTCGAACGCGGAATATACCGTACCGCCCTCGCGCGTTCCCGTGATCAGGTCGTAAAACTTCCCGTCGCGGAAGGTCATATCCTCGCCTATCCCCGCGCCGCGCGCGCACAGAAAGGCGCGCACTTTTTCGGCGTTCTTCATGGGTTGCAGCACGAACTTTGCGGGAAGGCGTTCCCGCCGCGAGAGAATGGAGACGATCTCCTCCCCACCCATGCCCGCGATGAGCACGCAGTCAGGCTCTTCCGTCAGTCCGTCCAGCCCGTCGCAGCAGACGGGAAAGCACCGCCCCGCCGCGATCTCCTCCCGCAGAAGCTCTTCCGCCTTTTTCAGGCAGGCGGCGCTCACGTCGCACGGATAGGCGCGTTCGCACAGCCCGTTTTGAAGCGCGTAACGGGTGCAATACCCGTGGTCGCACCCCACGTCGGCAAACACGCGGCACGCGGGGATATGCGCGCAGATGACGTCTAACCGCCCCATCAGTCGAGGAAGTCTTTGAGTTTCTTACTGCGGCTGGGGTGGCGGAGCTTGCGCAGCGCCTTCGCCTCGATCTGGCGGATGCGCTCGCGGGTGACGTTGAACTCCCTGCCCACTTCTTCGAGCGTGCGGGGCTTGCCGTCGTCAATGCCGTAGCGCAGGCGGAGCACCTTCTCCTCGCGCGGGGTAAGCGTATCGAGCACGCCGAGGAGCTGCTCTTTGAGCATGATGAACGCGACGGAATCGCCGGGCGTCTGCGTCTTGTCGTCCTCGATGAAATCGCCGAGGTGCGAATCTTCCTCTTCGCCGATGGGCGTCTCCAACGAGACGGGGTCTTGGGCGATCTTCTGGATCTCGCGCACCTTTGCAACTTCCACGCCCATCGCCTCGGCGATCTCCTCGGGCGTCGGCTCTCTGCCGTTCTCCTGCAAGAGCATACGCGAAACGCGGGTGAGCTTGTTGATCGTCTCCACCATATGCACGGGAATGCGGATGGTGCGCGCCTGATCGGCGATCGCGCGGGTGATCGATTGGCGGATCCACCACGTTGCGTAGGTGGAGAACTTGAAGCCCTTCTGATAGTCGAACTTCTCCACCGCCTTCATCAGCCCCAGATTGCCCTCCTGAATGAGGTCGAGAAAGAGCATTCCGCGCCCGACGTAACGCTTTGCAATGGAGACGACGAGCCTTAAATTGGCTTCGGAGAGGCGGCGTTTCGCCTCCTCGTTCCCCTCCTGCATCTTGCGGGCAAGCTCGATCTCGTCGTCGCTCGACAAAAGCGGCACGCGGCCGATGTCCTTCAAATACATTTTGACGGGGTCGTCCAGCCCGATGTCGGAGAGCGCCTGCTCGAACAGCTCCTTGTCGCGCTCGTCCTCGTCGAAGATGGTTACGCCCATCTCGGGGAGATTTTTATACACCGATTCGATCTGCTGCGGGGAAAGATCGTACTTTTCCAGAATATCGCACAGCGCGTTGGTGGAGATGCTCCCCTTCATCTTGTAATCGGACGCAATGTTTCCGATGAGTTCGTTCAGCTTTTCTTCCGTTACGTTCATTCCTTTCCTCCTGACAGGCTCTTTAATTGTGTTGTATATTCCATGATTTTTGCCAGAATTTTGCGTTTTTCTTCCTCGTCCGCGTCAAAATACCGCTTTCGCTCCGCGTCGATCTTTTCCGAGAGCGAGCGCGCGCGCAGCGTTCTCACGCAGTCGGAGAAGTATTTTTCCGCGGCGGGGGAATCGAGGTTGTCCCCGTAATCGAGATTGAGGATCTCGGCGAGTTCGCCGTCTGCGGGCATCAGGTCGAAAATGCCGCTCGCCCGCACCTGCCCCGTTTTTCTTCCCGACATCACATACATCGCGATGGTGCGGTGCGCGGGATCGTCGAACTCGACGGACGACAAATCGAACGCCGCCGCGTACGGCTTGCTCAGAAGGCACGCCGCAAGCACGAACCGCGCCGCCTTTTTATCCCTGCCCGCGTCGTCCTCCTTCGGTCGGACAGGCTCCGCCGACCGCGGAATGACGGGCGCGTTTTCCAGATCGCGCTGCAACGCGCCCACGCTGATCTGCGTTTCCCGCGCCACGCGCTTCAAAAGCTCTTCCCGCTCCGCCGCGCTCTCCGCCTCGCGGACGATGGAGAGCGCTTCGGTCACGTACTCCCGCTTTTCATCCGTCTTGGCAAGATCGTACTTGCGCTTTGCCGCGAACAGGCGGAAATCGATGAGCGGCATCGCCTGATCGAGGCACTGCCGATACCCGTCCGCGCCGAGTTTTTGCACCACGTCGTCGGGGTCCATGCCGTCGGGCATGGGTACGACGCGCACTTTCAGACCCTCCTGTTTGAGGATTTCCAGCCCGCGCAGGTTTGCCTTCTGCCCCGCGAAGTCGCCGTCGTAGCTGATGAACACGTTCTCGGTGTACCGCTTTGCGAGCCGCGCCTGCTCCTTGGTGAGCGACGTTCCCATGCTCGCGACGACGCCGCGGAATCCCGCCTCATAGAGGGAGATCGCGTCCATGTACCCCTCCACCATGATGAGCGAGGCAAGTCCGCCGGCGCGCTTTTCCTTTTTGACGAGGTTGATATTGTACAGCGTCTTGCTCTTGTTGAAGAGCATCGTCTCGCGCGTGTTCTTGTATTTGGCGCGGTCGGCGTTTTTCAGGAGCCGCCCGCCGAACGCCACCACTTCGTCCATATGATTGATGATGGGAATGATGAGCCGCTCGCCCTCGGCGTCGATGATGCGCCCCTCGTCGGTGCGGGCGCACGCGCCGCTCTCCACGCATTCCTCGGGCGTGTAGCCCTGCGCGAGGAGATAGGACGGCAGCGAATGATAGTCGAGCGACGCGCCGATGCCGAACTTTTTCACCGTCGAGGGCGAAAACCCGCGCTTATGGAGATATTCGATGTGCGCGTCCGTGCGCCCCGAATAGAGATTGTTGAAGTAGAACCGCGCCGAATCGCGCATGAGGGAAGAGAGCCTGTCCCGCTTCTTTTTCTTGGCGGCGGCTTCCTCGGCGGAGCGGTCGTCGTACGCCGGCACTTCGAGGTGCGCGCGCGCCGCAAGGATCTGCACCGCCTGCATGAAATCGACGTTCTCGTACCCCTTCACGAAACCGATCACGTCGCCCGAAACCCCGCACCCGAAACAGTGGTAGTATCCGTCGGCGGCGTTCACCGAGAAGGAGGGCGTCTTTTCGTGGTGGAAGGGACAGCAAGCCCAATAGTTGTACCCTCGCCGTTCGAGCGGGATATAGCTGCCGATGACTTCCACAATATCGTTCTTTTCTTTGAGTTCGCGGATAAACGCGGGGAAATCCTTCATACGCTCCCCTCCCGCGGAACAAACAGTTTTTTGAATACGTTGATGGCGTATCGGTCGGACATGGAAGAAAGATAGTCGCAGACCGCGCGCGCCGCGTCCGTCTCCGCCGTCCTGCGGTACAGTTCGGGAAGCTCCTCGGGGCGCTCGTAAAAATAGCCGTACAGCGCGCGGAGCATTCGTTCCGCGCTCTCCTGAATGAGGCGGTTGGCGTGCTCGTAGACGTGCTCGAACATGAACGAGCGCAGATTGTCGAGCGCGCGCCCCTTTTCTTCGGACATTCTCACGTACGGCTTGTCCTTCGACGTCTCGTAAATATCCAAAATCGCCGTATTGATGCGCGCGGAGGTATCCCGCCCGAACACCTTCACCGCCTCGGCGGGAAGTTCCTCTTCGCGGATGACGCCCGCGCGGATGGCGTCCTCGATGTCGTGATTGATGTATGCGATGCGGTCCGCCAGCGAGACCGCCGCGCCCTCCAAGGTAGCGGGGTTGCCGCTCTTGGTATGATTGACGATGCCGTTGCGCACCTCGAAGGTGAGGTTCAGCCCTCTGCCGTCCTTTTCGAGCACGTCCACCACGCGGAGCGACTGCTCGCTGTGGCGGAATCCCGCGGGATTGAGGGAGGCAAGCACGCGCTCGCCGACGTGTCCGAAGGGCGTATGCCCGAGATCATGCCCCAGCGCGATCGCCTCGGCGAGGTCCTCGTTGAGCGAGAGACAGCGGGCGAGCGAGCGGGCGATCTGCGAAACGTCCAGCGTGTGCGTCAGGCGGGACATATAGTGATCTCCGTCGGGCGCGAAAAAGACCTGCGTCTTATTTTTCAGCCGCAGGAACGCCTTGGAATAGATGATGCGGTCTCTGTCGCGCTGGAAGTCCGTCCGCATCGGGCAGGCAGGCTCTTCGCGGAGCCGCCCCTTGCTTTCGTACGACTTCGTCGCATACGGCGAGAGAAACGCGCGTTCTTTTTCGTAGGTCTTTTCCTTCATCTCACTTGGTTATTTCGCAGAAAGTATGAAAAACTCCTTGTTTTTTGGAAAAATTTTCAAAAAATTTTGCTTTATCGTGCGTTTTCCGCGCCCTCGGGCGGCGGAAACGCGGGCAAATCAGCAGAATCCGCCGTCCACGCCAAGCGTCTGCCCCGTGATATACCGCGCCGTCGCGAGAAAATACACGGCTTCCGCCACTTCCTCGGGCGTGCCGAACCTGCCGAGCGGGATCTCTTCGGCGAGCGCGCCGCGCTCTTCGGCGTTCAGACGTCCGTTCATCGCCGTATCGATGACCCCGGGCGCAACGCAGTTGACGGTGATGCCCGATGGCGCAAGTTCTCTCGCGAGCGCCTTGGTAAAGGCAATGAGCGCGCCCTTAGAGGCGGAATAGACGCTCTCGCAGCTCCCGCCCGACACGCCCCACACGGAGGACACGTTGACGATCGCGCCGCCGTGGGAAAGCATTTTGCGGACGGCGTGCTTTACGGTAAGAAACGCACCGCCCGCGTTCACGCCCATCACGCGGCTGAACTGTTCCATGCTCGTATCCTGCACCTGCGCGTAGAGCGAAACGCCCGCGTTGTTGACAAGCACGTCCAGCCGATCGAAACGGGACAAAACGCGCGCGACCGCCCCCTCGTCGGCAACGTCCGCGCGCACGAACTCAACTTCGGGAAGTTCCGCCTGCGCGGCGCGCGCCGCCGCCTCGTCGCGCGACCAGAGCGCCGTCACGCGGTATCCCTTTGCGGAAAAAAGGCGGCAGCAGGCAAGCCCGATGCCGCGCGTCCCGCCCGTGACGAGCGCGTTCACGCCTCTTCTCCGAACAGGCGGACGATCTCCTCCGCCACTTCGTCCACCGACTTTCCGTCGGTATCCACAATGTAATCCGCCACGTGCTCGTAGACGGGCGTGCGCTGCGCAAGGAGATTGCCGAGCGCCTCCGCCGTCTTGCCCGTATTCTTCAAGAGCGGGCGCGTCTCGTCCGCGCGCACGCGCTTCAACAGCGTTTCAAAGGAGGCGCGCATGAAAAAGATCTTCCCGTTCTGTTTGAGAAGTTCGCTGTTTTCGGGCTTCAACACCAGCCCGCCGCCCGTCGAGATGACAAGTCCGTCGCGCCCCGAAAGCTCGCGCACGATCTCCGTCTCCAACGAGCGGAAATGCGCCTCGCCGTAGTACTCGAAAATATCCGAGATCCTGCCGTGGCGGTCGGTAATGACCACGTCCGTATCGTACCACATGCGCCCCGTCATTTCCGCAATGCGCACGCCCACGCTCGATTTGCCTACCCCCATCATGCCGCAGAGTACAATGTTCATAACAAAAAGCTCTCCAATGCAAGAATATAGCTGTTTTTTCCGAAGCCGAGCACCTCGCCGCGGCATACGGGCGTGAGCACGGACTGGCGGCGGAACTCCTCGCGCGCGTGAACGTTGCTCATATGCACCTCCACCACGGGAACGGAGACTGCCGCGATCGCGTCGCGCAAAGCGTACGAATAGTGCGTGAACGCGCCCGCGTTGAGCACGATGCCGTCGTACGCCCCTTCCGCGTTCTGGATCGCCGTGCAGAGTTCGCCTTCGAGATTGCTCTGATAAAACGCAACTTCCGCGCCGCGTTTTTTGGCGTATGCGGCGATTTCCGCGTTGATGCTTTCCAGCGTTTCGCTGCCGTAAACGCCCTTTTCGCGCCGCCCCGTCAGATTGAGGTTGACGCCGTTCAGAATGAGAATTTTCATACCTTTCCTCCCCGATATTCATCCCATAACGCTTTTGCTTCGGCTGCGTCCGTCCCGCGGCGGAGATAGATGCAGTCCGCATAGTACGCCTGATAGAAGAGCATCGCCGCGCCGTTGACCGTCCGTTTATTCAGCGATGCGGCAATGCGCAGAAATTCCGACTGCGCAGGCACATAGATGAGATCGACCGCCGTTTGGCACAGGGAGAGAAGCTGCTCCCCGACGGGTTCGCTCGCGCCGCCCTCGAACGCGACGACGGGCGTTTTGCCCACCGTATCGTGCATCCCGATCCCCGTACAGTTGACGACAATGTCGTACGGCGCGAACGGGACCTCGGTCAGCGGCGAAAATCCGCCGATCTCGCGGTACACTTCCTGCAAACGTTCCTCGTCCCGCTCATATACCGAGACGACCGCTCCGCCGTCCGCAAGTTTTTTGCAGCAGCTTCTGCCCGCGCCGCCCGCGCCGAGCACGAGCGCCGTTCTGCCCGCGACTTCCACGCCCGCGTTGCGGAGCATGAGCGCGAATCCCTCGCCGTCCGTGTTATATCCCGTGCGCGTCGCCGAGACGACGGTATTCACCGCGCCGAACACCCGCGCGTCGCCCTCCGTCTTTTTCAAAAAGGGAATGATCTCCCCCTTAAAGGGAATGGTCACGTTGAACGCGTCGAAGCGGGAAAACAGCTCCTCCGCCCGCTCCATGAACTGCGCGGGCGGCACGGATACCCGTTCGTACGAGCACTTTGCGCCGAGTTTCTGCAAGATAAAGGTGTGCATGGAAGGGCTGTCCGACTGCGATACGTCCTTCCCCACGACTGCGAGATGTAGCATATTTCCTCCTGTATTCCGCGGCGCGCCCGCCGTAAAACGGGCAAGTGCATTCCGCCGATTTCAGCGATTATTCCGCCTGCGCGAGCGATTGCTGAATGCGTTCCAGCTCCGCAACGTACGTTTCGTAATTTAGCGAGAGCAGCGCGTATTCGCCCTTGCGCACGGGCGCGGTCACCACGATTTCGTCTTTTGCGACGTTCTTTTTATCGAGGAGAGCGAGGCGCGCCGCCTCCCGCGCGGGCGGGAGCTGCGGCATTCCGCCGAGCGCGGCGCGGCACAGCGTTTGCAGATCGTCCAGATACGCCGCGTCCCCTCCCGCATATTTTTTGGCAAGTTCCGCCTCGAATATGATACCCGCAAGCACATATTCCCCGTGCGAAAGTTTCCCGTCCGAAAGCTCGAAGGCGTGCGCCGTCGTATGCCCGAGGTTCAGGCACTTTCTCAGCCCCTTCTCGTCGGCGTCCTGCCGCACGATCTCCGCTTTGAAGGCAATATTTTCGGGGACGATCGCGGCGAGGAAGTCGCCGTCCGTCAGGCGATCGCGGTTTTCCCAGAGCGTTTCAAAGATGGGAGCGGACAGCGCGCCGTGCTTGACGATCTCGCCCAGCCCGCACCGCACTTCCCGCGGCGGGAGCGTGGCAAAGAAGGTGGGATCGGCGAGCACGACCTTGGGCTGTCGGAACGCGCCGATCAGGTTTTTGACGCCCGCAAAGTCCACCGCGGTCTTTCCGCCGACGGAGGAATCCACCTGCGCGAGGAGGGTCGTCGGAATCTGAATGCAGTCGATGCCCCGCATATAGAGCGCGGCTGCAAGTCCGCCGACATCCCCCACGACGCCGCCGCCCAGCGCGACGAGGCATGCGCCGCGGTGAAGCTGCGCCTCCGCCATTGCGCCGAGGAGTTTTAAAAGCGTTTCGGGCGTTTTATACGCCTCGCCCGCGGGCATGATATGTACGGGCGATTCGCGGTACGCGCGCCCGATCTTTCTTCCGTACAGCTCCCAGACCGTCCTGTCCGAGAAGAAGAACACCTCGCGGTATTCGGATAACAGCCGCGGCAGCGCGGTGCGGAGAACGCCTTCGCGGCAGACAATGCGGCTCTGTTCCGCCGTCTTTGTACGGATCATATAAGATTTCATTTTTCTTTTGACCTCCCGTTCCAAGCCATTGCAAACAATATATATGTCGGTTGCGTCAGGCGGGAAGTTCCCCGTATCGCTTTGCAAGCTCTTCCATGCGGTCGCCGCCCAGCCGTTCGAGCACGACTTCGGCAAGCTCGCAGCAGAGCGCGCTCTCCAAAATGACCTCGCACGCCGCAATGGCGCAGACGTCGCTCCGCTCCGTGGCGGCGCGCACCGCCTCGTGCGTGCGGTAATCCACCGTTTCAAGTCCCTTCATCAGGGTGGGAATGGGCTTCATCGCCGCGCGGAGCACGATCTCCTCGCCGTTCGACATACCGCCCTCGATCCCGCCCGCGCGGTTGGTTTTGCGGTAATATCCGCGCGTTTCGTCGTAAAAAATCTCGTCATGAACGCCGCTCCCGCAGCGGGCGGCAACGCCGAATCCCAGCCCGACTTCCGCGCCCTTGATCGCCTGAACGCTCATCAATGCGGCGATCAGGCGCGCGTCGAGTTTTTCCGCATACGTCATGCAGCTTCCGAACCCGCTCTTCAATCCCTTCACGCGCAGTTCGAGTACGCCGCCGCAGGTATCCCCCCGCGCGGCGCAGTCGTCGATCACATGCTTTGCGCGCTTTTCCGCCTCTTCGTCCATCATCATGAGATCGGCGGAGCGGCGGGAGAGTTCCTCAAACGCGTATTCGCCCCCGTCCTCCGCACCGCCCACGGCGCGGACGTAGCCCGAAACCTCGATCCCGAGCGCGCGCAGGAGCTGACGGCACACCGTACCCGCCGCAACGCGGATCGCGGTCTCGCGCGCCGAGGCACGTTCCAGCACGTTGCGCGCGTCCTCGCCGCCGAACTTTTTCAGTCCCGTCAGGTCGGCGTGCCCGGGGCGCACTTTGGTGACGGTGCGCGCGGAGACGTCGCACCCCTCGGGCGCCATATACGCCTTCCAATTCTCATAGTCGCGGTTCCAGACGGCGATCGTCACGGGGCTGCCGAGCGTCGCGCAGTCGCGAACGCCGGATAAAAACTCCGCCTTGTCCTTTTCGATTTTCTGTCTTGCGCCCCGCCCGTAACCGCTCTGCCGCAGCGCGAGATAACAATCGATCTCCGCCATGTCCAGCCGCAGTCCCGCGGGAAGCCCCTCGATGATGCAGAAAAGCCCCTTTCCGTGCGATTCGCCCGCCGTTGTCAGTCTCATATGATTTACTCCGTTTTTATGCAGCGTACTGCGTATTCATGGTGTACGTTCCGTCCGAGATACACGCGACGACCGTTCCGAGCTCGTCCGTGCGATAGCTTTCCGCGCCCGCGGCGAAAAGCCGCGCGAGCGTCTCTCCCGACGGATGTCTGTATGCGTTGCCCGCCCCGCAGGAGATGACGGCGGTTTCGGGCTGCAACAGCGCGAGCCATTCCTCGGAAGTCGAACCCGCCGAACCGTGATGCCCGACTTTTAAAATATCCACCTCGGAAAGGCGCACCGTCAGCGCGCCGCTGTCAAAAATATGCTCCGAGAGCGCGTATTCTTCCAGAAGTTCCTTCTCCCGTGCGGCGGACGCGTCCGATGCGAGCAGAACGCCGACGCCCTCGTAAGCGAGATAGAGCATCGCCGCCGATTCGTTCTCGTCCGTCTCTTCCGCCGCATGGGGCGAAATGCAGACGGCGTACGCGCCCGAACCGTCGAGCAGGCTCTTGTAGCGCGCAAGCGTGTCCTGCGCGCAGCCCTCCCGACGGACGGCGTCGAGGAACTGCCGGTATGCCGAAGTATCCGCGCCGACGGGCGGCAGATACACCTTTTCCACGGCGAACGCGCGCAAAATCTCCGTAAATCCGCCGAAGTGATCGGCGTCCGCGTGCGTTGCAACGAGCGTAAGCGAGGCAGGCGCAATGCCTTTGAGATAGCGGATCACATATCCGTCGTTTGCAAACGACCCGTCGCCCGCGTCCACGACGAGCGCGTCTCCGCTCGGGAACTCGACGATGGTGCAGTCGCCCTGCCCGACGTCGAGAAAATGCACTCTCATTTCGCCCTCCGCCCGTTCGGGAATCGCCACGGCAGGGAGCAGCAGCCGATACGGAACAAGCGCCGCCGTGATTGCAAGCGCCGCCACGATCAGCGCGATCAGACTGCATTTCACCACACGTTTGACGCGCTTAATTTTTACAGAACGCAGTCCCATCAGCGTTTTTTGCGCTTTTCCGCCGCTTTGATAGCCGCCTCGATCTCGGGAATGCGCGCCTTTGCCTCCTCATAACCGATCTCGAACATCGCGTCCGTCGCGGCGCGCGAAACGTCCGTCGGCTTGAAGTCGTAGAGGTTGGGGCGGAGCATCACGTCCGCCGCGTCGTAGCCGCGCGTTTTGGCGTTATCCAGCGTCTTTACGGGAACGAAATAGTTGATCGCCGAGCCGAGCAGGCGGGAAATGCGCCCCTTCTCCTCCTCGGGCTTGACGAAAGCGGAAAGATCGGCCGCCACCACGACGTCCGCGCCCATTTCGCGGCAGACGTCCGCGGGAATCGCGTTGGTATATGCGCCGTCGTAGAGCTTTCTGCCGTCGATTTCCACGCCGCGGAAGAAGGGCGGGATGGCGGCGGAGGCGGTGAGAACGCGCGCCGTTTTGCCCGCGTTCAGAAGCACGCCCTCGTTGCTCTCCGCGTCCGTCGCCCATGCGGCGAACGGGAGCGGAAGATCGGAGATCTCCCCTTCCAGAAAGTTCTCCAAAAACGCCTCGATGGGCTCCATGTCCGAGAACGGGCGCAGATTCTTGGCAAATTCCTTCTTATTGAGATTATCGACGATTCCAACCATGTCCGCCCACGTGTAGCCTTTGCAGTACAGCGCGCCAACGATCGAACCGATGGACGTTCCCGTTACAATGCGGAAAGACAGCCCCGCCTCGGAAAACGCTTTGAGCGCGCCGAGGTGCGCCATGCCCTTCGCTCCGCCGCTTCCGAGCGCAAGCCCCAGCTTGACTTCCGGTTTTTTGCGGGTAAATAACGCTTTGAATTTTGCGATGAATCCCATCCTGATTGCTCCGATCCCCTCTTTTCGGCTCTTATTGTACACTTTTTTTTGAAAAAAGTAAACTGCTTTGCGCATATTTCGGTATTTTTGCACAATTTTCACGCATTATTGTATCATTTGCCGCAAAAATAAATTTTATATTCAGATAAACCGATTAAGTTGACACGGCGGGGTTGGAATTGATATACTTAGTTAACTTTTAATTTATACATTTCAGGAGGAAAACCGGCATGAAACATCCCCTTGGCAGGGCGATTGCGGCAGCGCTGTTCGCAACCTCCCTGCTTACTTTGTCGGCGGCGATTCTTTTCCTTCCGCCGCTGCGCGCAAAGGCGGAAAGTTCCCCCTTTCTGCTCTACGTCAACGGCGCGCTCGCCTCGTTCGACGGCGGAACGCTCCACGCAGACGAAGAAAACGGCGCGTATTATTTGCAGCAGAATGAAAACGAGTATCTCCTCGTCTGCCCCGAATCCGACCTCAGCGAATACTCCGATCTTTACGCGGGCATTGGTGTTCCGAATATGCCGATCGCGGACCTCTCCCCATACGGCTACGGCTGGAATTTCGGAACGCAGACGGGCTCTTTCGACATTGCGCTCTCCTATTCTTACCTCGGGGAACAGCGGGAAGAGACGATCTCCGTCTATGCCATGCACGAAACGCAGGAGGAAGGCGTGTGGCGCTCCTCAGACGGCTGGCAGACGGAAAACGGCTCGTTCACGGGCGGAAATGCAGACGGCGCGCTCACCCTTCTTTTCCAAAGTGAAAAAGATATGCTCCTCACAGCCGAAACGGACGGCGGAGACGTTCACGCGACCGTCAACGGCGAAGAACAGATCTTAAAAAGCGGCTCGAACCTCACCGTCCCATCCGCCGCAGGCACTCCCACGATCATACAGCTTACATACACGGGCGACGGCAGGGCAGTCATAAACCTCTCCGAAAGTCAGCCCGTTTTTCTTTGCCTCGATTATGACGAACGCCTCGGGCAAGTGACGACGGCAGACGGAACGCCGCTCTCCGCGGGCGAACACCGCTTTGAGAAGGGCACGCCCCTCGAACTCTCCTTTTCTGCCTATGCGTCCGTTTCCTCATCCCTCCGCCCCGAAGAGACGGTCTCCTGCGCGTTGGACGGATTTACCGTCGGCGGCGAGGAGCAGACGGGCGGCGGTTACGCTTTTACGATTATGCAGGATACTTCCCTGAGCGTCCGCTTCCGAGAATCGCTCCCCTCGTTGCCGACGGGCGGGACGATCGGTTATCGGACGGCAGACGGATTACAGACGCAGACCTTTGCGGACGGCGGCATCATTACCCTGACGGACGTGAACGAACTCACCGTCTCCCTACCCGCGCCGAATGTCGGAGAGAGCTGCATCGTCACCCGCAACGGCGAGACCCTGCCGCTCGCCATTCAGAACGGGCGATATTTCTGCACGCTCACGGCGGATAAAACGCAGGAATCATATCTCCTCTTCACATTCTCCCGCGAGGGATATCTTCCCGCGCAGCTCTCCCTCACGCTGCGCATATGCGCAAGCGTGGAAAATATATCCCTTTGCGAAGATAATGTCTACGAGCGCATCTGCGCGGCAGACGGCACAATCGAACAGGATTACCGCCTGCAAGCGAGAGTGCGCTATTCGGACGGAACGGAGGAAATTATCCCGCTTGCATATTCCGAAAGCGACGCTTATATCTACGAAAGCAAGCTCTTCAACGAGGATTTTTCATTCGAGACGACCGCAACGCTTTGCTCGTCGCCCGCTGACTTCGCCGAATACCGCGCAGGCGTTGCCGCGCTCGGCAATTCCGACCAACCCGCCGAGGACGCCGCACAGCTTTACAATACATACCTTGCGCTCCTCTCGGACAGAACGCCTGAGGAGATCGCCTACGCGCAGAGCAAACTGCCGATTGCGGAAGTACTCGCCGCGATGCTTTCCGC
>ERZ1090866.307-NODE-307-length-18561-cov-7.889549_pt1 | contig 18561 bp, 13 predicted proteins | sample MGYA00478477_ERZ1090866 | MGnify/ENA primary metagenome ERZ1090866 (study PRJEB33644, sample SAMEA5815737) | chicken gut metagenome | biome: Chicken; feature: Gastrointestinal Tract; material: Caecum | place: Ireland | collected 2019-01-01 | study: A study of the... | reverse complement strand
AAAAAACTTATATTTTCCTGCTTATTTTCCCTTGACTTTTATTTGCAGGTCTTTTACTTTATTATCAAAATTTATAGCGCAATACCGAGTCTATATCTACTTTGTAGACGATATCAATGGTGCGTTCTTTTCCCGTGATTTTCGGTAAGCCGCCTACTACCACGCGGTCTAAAAGCTCATAGCACATTTCGCGGGTGAGTTCGGGCGCGTTCAAATACTTCTTGATGTCCCGTATAAAATCGTCCGCGCTTTGCTGTTTGCTTTCCGTTTCGGTCAATTTTGTTTCAAGCGTTTCGATTTCAACCGTAAGTATTTTCTGCTCGTCGGAATACTTTTGAATAAAGGCAAGACAAAGATTTTCGGGCATTTTGCCTTTCACTCTGTCCTCATAGGCGACCTGTATCAATCGGCTCAATTCTTCGATACGACGTTTCTTCGCCTGCAATTCCTTTTTCGCGGTCTTAACCGCTTTATCCGCAAGCTCGGCGTTGTGCTGCATAAATTCCTTTTTGATTGTTTCTTCGTCGAGTACGATCCGCTGCGCCATTGTCCGAATGTCGTCAAGGATTATTTCTTCTATGTCATGCGCCATGATATGATGGGAGAAGCAGATCGCTTTGCCGTATCGCATATGATCCCCGCAGTTAAACGAGTACGAGCGTTTTGTTCCGTGTACCGTAGTGTTCATCTTCATTTTGCAGCCGCAGTCCGCACATACGAGGAAACCGGACAAAGGATGCGTAAAGCCTATCTTTGTTTTCCGCCCCTGCGCAAAGGATTTCATTCTTTCCTGTACTTTATCCCAAAGCTCCTGTGAAATAATCGGTTCGTGATTATTATAGGCTATCACCCATTCGCTTTTCTCCTTCCTGTATCTTGTATGATTTTTATACGAAATGCAAGAGGACTTTAATTGGGGAAGATGTCCGATGTAGATCATATTTTTCAACATGATACTGACTGTGGTAGGACACCAGATCCCGCGCTCAATATTTTCTCTTTTGCTGAATCCGAGTTTATCGAACGCATACTGACGGGGCGAAGGAATACCCTCCAAGGTAAGAGTTGCGGCGATATTCTTCGTGCTGATACCCGACGCGAACATTTCAAATATTCTTACCACGATTGGCGCGACTTCTTCGTCTATGAGCGGAGTGTATTTGTCATCGTTTGCTTTGATATAACCGTAAGCGACTTTTGCGCCGAGTAAATTGCCTGTACTTGGTGTCTTGTTTTCCTGCAAATTTCTCTCCTCCGATGAAAAAATTTGCACGAAAAAAGGGCGGTGTACAAAATCTTACGAGAACCTAATCTCATAAAACTTTGTACACCGCCCGTTGAATAAGAGCGTGATCTTGCCACACTTCTCTCTTATTAAAACGCAACGCTGCACCTTTTCTGTGTTGGGGGTGAACCTGCTTTTCGCTATACGCTACTTTGCTCTTCTCTAATTCCGGTCTGCTGTTTTAGCTGCACAATAGATTTCCTATTGACGCAGTTCTGCTATGAAATTGTATGCGCACTTTTATCGTGCTTGCCTATTATATACACAAAGAACAAGATTGTCAAACGGTTGCTCGGCGTTTTGAGAAATATTTCGGTATAAATAGTGAAGTAATAGTGAACGGAAGCGGAAGTAAAAGCAAACGGCGGACAGTTCTATCCCGTTAAAAGAAAATTCAACTCACGGTATAAAGCATAAGAAGATGAACGTACCGCCGCGAGGGAAACGGGCGGATCGCCAAGCGGATTAGCGGCGACCGCCCGTCTTGCGGCGTTCATTTCTCGCTTTTAATTGAGTCGTTTTCTTTTCAGGCGTGTGCTTGGCTGCGGCGAGCGCAGCGAGCCGCACTTGTCATAGACAAGCTCACGCCTAACTGCCATTTATTGTTTTTGAAAAAGAAAATCAGCTGTCTTTTGATGCAACCTATTTCGTCTTTTGTTGCGTTTATTTCGCTTCGCGGTGCGTTCACGCGTCTACCCAAATGCCGAATGAGTAAAAATCATATATTTAGGAATGCCTTTTGCGGCATAAGAGGAGGACACCGCAGGTCGATAGAAGACGGAGTAAAAAATTGTAAAATTTCCCAGAAAAATTATATGCTAAACGATTGACATATTGCAAAACAGGGTGTATAATGTTTGCAGAAAAGGGATAAGGGGAGAATAATATGGTACTTTGTATCGGTGAAATTTTAGCTGATATGATTTGCGAAAGGCGTATCGAAGGCATCTTTTATAAGAGATGCCTTGGTGGTGCGCCTTTTAATGTTGCCTGCGCGATAAAAAAATGCGGCGGGGAAGTCGGATTCTACGGAAAAGTGGGCGATGATTCCATCGGAAAAGCACTTTTGTCCACGGCGGAAAAATGTGAATTGGATTCATTGCATATTACCGTCGATCCCGATAGAAACACGACGCTTGCCTTTGTCGATCTTGATGAAAGCGGTGACCGTTCCTTTACTTTTTACCGCAAAAACACGGCGGACTTCCATTTGCTTTTGGACGAAGTGTGCGATATGATTGCGAAAGCGAATATCGTGCATCTCGGTTCCCTCATGTTGAGCGAGGAAGATGGGCGTGCGTTTGCCGATGGCGTCTATCGGGAAGCAAAGCGGCAGGGGAAAAAGTTCAGCTTCGACGTAAATTTCCGCGAGGATATTTTCCGTGATCGGGCTGCGGCAATCGAGATATATCGTAAATACGTTCGTTGCGCAGACATTTTGAAGCTTTCGGAAAGCGAAATCGGAATGTTTTCGTCCGCCGCTACATACGAGGACGCATTAAAAGAAATCGCTTCGGACGGAAAGTTTGCCGTGCTTACTTTGGGAAAAGACGGCGCCATGTATTGTTATGAAGGGAAGTGTGAGAGGATAGAAACTATTCCGTTAAAGCCGATCGATACGACGGGTGCGGGCGATGCGTTTTACGGAGCTTTGCTTTCCAAGTTGGATCGGAATGGATTTGAAAATCTTGATAAAAGCGTATTTTTTGCCAACGTCTGCGGGTCAATCACCACGACGAGAAAGGGCTCGGCAGAAGCGGTGCCTTCATTGGAAGAAATCAATCAGTATTTATAATTCCGTCGAAGTCATTTGACGGAAAAAAATATTGTCAATATGTCAAACGATTAGCATATTTTGGAAAAATGAAAGGGGAAATTATGAAAGGGGCAGTTTTAGAACAGAGCAAACTGAAAAAATCGGGATTCTATAAAAAACGTATTTTGGAAATCCAAGAAAATTTCAAATTGTTTACGGTAATTATCGGCGTGATTTCAATTATTATGCTGATATTGAATATCGTAAATGCTTGTATGGGAAGCATCGGGCTTGGTTGGATTGTTTTCCTGAATATCGTTTGGGTAATATGCGCTGCCGGATTTGTTACCTATATTCTTTTAAGCGCAAAACGAAAACAGGAATATTTTCATAAAATCGACGAAATAACCTATGGAGATTTCGAGGGTGATTATACACAGTGCGAGGCGGAAGAAAACATAGAGCCTATCATAAAGGGAAATAGCATACGGCTTTATGAAACAGAGAAATGCTATTGTTTGGTCACGAACGGCGTGCGGGAGAAGTTGAACGGCTTTTGGACGAAATACAATTTCAAACAGGATTTCGGAGTGCTGTATTTAAGCAAGGAAGCATTTCGGAGTACGGAAAATGACGGAACTATCATTCTCGAAGGCGAGGATGAAACAATATGTTTAAGGAGGAAAGAAAAATGAAGAAGGTTTTAACGGTTGGTTGTTGTGCGGCTTTGGCACTTGTTTTCGTGTTGGGCGCAGGTTGCGGCGGTACAGGCGGCGCAGAGAAGGAGGAATTTCTCGGTTTGAAAGAGGGCGAAGAATTTACGACAGACACCGAAATTTCGATCACGCTTACCCGTCCTACTGGCAACGACGCGCAGGAGAAGTGGTGGACGGACACGATTGCCGCATTCAATCAAGATTTCAGCGGAAGGATTAAGGTTACCGCCACGACGCTCACGCGCGGTAACGGGCGCGAATACGAACAGAACGTGAGTTTGCAGGCAAGCTCCGGAACCATTTCCGATGTGCTTTATCTGGACGGTCCGTTTATTTCCACCTATGCAAATGCCGGCGTGATTATCCCGATCGACAACTATATTTACGAGGGATATACCGACGATTTCCTTCCCTATGTCAACGAGCAAAATACATATAACGATAGACTTTATGCGTTGAGCATCGTCGATTCCACCGTCTGCGTGTTCTACAATAAGTCTATTCTGAAAGATAAAAAGATTACCGTGCCCGATAAAATCGAGGACGCTTGGACGTTTGAAGAATTGAAGGACATCGCGACCTCGCTTACCTCCACGACGGGCAACAAGAAAACATGTTACGGCTTGCAGATTGCGGGCGACGCAGGCGAGTGGCTTTCGTATGCCTTCACGCCGCTCTGGACGGACGGCGTCATTGATGCGGACGGAAAGGTGACGACGGGTTACCTTGACGGCAACGCCGGCGTGGAAGCGGGAATGTATTTGAGAAGCCTTGTGAAGGATAAGGCGGTATCTTCGAGCGCGTCGGGGAAAGATTTCTCCGCTGCAACGCCGCTTGCCGCCATGGCGCTTACGGGAACGCAGAATATATCCGAATATCTTGCGCTCGGCGACAAGATGCAGGATTGGGGCGTTACGTTCTATCCTGCCGACGAGGACGGAAACATTGCCGCTCCCTGCGGCGGCTGGACGCTCGGCATTACGAAGAACTGCGCTACGGAAAAGCGGGTTGCCGCAGCCGAATTTATCAAGTATTGCACGTCGGAAGAATCGTGCGAGAGCTGCGCCCGCGATACGGCGTCGCCTCCCAGCAGAAAGTCGCTCTACGACACCATGCCCGAATACAGCGACAGCAAAAACGAAATGTATCCCGTGTATAGCATTATTAAGACGCAGCTTCTGAATTCGGCGCAGCTTCGTCCCAAAACGGTCGGCTACGAAGTATTCTCCACCGAAATGAGCAAAGCGCTCAATAATATTTTACGTGGAACGGATTACGACAGTCAGGCGAAAATTAAAGAACGCTTGACGACGGCTGCACAGCTGATTGACAAGAGTATTGCGCAGATCACGATTTACTGATAAGAGAGAGGGGGAAATATGAGTAAAACTTCTTTACGGCAGAAAAGAATCAACCGTACGGGGTGGCTCTTTATGTTGCCTGCCGTCCTCTTCGGGATCGTATTTCTTATCGTCCCGATCGTCATGTGCTTCGGGTTCAGTTTTACTGATTTTTATATGCTGCGCCCCGAGGCGATGAAATTCACGTTCGATAATTATGCGAATATCTTTCATGACGAGCTGTTTGGCAAGGCAATCGTGAACACGCTGTTTTTTGTGGTGATCACGGTACCCGTGCAGTGCGCTTTGGCGCTTGGGCTTGCACTTTTGGTGAACAAGACCTATAAAGGTTACGGTATCTTCAAGCTTGCCTACTTTGCGCCCGTGATCACTTCCATGACCGTGGTTTCCCTCCTGTTTGAAATTCTGTACAAAGAGGACGGCGGTGTGTTTAACCTGATTTTGAATACATTCGGGATCGCGTCGCAGGGATTTTTGAACGATCCCTCGCAGGCAATGCTCTGCATTATTTTCATGTCCGTCTGGCAGGGCGCAGGATATCAGATGATTATTATCCTTGCAGGTTTGCAGGGAGTTTCCAAAGAGCTTTACGAGGCGGCGGAGCTCGACGGCGCGTCGGCGTGGAAAAAATTTACCAATATCACGCTTCCCGGCATTGCGCCTATTTCGAGCTTCGTTTTGGTCATTACTCTTGTCGGTGCGTTCAAAATGTTTACGCAGGTCCAAATTTTAACGCCGGACGGCGGCGTGGATTATTCCACGATAACGATCGTATATTACATTTTCCAAAAGGGCATGAGCGAGAAGCTTGTAGGGTACGGTTCGGCAATTTCCATGCTGTTTACGATTGTATTCGTTCTTGCAAGCGTGGGTAAAAACTTTGCGTTGAAGGGCGTCGATAAATATAAGAGTTATCGTGCGGAAGTCATCGGAGGAGGGTGCTGATATGGAAGAAGTCGTCATGACGGAAATTCAGGAGCAGTCTCCGAAAAAGGAAAGAAAAGTAAAGACAAACGGAAAAACGAGAAAGACCGTTCACAAGGTCGTTATGTATATCGTGAACGCTCTGCTCGGGATTATCTTTCTGTTTCCGCTCATTTTCCTTTTTGTTTCGGCGTTCAATCCCGCGAGGGACTTGCCTTCGCAAATCGGTTCGTTCGGCGATCTAATGCCCGAATATCTTACGTTTTCCAATTTTGCGTCGGTGTTCACGCGCATTCCCATGCTGCAATATTTCGGGAACACGCTTCTCTATGCGCTTGGCACGGTGTTCGGCGTGCTTGTGGTCAATTCGATGGCGGGGTATGCGCTTGCCAAAATCAATTTCAAGGGAAATAAGCTCGTCTATAACTTTATCGTTATCATGCTGATTATTCCGTTTGAAGGGATCACGCTTTCGCTCTATCTCGTCGTTCGGGCGTTCGGGATGGTCGATACGCCGCTTGCGGTGATTTTGCCGAGCTTTTTCAGTTGCTTTTATATCTTTATGTTCCGTCAGTTCTTTATCGGCGTTCCTACGGCGCTCATAGAGGCGGCTGAAATTGACGGCGCGGGGTCGTTCACGACCTATTTCAGAATCATTGTTCCCACTGCCGTTCCCGTGTTTATTACAGTGTTCATTTTGGAATTTATCGGGAAGTGGGGCGATTATTATTGGCCGCTCTTAACTTTGACGAACAGTCAATGGTATAACGTGCAGCTTGCAATTAAATCTTTCAGTACTGCGTCGCCCTATCATTGGGGCACGGTGATGGCGTCGCTTGCCGTAGTAACCGTTCCGGTGCTGATTGTATTTATGTGCTTGCAGAAATATTATATCGAGGGAATTGCCACGCAGGGCATTAAGGATATGTAAGGAGGAAATCATGGAAAGACCGAAAATACATTTTGCGCCCGCAAAGAATTGGATGAACGATCCAAACGGGACGATATTCGACGGGAAAAACTTTCATTTGTTTTATCAGTATAATCCAGAAGGGAGCGATTGGGGCAACATTCAGTGGGCTTACGCGACGAGCGAAAATTTAATAGATTGGAAGAGAAAAGGGATCAAGCTTTCGCCCGATACGAAAAACGGCGAACGTTACTGCTTTTCAGGGTGTGCCGCAAAGGTTCCGAACGGATATAAAATCTACTATACTTCGATCGGGTACGAAGAGGACGCCGTACAGCGTCATGCGAAGCAGCTCATCTGTGACGCCGACGGCAATTTTTCCGACATCAAGCGCAACGGCTGCGGTATTTTTGCCGACGTTCACCCTTTTCCCGTGGCGGAGTGGCGCGATCCGTTCGTATTCGAGTGGAACGGCACGCATTATATGGTCATGGCGGGAATTTCCAACAGAGGGCATATTTTTCTTTATCGCGCAACGGATCAGGACCTGAACCATTGGGTGTACGAAGGTATTCTTTTTACGCCCGAATGTGAAACGGATATTCCCGAATGTCCCAACGTGGCGGTGTTTGGCAAAAAAATCGTACTTTTGTATTCGCTTGCCAAAGCAAACGTTGTAAAATATGTCATAGGAGAGTTCAACGGTAAAGAGATGACGTTTTTGAACGAGGATTTCGTCGATTACGGAGTAAACTGTTTTTACGCAACCAACCTTGCAATCGGCTACGGCGGCGAGGTCGTACTGTTCGGTTGGCAGAAGGAGAGCCTGATCGGAAGTTCTTCCGTAGACGGTACATACAGCGGTTGTCTTGCAATTCCCCGTATTATGCGGCTCAACGGGAACAAAGCTGAATTCCATTTTACCAACAATCTTTTGAGCCTATATAAGCGCGAATTGCCCGTAACTTCGATCAACGGGAAATCCGTTTGCGACGGCGGGGGCGCGGAAATTTCGCGCATGACCTTCACGGCAGAGAAGAATTCACAGGTCGAAATTTTGAAAAGCGAGCACGAGAGCGTTTTGCTCGACTTCGGTGAAGAGAAACTGCGCATTATCCGCAACAGTTTGACGAAGCAGGCAGATGAACGCATTTTGGAAATGAAATCAAACGGAAAGAATTTTGTGGAGATCATCAGCGATGGTACGATCGTGGAAATGCTCGTGAATAATCAGGCAGTCAGTTTCCGTTTTTATCGGCAAAATAAAATCAAGACGCTGTTCAGGCAGCTTAGCGGAAATGTGAGTGATGTTCACGCCGCCGAGTTGAACGGAGCAAAAATTTCGGGCGAATAAGGGGTTACTATGAAGGGGAAAAAGATTTTATGCGGGCTTGTTTCGGGTGTTCTTGCCTTTTCCGTATGCGCGTTTACGGCGTGCGGCGGGGGAATCGAGAAAGATTATGCGTACGTAACCGAAGATTTGTCCGAGAAAAATGCCAACGAGCTGGAAAATCTTGCAACCTATTCGGCGTTCTATAAGCCGCAAGACGGCAGCCGCGTGGGCGATACGATGCCTTTTTACGAGAACGGCGTGTATCATATCTTCTATCTGAAAGACGGCGGCGGCACTTCCTCGCACCCTGTTTATAGGGTAGATACGACCGATTTCGTTCATTACGAGGAAAAGGGGCTTGTGCTTCCCGCAGGCGATTCCAATAGCGGAGAGTCAATGATCGGTACGGGCAGTGTCGTAAAACACAACAATGATTATCTGTTCTTTTATACGGGACACCCCGCAACGGGCGCGGAAACGGTGCGCGTTGCGATTTCGGAGGGGAATCTCGACAGCTTTGAAAAGAAAGAGGACTTTATTCTTTCTCCCGCCGATTACGGCTTTGTCAACGATTTTCGCGATCCCGAAGTGCGGTGGAGCGAGGCGGACGAATGCTATTACTGTATCGTTTCCACGCGCAAAAACGACCGTGCCGTGCTTGCACAGTTTGCTTTGAGCGAAACGTTGGAAGTGTTGGGAGAACCGAGCATTCTTTACACCGATACGCGCGGTTTTAACGTGTTGGAATGTCCTACGTATTTCGAGTGGAACGGAAGATATTACATCACCTATTCCGCGCAGGATCTGAACATGGGCGACACCGACGATCTGACGAGCTCATCGTATGCGCTCTCGGGCAGCAAGGGTTGCATGTATTATCTTTCTTCGGAGAATCCATTCGAGGGCTGGCGGGAGCTCGCAAACCCGCAGCTTGACAGCAAGGTGTTTTACGCCGGTAAGGTGGCGCGCGGGAGCGATATGATGCTCGTCGGCTGGGCGGCGCAACGTGACGTGAACGCAACCTACAAATACGCATGGGGCGGAAATTTGGTAGCGCATAAGCTCGTTCAGAACGAGGACGGCGTTCTCTCCCTTACCTATCCGCAGGCTTATGCAAGTCATTTCGACGTAAAACAGCCGCTTCTTATTAAAGATCAGGCGGGAGAAGAAACGGATAGCTTGTCGCTCATCAGCTCCAACAGCTTTTTCAATCCCATTGCGAATGAAAAGCTCGAATACCGTTTGAGCATGAACGTCAATTTTTCCTCCGATGCTTCGGAGTTCGGATTGGTGTTCGGGTTAAAGGATAATTTGTACGACGCGGTCAAGGTGACCATCAATCCGCTTGACGGAAAGATTAAGGCGCAGTACGGACAGAACAGCGAAATTGCGAGCAATTTCCTTACTCTCGAAGCGGATACCGATTATCACATTGACGTGTTTGTGGAAGGCTCGAATTTCGTGCTTTATATCGAGGGCGTAGCGTTTACCTTTAAGGTGCGTAACGTCGGCAACCGCAGAATTGCGTTGTTTGCCCAGGACGGTATCGTGGAATTTTCCGATATCGCCATGTTTGCGCCTTCCGAAAACGATTTGGACTTTACGGGCAGTTTCGCTCTGTCAAGCGGTGAAAGCAAGGAATTTTCGATCACGCCTCAAACCGACTGTTACGTGAGCGTCGACGCGGCGTTTTTGACGAGCGGTGAAACGGAAATAGAACTTCTGAACGATGGGAAAGCGGTTGCTTCTGCAAGCGGGAAAGACGCGGTGTCGCTCTACGGATATGCAAACGTAAAAGCGGGAAAGACCGTTACCGTTCGCGTGAACGCAAAGGAGAACGTGACGGTCACGGGCGCGATCGACGGTGCGCAAACGCACTACGTTCCCGTGCGTAATATTTCGGCGAAAGCAAAGAGTGAGAACAAAGGCGCAAGTGCGCGGGTCGAGAACGAGGGATATGCTTCGTTTCACGCGCTCGTTGAATTAAACGATAAAGCGGTTGAGGGAACACTCGTCGTGCAAAAGAACGGCGAAACGGTTTCAACCGTGGAAGTAAAAGAAGGTTATGCGCATGCTTTCGGCGGGGTAGAGGCGGAGAGCGGCGACACGCTTTCGGCGTTCGTGGATTTTAACGGAGAGGTCAGTCATTATTCGTTGCTTTTCCTCGGCGGCGCTACCGAGCAGCAAAGCAATTTGTTGCCGCTCGGCGTGAACGAACGGGAATTCGTTCATTCGTTTGACGTGGAAATCACGGCGGGCAATCAATCATTCGTTACGGCGAAGGACAGCTTCGGCGAGCAGGGCACGAACGGATTCGTTTATACCTACGGAAAATCGATTGACGAAATGAAGCCGTGCTCCAACTTTAACGAGAACGCCGACGAGGAATGGGATGTGAAATATACCGAGCCTTCGGCTTCGAGCGATTTAGAGGTCAAAGCGGACTGGATTAAGACGGGCGGACACTATTCGGCGGGCGTTACGTATATCGCGACCAAGACGGCAACGGTGGAAGTAAGCCTCGGTGTAAAGCCCACGGAAGCAGCCGGCGGGTATGTGCTTGCGCAACTGTATCACAATCGCAACCGCGTTTTGGAGTATCTGATGGGAAGCGATTGGGATTGGCGCAACGATACGGTAACGCTTTCCCTTAAAGAGGGTGACTGTATATCCTTTGCGATCCGCAATGCGGGGTATCTTTCGGACGACGGCGCGGCGGCGGCAAATTACAATTTTTCCGTGAGCGATCGGAATGCGGTGCCGAATGATCCGTTTGCCGACTTCACGAAAGATTTCTCCGTGGAGAACAATGCTTTTAACGGTTGGGAGTGCGGTTGGGTCGATTACCGCTGGGATTCCACGGGCTCTATTCAAGGGAACACGGCAAATACCGAATCGTTTGAATACCATAAACTGACCGATAAAAACGGCGGCGGCGACGGTTGGGTCGCAGACGGCGTGGAAATCAAGGCGGATTGGATGTCTTCCGCAAAGTATGCGGCAATCGTTTATACCGCCGATCGCGATATGCGGGTAAGCGCTTTTGCGTCGATCAGACCGAGCCAGCCCGACACGGAGGTTACGTTGCGGCTTGTGGTAACGGATAAGGACGGGAAGTGTAAGCTGAATGTATTTACAAATCACGGAAAGGGTGAATGGGAACAAACGTGGAATACTTTTTCTCTCGACGAGGGCGACAAAGTGTACTTGATCTTCACCTTTGAAGATAATGCTTGGCAACAAACGCATTTCAGCTATACGCTTACAGAAAAATAATGATAAGGGGAAAATTATGAAAAGGAAAATTAGTCTTGTTATTTTAACGGCAGCGCTTGCTTTGGCTTCTGCGATCGGTCTGGCGGCTTGCGACGACGAACAGAACACATCTTGCACCGAGCACGCATGGGACGGCGGTAATGTGACGCGTGAGGCAACTTGCGCAGAAGCAGGCGAAACGACGTATACATGTACTGTTTGCGGTGAAACCAAAACCGAGCCGATTGCAAAGAGTATCACGCATTCGTGGGATGCCGGTGAAGTCGATCAACCCGATATTACCGTAGAGGGCTCGATTACTTACACCTGTACCGTTTGCGGGGATACATATTCCGAGACCGTTCCCGCCCACGTCGAGCATGAATGGGATGAGGGAAGTCAGCTCACAGCACCCACTTGCACGGAAAAGGGCAGCATGAAGTACGAGTGTAAAATTTGCCATACGACTAAGACGGAGGATATCCCCGCAACGGGCGAACATCATTACGATACGTTCGTGGGGTACGAGACGGAACCGACCTGCATCACGGCGGGAAGGGCGACCTACAAATGTATGACCTGCGAGGCAACGACGACGAAAGAAGTACAGCCGACGGGCGTTCATTCGCTTTCTTGGGAACATGAAGGGGAGCAACATTGGCAGAAATGCGCGAACTGCGATTATGCGACCGACAAGGAAGCGCACGCTTGGACGGAAACAGCGCGGGAAGAGGCAACCTGCTCGGCGGAAGGTCATGTAGATTATTCTTGCGAAACGTGCAGTGCGACTAAAACCGAAACAATCGACAAAACCGCTCATACGTATGAAACAAAATTTAACGATACGCAGCATTATCGTCAATGTTCGGTATGTCAAGACATAGACGGAAATTCTTATGAAAATCACGCTTTCGGAGATTTGGTGATCGATACCGAGGCAACGCTTTATCAGACGGGTTCCCGCCACAGAAAATGTTCGGCGTGCGATTATACGTCCGTCGAGAGTTATGAGCTCGGCAACTTTGTAAGCGACTACCGCAGCGGTATCGTCTTGGAAAATACGAGCGGTTGGGAATACGGACATTCCGATTATAAATGGAACACCCCCTCGACCGAGGACAGGTTGCCGGGGAACACGGGCGATACCGAATCGTTCGTATTTACGAGGAGCGAGGAGTTCAATGGCGACGCATGGCTTGTAAAAAACAACAATAACGAAGTAATTTCCGAAATCAAGGCGGGTTGGCTGAACGGAAGCTGGTCGACGCTTGCCTACACCGTCGGCGTGGGTGTAGAGAATGCAAGCTATACGCTCGCGCTTGGCTATAAATACAATCCCGCAGATTCGCACAAAGACCTTTATACCGCCGCCAACGTGCGTATTGCCGTGCTTTCGCAAGACCGCACGTGCAAGTATTCGGAATTCATTCATCTGGACGGACACGGTACGAACGAAGCGCGCGAAATTTCGGGCTTAAATACGGGCGATAAGATATACGTGTTTATCGAGTTTGAAGAGGAAAAGGAAAAGGACGGCGATAATGTGACGAACAGCAGTTGGTCGAACGGCGACTTTACCTGCCGCATCTTTGAAAAACAGCCCGAGCAGACGCAGGACGAATAAGCGACATATATTCCGCATTCCCCCTATTTTATGCGGAGTAAAAACCCCTCTCCCGAATAAGGAGAGGGGAATAGGCGGGAATCAAGTAGTTTCGCCTTGAATGAGTTGTACGTTGAGTTTTATTACCCCGCGTTCGGGTGAGCCGCCTTTCTGCATTTCGAGCAGGGTTTCTACAAGATTTTCCGCAATCAGAGGAATATTCTGCGCAACGGTGGTCAGCTTCGGGGAAACGGTTTTTGTAAAGATCGTATTGTCGAAGCCTACGACCTTGAATGCTTCGGGAACGGAAATATTTTGTTCGCGTAAAATTTGGCAGAGAGCAAAGGCGATCAAATCGTTGGAACAGAAAGCGCCGTCAAACGAAGAAAGGTTTTCATGAACGTTTGAGAGAATGAATTCCCTGTAATATTCCACCGAAAAGTGATTTTCGGTAGAGCAAGTTACGACTTCGATCCCGTTCTTTTCGCAGTAGTTCTTAAAGCCGAAATATCTGCCGTGTCCGAGCAGACTCCGATCTGTTAAGGGTCCCGCGATATGCAGTAAGCGTTTACAGCCCTTTTTATGCAGATGCTGTGCGGCAAGCGTACCGCCGAGGTAGTTGTCCGAGCAGACGATGGGGATCTTCTCATTTTTATAGTCTTTATCGAAAGACACAACGGGCAGAGATATGTTCTTGTAGCTTTTTGCGTCGAGAATATGCGAGCAGGCGATGAGTCCGTCGATGTTCTGCTCCTGCAATAATTTGAGATATTGCGATTCCTTTTCGTAGGTATCGAACGAGTTGCACAGAATCAGGCGGTAGTTGTGCTTCATGCACTGCCGTTCCACGCAGGTAACAAGTTCGCTGAAAAAGGGGTTTCCGGAATCGGGCACCAAAATTGCGATCAGATTGGAAGTATTGCTTTGCAAAGACCGCGCGATTTGGTTGGGGTGGTAATTGAGCTTTTCCATCGTATCGTACACGAGCTTGCGGGTCTTTTCGCTGATATAGCCGCGGTTGTTGAGTACGCGCGACACGGTGGTGGGAGATAGATGAGCTTCTCTTGCTACGTCTTTTATGGTGAGCATTGGAATTACGTCCTCTATATGACAATCGATTGACCTAATTATAGCACGAAAATAAAAAATTTACAAACTGATTTTTGGGGAGAAAAAATGAAATCGTTAAAATTAAAATCGTTTACGGCAATCCTTCTCGTATGTTTTATGGCATTAGCGTTGCTTATCGGCATATTGCCCGCAGGTGGCATTCCCGCATTTGCGGCGGAAAATACCGATTACGGCGAGGGATACCGCAACAGACTTTCCTATTCGGCGCTCCGCGGCTGGAATAACGACCCCAACGGACTTCTCTATGCCGACGGCGTCTGGCATATGTATTATCAATACACCTGGAATGAGGAGACGCAGAGCACCAAAGTCTGGTGGGACGACATGAGCTGGGGACACGCCACGAGCGAAGACCTTATTCATTGGCAGGAACAGCCCGTTGCCATTCCCGCTTATCAGTACGATAAAGAGGGCAATTATTACGCCATGATGTTCTCGGGTAGCGCGGTGTACGACGAGAACAACACGAGCGGTTTTTTCGACGTAAACGAAAGTACAGGAAAAGTGGTGCGCGGTCAGGGGATCGTAGCCGTATTGACGCAACCGCTCGAAGAAGCGGGCGGGCAGCGGCAAATTCTTGCATACAGTAAGGACGGCGGCACGAGTTTTGAAATCTATGGTGAAATTCTCGGCGCAAAGGACGACGGCGGCGTGGGTGACGGGGAATTCCGCGATCCCAAAGTTTTTTGGAGCAAAACGCATCAAAAATGGCTCATGGCGGTGGGCGGCGGCTCGATTCGTATGTATGCGTCCGAGAATCTGACGGAGTGGGAGTACCTCGGCGAAACAGGCTATTGGGGAGAATGCCCCGATTTATCCCGCTTTTATCTCGGTAGGGAGGAAAAATACGTGCTTGTCTGTTCTCCCGAGGATAAGGAAAAAAGCCATATATATAACCAAACTTCGCGCGAGGATACCTACTATCCCGCAGAATATTACGTTGTAGGACATCTCGACGAGGACGGTATGTTTGTGGGAGAAACGTCTTTGACGCGTTTGAGCGAAGGGATTGACAGCTATGCGTTCCAGTCGTTTAACAATTCTCCAGACAACAGAGTGTACGGTGTGAGTTGGTCGGCGAGTTGGAAAACGGTGGGACAATACGAATCCTTTCGCAAAAATTATAACGGCGGCATGACGGTGGTTACCGAGCTGAAACTTACCCGTGAGGACGGAGAATACGTTCTCACGAGAACGCCGATAGAGGGTTACAAAGAATTGCGCGGCGATACGTTGAAATCGCTCGACGGGGTATTAAATGCGGGTGATAATGCGCTTGCGGGGGCATCCGCTTCGGTTGCCGATTTGGAAATCGTTGTCGATTTTACGGAGAGCGACGCAACACAGGCAACGCTGTTACTCCGTTCCTCCGAAAAGGAAAGAATTACCCTTTTGTACGATAAGGAAAGCGAAACGCTCACGCTCGACCGTTCGGAAAGCTCGCTGCTTGCGGGCGATACCACACTCTATAAAATTTCGTATTCGGCGAATGTACCGTTAATCGACGGAAAAGTTGAATTAAGAATATTGCTCGACAGAGCGTTTATCAGTGTATTTGCGGGCGGCGGCAGGGCAAGCTTTTTCTCGGCGGTGTTCCCGATGGCGACTTCCAACGGCATGAGCTTAACCTCGGACGGTGATATTCGCGTAAAAGCGGACGTATATGTCATGGACGATGTCTTTGGCGGGATCACGGAAAAGGGTGACTTTTTCGTTACGGCAAGCGACGTGTACCTTACCGTGGGCGAAGAGCGCGAAATTGCCGTTTTTTCGTTCGGGAATTTCGATCCCGCGAAGGTAAGATTCGAAGAGGTAAATAACGAAGATGGTACGCTTGCGTTGACGGCGAACGGTGCGTTTGCAACGATAAAGGCGTTGAAGACAAAGGACGGTGCAGCAAATATCCGTGTCTATTACGACGGGCGAGAAATCAAATGGATCAACGTTTTTGTCCATGAGAACGGTTTCACGGGTGACGTGACGTACCCCGTCAAATGGGGCGGAACTTCTTATGTGAGAGAGGACGGGATATATTTGTCAACGGGAAAATCGGATGCGTTTTTGTTCTCCGATTCGGCGGGCGAAGATATTTACTACTCGGCAACGTTTACTCCCGAAAATGCTTCCGCGCAGGCGGCGGCGCTCGTGTTCGGCGTGAGTGAAAATTTCACGGGGTATTGGGTCGTTACCGCCGATTCTGCCGAGAAGAAACTCAAATTATGGCGTTCAGGCGTGGGCGATCTTGCGACCGTCGACTATTACTTCAAATCGGGAGAAACGTTTACGCTGTCGGTAAGCGTGATTCAGGATAAGGCAAGCGTATTTGTGAACGGCACGAGGCAACCGGCGCTTACCTGTGAACTCAATGATTATAACGGAGGAAAGGTTGGGGTAAACGCTTATAATGCGTCCGTTACGGTGAACGACGTCGTTTTTACGGACATGACGGCGGAAGACGGATTGTACTTGGGTGATTGTGAAATATACGGCGTGCTAAATCTCACGGACACGGGCGCAATTTTGAGGGAGGACGATTATACCTTTGTCGACGGAGTATTTGCGCTGACGGAGGAATATCTGCTTTCTCTTTACGGAGGAACGACGTATAATTTCAAAGTCAATACCTCGCTCGGCTCATTTGACTATTCTGTAAAAACTGCGTTTTCTTCCGTGAGCGCTATGGCGGAGAAAGAAACGGTGTTTACCGATGAATCCGTTGTGATTACTCTCTCGCGGGATACCGTCGTGAGCAAATTACTGATCGGCGGGGAGGAAGTCAAATTTTCGCAGAACGGACGTACGCTTACAGTGGCAAAAGAAGAGCTTGCGGGCGTTGCGTTGGGGAAGAATACTGTTACGGTTTATTCCGCCAACGGCAGGGCGGAAGCGCAGATCGAGCTTTTGGTGCGGGACATGACAGCAGTGAACAATTCCAAAACCGTGAGCGTTGTATGTCTTTGCATCGTTTTGGCGGTTGTGGTAGCAGGCATAGGAGGGTACTTTTTGATTTGTCAAAACCGTCGTCGTAAAAATTAATGATTGTAGTGGGGGCAATTATATGAAGCATAAGAAGCCGCGAGATTATTTCTCACGGCTTTTAAGCTATTCTGTTGTTATTACCCGTAAATCGCCGTGTACCTCGCCCGCATTTTGATAAAGTATTCGTAAACCGTCGCTTGCGCTCGTTCAAGAATTCTTCCGATTTCGGGATAACTCAATCCCGCCATGCGGCATTCAAGTGCGATTTTCATATTTTCCGTTAAATTCAAGCTATCTACGATCTTATCGCATTGCTCATAATCCTGTTGGACTTCTTCTTTTATTTCGACTATCGGTTCGCTTTTCCGCGTTAATGCTTCGAGGCTGACATTACGGTAACGGTCTCTCGTCTTTCTGTTTATCAACTTGTTCATCTTTCTTATGCAAGCCATCTGTACGGTGATCTTCTTGCCTTTCTTGGTGAATCCTATCACGTTGTTCAAATGTTTCCCGTAGTGCTCGCAGAGACACAACGCGCATTCCTGTACTAAATCGTATCCGTCGCTTAATACACGGCTGACGTCGTTTTTGTTCAGGATGTCCTTATACAAATCGATATACGTCTTCTGCATCTGCGTTCCCATGTAGCCTATGAGATAGCGAGTTTCCGCAAACGCTATGATTTCCGCCATAGCGAATACGTTGTCGGGTGAGATTTCCTCTTTCATTACTTGGTAATTGAGGAAGGTGCTTTTGCTGTTCATTTTGGATTTCCTCCGATTGTTTTATTTGCCTTTTCGGCAACCACAACGGAAGCACGAAGGAAAGATGAAATGCGTTATCCTCTACGGACGGAGATACGGAAGTCAACGACCAAGAAAAAAGTTTTGCATAAAAATAACGCCTAACGGTTTTATCCCGTTAAGCGTTATTTTCTTATATTCAAATCATGCGCAAAAGTTTTTTCCGTTTACTTCCGCTTTTCTTTGGGCTACCGACCAAAACCCGAAAAGGCAAATCAATCGGAGAATTAAATTGTGTCCATAAAGAAATTCCTATCTGTAGTATTGGTTCATGCCTTCGAGGAGCGATTCAAGCAGAATGCCTTCAGGAGTGTCAGGAATATTTTCCATCGCGGAAAGTATTTTAATACCGTTGTCTTTCAGGTGTTTGCGGTGGATAGCCATCTCGTATTTGTTTCGAGAGAATCGATCCAATTTGTAAACAGCCACATTGCACAATGGGAGGGAAACTATGGAACTTATGCAGTTGATGAAGGAGCGGTATTCCTGCCGCAAATTTGCGGAA